>Ga0315291_10001005_pt1 | contig 38026 bp, 61 predicted proteins | sample YL17G12_20_MG_FD_203070 | JGI IMG/M metagenome (GOLD analysis project Ga0315291, IMG submission 203070) | Sediment microbial communities from Yellowstone Lake, YNP, Wyoming, USA - YL17G12_20 | ecosystem: Environmental > Aquatic > Freshwater > Lake > Sediment | place: USA: Wyoming | collected...
AGGAGGAGAAGTTCATGACAGAAGAGAAGAAGGAAGAGGCCTTAGAAAAGGTCAAGGGTCAGGAAGAGGACTTTTTGGCGATGGACCAGTGGGACGAGAAGGCCATCGTGGATGAACTCCGAGGGGAAGTCATGGAAGAATTCGTCTATCGGATTCCTCGGGGGAATTCCCAAGTTGTCGGCCTGACGTGGGCAGGGACAAAGGAAATTGCGAGACAGATGGCTTTGAGAGGTCAGACGATAACTCTTGGGAAACCGGAAGTGATCGAGACCTCCGAGAAGTACACAATCATGATGAAGGCCACGAATCTCTACACCAAGGCCGAGATGTATGGAGGAGCCGTCGGGAAGATGAAGGACATATACGGAAAGGATGACCCCTTCGCATTCCAGAAGACTCTGTCTAAGGCCCAGAGGAATGCGATTCGGACACTGATTCCCGAGAAGTTCGCCGCGATCTTCATCGACCAGCAGATCAAGGAAACGAAGAAGGTCAAGGACATCAAACCCGTTAAGAAGGAGGAACCATCGTCGAATGGATGGAAAGGGGAGTTCGAGTCGGGGGATAAAGTCGGAGAGATGCCCCCGAGGAAGGCCACCGAGAAACAGGTCGCATGTATTCGGGCGAAGGTCAAGGGATTGGGACTCGAGGAGGCCTCGATCTGCAAACAGAATGGGGTCGGGAAGTTGGAAGACCTTCTCTTGCCTCAGGCCTCGGAAGTGATCGAGGAACTCGGAATCGTGGAGAAGGAGAAGGGAGGGTCAGGATAGGACGAGACGCCCCCTATCGTTTCCGGTGGAAACTCTGGGGAAGGTGTCCGTCCTGTCAGAGGGATGGGATGCCAAGTTCCTGTGGAAACCTGTCAAACACACATACACACTACACATAACTGATAACTGGACAAGGAAGGAGGAGGGGAGGGGGGAGACCTTTTCTCGGACTCCACTGGAAACAACAAGGGGGCTGTCTCGATGAAGGAGGTCGGATGACGGACCTTGAGTTCACAGGCCGGAAGACGACTCGGCCGAGAACTGGCGAACCGCCTAAGTGCCCACGCTGTCAAATCTCAGTCGTACAGTTGAGCAAACCGGGCGAGAAACTCAAGATCGGCTGTCCCGAGTGTGGTCTAGTGGTGGTCGAGGTTATCGCGGGAGATTGAAAGGAAAGGGGCTTAGAATGGACTACATCTGTGGGAAGTGCAAGAGGGTTCTCCATAGGAATGGCCGTCCCGTATCGAAGACTCGGTGCGGTTGGTGTGGCGAGAGAGTCTCGATCACGCCTGACCCCGATTGGAAGAATCGGAAGACCAGGGACCAAAAAGGTCGATATGGAAACCGCGTGTGCTGCCGAGCGAAGGCTCGGAGGAGAAGAGGAATCGGCGTTCGACCTGTGGAAATAGTTCTTACGCTGACCCGAGAGAAGATCGATAAATTAGGAGGAGAAGTTCATGACAATACCGACAGAGGGATTGAGCAACACAGAGGAATTGGAAAACCACATCCGGGTGCTTGAAAGTGCAGTTGCGGAATTGAATCGGGAGATCGAGTTCCTGAAGGCGAGTGATATAGTTTCGTCCATTCAGATTAATGTCTTCCAACTCATGATGACGTCCTTCACTCATTGGGTCGCAAAGGAAATGGGGAAGAACTACCACATCGATGTAGTCCCCGAACTGATGCCTGTCGCAAGGAAGGGAGTCGAGAAGCTCAAGGAAGCTTGTCACATCGGGAACTATCCCGATTGGCTGACGAAAGCCGTTACGGATGGAGTGAACCGAGGCCTAGATCAGGCCGAGAAGGAATCCCGAGACATGAGGAAGATCAGTCTCGGCCCCGATTATGTGGGATGATACCATGTCAGGAAATCAGAGAGGAAATGAGTTGGAGAAAAGGGCGAAGGAATGGCTTGAGACACAGGGATACAAGGTCCATCGAGCAGTGAGATCATTCTACCTCGACCCGAGGACTCACCAACCGAGGTCGAGGACAAATGACCTCTACAATGCTTTCGATCTCCTTGCGGTCCATCCTGAGAGAACGCCCCGTCTAGCCCAAATCACGACGGATGAATCTGACCGTCAGCACAAGAGGAAGATCGAAGGATTGTTCTCCTTCGACCCCGCCGGAATCATGGTCGAGGTCTGGTCATGGCATCGAGGCAAGAACTTCTTCCGAATCTATCGGTGGGTAGTCGCCGCAGATGACAAGTTATCGTGGTTGACTGTTGGTGACTTCAAGAAGGGGGATGGCCTTTGACCATACATATTCTCGGATTTGCCTACAAACCGAAGGATGTAGGGGTAAGCGAAGGATATATCAGGCAGACCATCAGGACTCTCTCAGTGAAGCCGAGGAAGGTCGAAGATGATCTTCTTCTTCATGGATGGAAAGGACCGCCCTATCACAGCAATTGGTCATGGAGAAGAAGGGAATCGATCTCGGAACTCATCCCGATCAGGGTCACGAACCGAGGATTCTACTATCTCTCCGATGACGGAAATCAAGATCGAATGCTAGGGGTTCTGATTGGGGTCAGTCTATGGGAATGCCCGAATGCTGACAGAGTCGCTTTCAGAGATGGAATCGTACCACCGACAGGTCTCGAATTGAAGAAGGTTCTCAAGCACTACGCCGGATGGAAGAGATCGGCAAGAATGGACATCATCCGGTGGTGAGAATGACCCCGAAGACCCCATCGGAATATCGGGAAATTGTTTTCTCTCAGGCCAAGGTTATCAAAAATCTTCGAGACCGGATGAAGCACATCGGTGAGAGAGCAGAGAGAACTGTCAACTTCTGTAAGGACAAAGGATATGCGCCATCGAAACTCGGGGAATCAATCATGGAGGAAGTCGAAGAAGCCTTGTTCTATCTCGATAATGAGTCCGCAAAATTGATGCAGAAGGTCAACCCCGAGGAAATTTCCCAGACGAGACTCTGGGAAGGCCATGAAGACCTGAAGGTGAGGAAGTGAGGGTCAAGGTCAATTCATATGACCGACAGTGGGCAGACTCGATGGCACAAATCGCTGTCTCCAAGTATCCCGAGAGAGAGAACGACATCGGGAAGTTCACCGATGAGAAGAGGTCTAGGTTCGATACGCAGATGATCGGATTCATCGGAGAGGCCGTCTTCGGGAGGACATTCGAACTGGCGATGAATGAGGAAGGTTCATTCGACAGACTCTATGATTTCATCTGGGGGAACCATCGAATCGATGTGAAGACCACTGACCGAGGAGGTCGATATTTCCAGATTCCGAGTAGTCAATTTTTAAGGTCGGATGCAGATATATACCTAAGAGTCGTTCTCTCGAAGGATTGGGAGGAAGCGAATCTCATGGGATGGGCGATGAAGGAAGAGTTCTCCGGGCCTATGGTCGGGAAGTTATCTCCGTTCTATTGGGTCGAGGAGAAGTCTCTGAGAACCGTCGAAGACTTGGTCGATCTCCTTCCTGCGAAGATTCGAGTCGCCACTCCTCATGGGAGGAAGTTAGAGATCGAGGACATGATGTAATGACATTTCATACCATGTTGGCCGATCCTCCGTGGAATGAGACTGGAGGAGGAAGAATCAAACGAGGAGCAGACAGACACTACACTCTCATGAAGGTCGAGGACATCATCACATTTCTGAAGAAGATCGAGATGGCCGCAGACAGTCATCTCTATCTATGGGTTACGAACAATCATCTTCCCGAGGGCCTTCAGGTCATGAAGGCCCTCGGGTTCACGTACAAAACGAATCTTGTCTGGGTGAAGGATAGATTCGGTCTAGGTCAATACTTCAGAGGCCAACATGAACTCTGTCTCTTCGGTACGAGAGGGAGTCTGCCATACAAGAGTTCGATAAGTCCATCCCGTTCATCATGTACGATTCCATCGGTGATCTTCGCCCCGAGAACCGAACATTCGAGGAAGCCGGAAGAACTGTATGACATCATTGAGAAGACGTCATATCCGGAGTGGGTCGAAGTTTTCGCTCGTTACAAGAGACATGGATGGAATGCCATAGGAGACCAAGTGCAGGAGACTCTGGGATGAATGAAGTCGTCGTCGAGGTCGGGACTCCTTTCGGATTCATGTCCTATGAAGGGAAGTGCTGGCAATGTCGATTTCGTCTGAACATCTCGGGGTTCTGTACGAAATTGAATCGACCTGTTCCGAGATATGGCTGGTGTGAGTTATTCGAGAAGTTGAAGAAGGAGGTCGAGAAGGATGTTTGACTGGATGCGAAGGAAGAGACCACACAAGATTGCGTACCCAACATATTATGTCTGGACCGTTGCTCATGTGAATTGCAGATGTCCGCTGATGGAGGTTGAGAAGGATGCCGGACATTAAAATCGTGCTGGTGGAGATTGAGAAGATCAAGAAGGCCGGATACAATCCGCGAGTCATATCGAAGGAACAGTTCGAGGCTCTGGTGAAGAGTCTCCGGGAGTTCGGATTTGTCGAACCCGTCGTTCTCAATAAGAGGAAGGAGAAGGAACTGGTCATGATCGGAGGCCATCAGAGACTGGAAGCCGCGAAGAGGATAGGCCTCAAGGAAGTGCCGGCTATCATAGTCTCTCTCTCATTGGAGAAGGAGAAACTCTTGAACCTCGCCCTCAACCGAATCAAGGGAGACTGGAATAAGGAGAAACTCGCCGTCGTGATCTCGGAACTCTTGAAGAAGGAGGAACTCGATCTCTCTATCGCAGGGTTCTACCCCGAGGAAGTCGATAGACTCATGAAGAAGATGCTCGATGATACGAAGCCGATTGCTCAGGATTTCGATGCGCAGATCAGATTGGCCTCGAAGGTTGAGAAACTTCTGAGGGCCGCGCTCGTCGAGGGGAGAGGCTCGATCAAGGGAGCATACCTCTATGTGATCGACCCCGATACGATGGGAATCGTCCTCTTCGAGTTCATCAAGGATATACAGAATAGTATAGTGAAGAAGGTCATCGACGGAGTGCGGAAGAAATGAATGAGACAATCTACAAACTGACCGCCCCCGTTTGCATGAAGCATCACCGATTCGGCGACGACAAACCGTTCCCAGATAGAATCACGCTGGAATGTGGTTGCACTCTCATAAGGTGCAAGAAGAAGATGGGGAGGAAGAAATGACAGAAGAATTGAAGATACCGCCGACAAACTCGGAAGGTCGAAAGTGCAAAACGTGTGGGAGTGACAGAACGATAATCCTCAGATGGCCGGACACCGACAGTATCGATGAACACATCTTGGCATGCATTAACTGTGGTGCCGAAGAGACATTGGAGGACGAGAAGAAATGAGAATCATGGTCTATCCAATGGTCTCGAACACTGGGAATCTCGCAGGAGATTCGGGCATCAGCATTCCGATGACCCATGCTCGGTATCTCCTAGAGAAGGAAAAGGAGTCATGGGTCTATTTCTGCGCCCCGACAGAGTGGGGGAAACTTGAAGAGGCCTTACAGAAGTTCTGGCCTTCGGAGAAGGACCTCGACCGCGAGAGGATGACGTTGATTCCTCTGAGATGGATGGGGAAGTGCCGTCACTGCTCGAATCACTTCATTGACATCGAGGGACTCTGGAATTTCAGCGGGTCGGGAAGGTACGAGGTCGATGTTTTCTGGACATTCGTTCCCGAGATCGTGCCTCATTGGAAGGCCTTCAGGAAACAGGGGTACTCGTCGAAGGACACCACAGTCCCGACAATCGCCGAGGGGTTCTCGGGAATCCGGGGAGACGCGAACACGGACTTGAGAGAATCGATCATCTCGCAGGGGGTCGGTTATCTTCTCTCGGACAAGATATTCTGGGAGACGTCGTACCAGCGCGAGATCAGCCTTCGGTACTTCCTAGAGTTCATGTCGAAGAAGGCAGTCGAGGAGATCAGGGGGAAGTCCGAAGTTGTCGGATGCCCCGTCAAGGTCTCGGACTACCCGAAGCCGAAGGAGAAGGAAGAGAGGTTCATCATTGCGTGGAACCAGAAGATGACCAACCAGAAGAGGCCGGAGGTCATGTTCGAGGTAGGGAAGAGACTCAATGCGATGGGAGAGGACTTCGAGGTCTGGGTCTTCGGGGAAGACCAGAGGAAGTTCAAGGCCGAGAGACATGAGGCCTTCACTCGATCATTCGTCATGCCGGACAGGAAGAAGTATCTCAGTCAGCTCTCGAAGGCTACGATATGCCTCGCCCCGACGATTTGGGATGGATGGGCGAGGTCATATGTCGATTGTCTCCTCTTCGAGATACCGATAGTGTGTGAGAGGAAGTTCCTGTTCGCAGACCTGTTCCCTGAGGACTACCCCTATTTCGTCGATGCCCCGGGAGATTATCTCAAGCTCACTCTCCGGGCCTTGAAGGATAGGCGAGAGGTCGCGGCGTGGGGGAAGAGACTCAGGGAGATCGCCCTCAAGAGATGCGACGTCTCTGTCTTCTCGGAGAGATTCCGACAGGTCTCGAAGGAACTCTTCGAGTCTGAGATCGGGAGGACCAACCTCGAAGAAGACCGCACGGACAATCTCCTCAAGGTCGCCCGGGAGTTCGCAGGAGGGCCGTTCGAGATGAAGGAGTATGCAGGGATTGCTCGGAGAGAGGTTCTCGGGTACGACCCTCTAGGGTCAGGCCCGAGGTCGGACTCGTGGAGATTCAGAGTCACGATGCTGAGGAACGGATATCGAGATATGTACGATTCGCCGATTGTGAGATACAAGAAGGATAAGGAGGAAACGGATGCTAAACGGACAGAGAGTTCTTGAAACATTGGCCGCACTCGAACACGAACAATGGATGTCATGGGCGAAGGCAATCGCCCCCTCTCTCGATATTGAGGAGGCAGATGCCATAATGCCGAGATGGAATCGACTCTGGGTTCCGTATGACAAACTACCAGAAGAAGAAAAGGAGAAGGACAGAACATGGGCAAGAAGAGTCCTTCAGATTCTCAACAGGGAGATGGGTCGATGACCAAGATCGAGTGGGCCGACTTCACCAGAAATCCTGTCGTCGGATGTTGGGGTCCGGGAGGGTCGCCTGACAATGCGAAATGGTGTGACTATTGCTTCGCTCGGTCATGGGCAGAGAGACGGATGATCGAGAAGTACTCCGAGGGATTCATCCCGAGGTTCTTCCCCGAACTTCTTGCCGATGGACAGTACAAGGTCTCGGAATCGTACAGGAGCAAGAACCCGAATCTGAGTCTAGGTCAAGCCGTGTTCTTCATGGTCGATATGGGAGACCTCTTCGGGGATTGGGTAGATGCCTCGGTGATTGAGAAGGTCATCGATGTCCCGAGGAGATTCCCTCAGCACAAGTTCCTCTTCCTGACGAAGAATCCGTCGAGGTACAAGGAGTTCAAGTTTTCAGTCAATTCGTGGCTCGGGACGACCATCACAGGATGGAATACCGATGAGACGTGGAAGAGACTTCATGCTCTGGTCGAGGAGTCGCCCCCGACAGAAATGAAGTTCGTCTCCTTCGAGCCTCTTCTCGGGAATGTGGCATCTCATCTATTCGTGCCGAGCATCGATAGTTACTTCGGCGATCTCGATTGGGTTATCATTGGGAAGATGACCGGACTGGCCGCGAAAACGCAAAAGTACAAGTATGTACTAAGTCAATTCGATAGATATGCGAGGAACCTTGCCGAGGAAGCAAGGAAGAGATCGATACCTGTCCTGATGAAGGATAATTCGGGATGGCCGGACCCGCCTCGGGAATGGCCGAAGACATAGGAGAGGAGAAGAATGGGAGAGGCCAAACAGGAAGACCTATATGGAAAGGAAGTGAACCAGATCGAGGAAAGCACGGAGGATACGCCTCCGAAGGATGTCCTGAAATCGTTGGGGTTCGTCCTCAAGATCAGGGAGGACAAATGGAATGCAGTCTTCAAACTGAAGCCGCCGGAACTGAAGTCCATGGTCCAGCACAGAGTTCGCCTAGATAAGGACGAATTCACGGGGAATGATGGGGCATATGACAAGGCCTGTCGCTCGATCATCAAACGCATTAAGGAAAAGGCCACGAAAGGCGTGAAGCCTCTCGATGCAGTCGAGGAGAAGAAGCCGACAGTGAAGGAGACCCCGCCCGCGAAACTCAAGCCCAAGAAGAAGAAGGAGATCAAGGAATCCTACGCCAAGAAGGAGTGAACATGGGGGAGAAGGAGAGAAGGTCTCCGTACAAGAAGCGAGACAGCCTCATCAAGCAACTCCGAAAGGACTCGGATGAGTGGAGAGACAAGTACTGGAAGGAGGAATCCGAGAGGTCTCGACTGTTCACGTTGAAGATCAATGCGGAGACGTCTCTCGATGGGTTCAAGAAACTCTCCGCATCTCTGACCGCAGAGTATGAGGGATACCGGAAGGCGATGGGGGAAGTCCTCGACCGTCTTCTCCCGAAGAAGGAATGAGGATGCAGGTCGAGAGATCGTACATCGTCCGAGTTGTCTGCCCGTCCTGCGGAGGGAGAGGGGTAATCTTGAACCCAGACCTTATCACCACAGAACTCTATATCATCTGCCCGGCCTGTCTCGGGGTAAAGACTCAGGAAGTGAAGGTCACAGAAGGCATCACATAAGGAGCAGGAACCAATGAAGTTATTCAAGAAGAGAGAGAGGAAGGTCATCATTGAGGGAGCAACCTTTTGGTCAGATGGGAAGGTCACAGGTCAAGGTCTGAGTGAAATCATCATCCGGAATTGTCGGTTCAAGAAGGGAGCGCGGATTGATGCTGGAGGGGCGGCTGTCGAACTCGCACATAACGTCTTGGCCACCATTGACCAAGTGACGGACATAATCACATCACGACCACCCATTGAAATCAAGCCGTTGCCCGGGACGGCATCGTATCGTGAAGTCGGGTCCAAGAAGAACGAAGAAGGGAATTGATCGTCAATTCGTGAGAGAAGGATGGGAACAGATGCTAGATGACAAGGATATCGAGAAGAGAATGATGGATGCACTTGAAGAAGGAGGGAGGTACTCGATAGATGATCTCGCCAAGTCAACCGGGATAGATAAGGAACGGATTGTTAGGGCACTCCTGGCGTTGGAGGCTCAGGAATCCATTCACCACATCACTCTTGAAGGAACATCTCGATTCTATGCAACAGCCGCGAATCTTAAGGACGGACCAGTAATGGTCGAGCGTAGGAAGGTACGTATGTATCACAGTCCACCTAAGCAGCCGTGCCCGAAATGTGGTAGGATGTGCGGTCCGACTGGAATGTCGAGGCACATCAAAGCATGTAAGGGGTCCGTTTTGGGGAAACCGACACCGATAAAGGAAGTCAAACCTCCTTTAGTTCTCGAAGGTCCGTCGATCATGACAACGGAAGATGTTTCGACCACATGGTCAGTTGGTGTCGAAGATGTCGTTCCGAGGGAGAAGGAAGTCGAGACCAAGGAAGAACTCGGGAGGGTCGGTCAATATCATCATGTGAGATGCCCCAAGTGCGGGACAGTGTGGAGACTCGTTCTCTCTCTCACCTACAAGAGTCCGACTGCTCTCCTCGTCGAATGTCCGTTCTGCCGGACATAGAGAAAACAGGAGGGATTGAGGGGGGATGCCGCCAAAGAGGAAGCCCGTCAGGGTTATCCCCAAACTCGCCCCTCAAAAGGAGAGGCCCTGGGTGACGGTTGAGGAGAGGCAGGGTCAAGTAGAGAGACTGAGACTTCTAGGACATCAGAGAACGGACATAGGGAGGTTCCTAGAGGTCTCCCCAAAGACCGTTGATGCCGATTGGACTGTTATTAGGAAGAGAAGAGTCGCGGCGTGGAGATCGAAGTCGGGGGATGAGGTTCTCGCCGAGATTCAAGGAATGGTAGAGGAGAACCGGAGGGAGTGGGCCGAACTCAAGGCACAGGCCACGACCATACAGGAGAAGATGGGCTGCCTCTTCGGATTCCTGAAAGCTGTTGATAGACTGTTGAGGCTCTACCAGATCGGGGGAAAGGTCATGGCTGAAACCGTGAGAGTCGAGGTCTCGGAGGTTTACCGGGCCTCGATCATGGAGGCAATCAGGGATGTCCCAGAAGAAGTCCAAGAGAAGTTCCTCGACGGTCTCGAACGATACGCCCTTGCTGAAGGCAGTAAGGGAAGTTCGGACTTCACTCGTTGAGAACAAGAAGATCACTGGGGACTTCATCAAGTTCCGTCTCAAGTATAGGAACAGGCAGACCCCGCCTCACCAGAAGGAAATGATCGAGCATATCGAGGGTCATAAGTTCTCTCTGATTCTGGAACCGAGGACTCATGGGAAGAGCGAGACCGCGACAATCGATTATCCCATGTGGAGAGTGGCCGCGAATCGGAACATTAGGATTCTGATCGTGAGCCAGTCGGATTCACTGGCAAAGGACTTCTTGAGGCCCATCAAGTTCGAGATGCTCAACAACCCCGACATGGCTCAGGACTTCGGTCTAGGTCCATTCGAGAAGGAGTCAGAGCATGAGATAATCGTTAAGAGGACATTGAACCTCAAGGACTCCACCATCACATCGGTAGGATGGGGAGGAGGAGTCACGGGCAGGAAGGTCGATCTCATCGTTGCTGACGACCTATTCGATTCAGAGGATGCCATGTCAGAGGTCTTCAGGGAATCGATGAGAAGGTGGTTCCTGAAGGAGCTGGTGAACTGTCTCGACGAACATGGGGAGAAGAAACTCGTCGTGATCGGGACGACCAAACACTACGACGACCTCTATGCTACCTTGTCGAAGTCGGGGGATTTCGCAGTTCTGAAGAGACAGGCGATTCTCGATGAGGAGAAGAAGATCACTTTATGGCCAGAGAAGTTCCCCTTCGAGGCAGTAGATCGGCTGAGAAGGATGCTCGGCCCCATCTACTTCTCGGCTGAGTACATGAACGACCCGACGCCATTGGAAGGAGAACTTCTCAAGGGGGAGTGGCTTCATTACTGGGATGCAGATGACCCGACTTTACCGCACCCGCCTGAGGGTTCGGGGATGGAGGTCATGATGGGAGTGGACCCCGCTATCTCGAAGTCCGCGACGGCAGACAACTCGTCGATATGTGTGGTCGGGAGAGATCGAGAACGAGGTCTCATGTTTGTCCTCAAATCGTGGGCAGGGAAGGTGGATTTCCCCGAACTTTTGAATCTGGTCGGCCAAGAAGTCAATGTCTGGAAGCCGACAAAGGTCTTCATCGAGGAGAACGCTTACCAAGCTTCTCTGATTCAGATTGCTAAGAGAATCTCATCGATGCCTGTCGTGGGAATCAGGAACTCGAAGGATAAGGTGTCGAGGATGATTACTCTCTCGCCCCACTTCCAGAATGGCAGGATTCTGATTCACAAGAGCATGAGACAGCTCATCCAAGAGTATCTTCAGTTCCCGAAGGGAGCGCACGATGACAGTCTCGATGCTCTCGATCTCGCCGTCAGAGAATGGCTAGAGAGAGGAGGACTATCGTATGGAGTCACATCATTCGATTTTGGAAGTCTCATGAGATAGGAGGTACAAGGAATGACAAGGGTATTAGGAATCGGGGACATCCATGATGGGTCTTACTCAGGGGTCATGCCCGAGATCGGGATTGTCAAGGATGCCCAATCGGGGGATGAGATCGAAGTCAAGCCGAGTCGGACACAGAGGAAGATCATCGACGAATGGTTCAAGATGAGGGATACTCTCGGGAAGATCGATTTAGTCATAGTCAACGGAGAAACGTGCGACGGCCCCGCGAGGAAGTCTGAAGGCCTCAATCAGTGGACTACCGACAAGAGGTCTCAAGCCTTGAACACCGTCGAACTGTTGAAGACTCTCAGATGCAACCACTTCCACTTCACATGGGGAAGCAAGTATCATGTCGAGGAGAACATGAATCTCGATCAGTATGTCGCAGATCAGATGACGAACCCGAAACTGGGGAGACCCGTCGATGCAGAGTACGCCCCGAGGTTCATCCAGCACGATACGAAGAGCGGCCTGAGGATTCATGTCCAGCACTACCTTCAGCCGAGCAAGGCGACCTGGCAGTATCTGACAACGCCTCTCGCCCGAGACATGGTTCTCCTAAAGTTGAATGACAGCAGGAAGAAGTATGGAGAGATCGACATAGTGATTCGGTCTCATGTTCACTTCTACACCGATGTCGGGTACAGCGCGAGTCGAGGAATCATCCTTCCATGTTGGCAGGGTCCGACGCCCTACGATGTCATGAAGGGAATCATCACGCCACCGGAGATCGGATACGTGACTATCGACACGAATGATGATGGGACATTCGAGTTCCATCATTCGGCGAGACCCGTCGTCTCTAGTATTAAGGTCTTCGAGGACTGAGAAATATGAAGAGGAAGCCAATCGTCGCAGAGGTCGAGGAGATATTCATCCCGGAACTTGAGAACGCAGAAATGTCGGTTAAACGATGGACCGAAAAGGACAAGAAGATCGTCGAGAGGTATGCAGTCGAGAAGGGTATCAAGCACAGGATTGTTGCCAAACATCTCGGGAGAAGCCTCAACAGTGTCCGGCAGATGGCTATGGAAATCAGACTGAAGAGGGCACGGGATGGGAAAGGGGGAGATTCTGATAATCGAACTTAAAGGAATTCGCAAAAACTGCACATTCAGAACCTTCTCCCAACGACAACGGAGGCCGACAAAATGACAATGCCTTGCTGGAGAGACAAGATGCCCGATGGGACTCCCATCAAGTGCGGGAACTTCAAGTCATGGGAGGATTTCCTGAAGTGGGAGGGAGAAAAGTTCTGTCATTCTCGCTGTCCGCCAGGTTACAGAGGGAAGGAATCATCGAGTGGAAAATACCTCCGCGCAAAGTCGCATCCTTGGATGGAACAGTTCGCCCCGATGTACCGTAGGAAGGTCAGAGGAAGGAAGGTGGCTTGATGACGGAAGTCGTCAAGTGGAAACGTCGAGATGATCTGATCGAAGATTTGGTCAGGATGGCCAAGATTCCCGATGAGAACCTCGGGAATATTAAGAAGTTGAATGCCAAGAATCTGAATCGTCTCTGCAATGCAATCTCGAAAGCGAGAGGAACCGAGTGGAAGCCGTATCAACTGGCCGAAAAGTGACGATGAAATAGGACATGATAAAAATCGATTCGTTCACAGATGACGGCCAGTTGAACTGAAAAAAGTCAGAAACGGTTTATCGTCTCAGTCGCCAATATCCTATCTGGACAGGAGGAACTGACCGACCAACAACTCCTGTCTAGGATGTGAGGAAGTGAGTCGAGAGGAAGAACGTGCGAAGGCGAAGCTCAGTCACTGCCTTTGGCACCCGACAGGAAATGCGAACGCCCCGGCAGACCCGAAGAAGAGATGCCCCATCTGCACCGCGGTCAAGATCAAGTGCGACCCGGTGAAGAAGTGCGTGATCGAGGAGTGGGTCGAACAAGTTCCGAATGAGCCGGGAGAATCTGGGAAGACCTATCAGATGATGGGTCTCATCCATCATCCGAAATCGGAGGACTTCGATGACTGGGAACGAAAGTGCCAAGAGTATTGGGCAAGACCCTGAGTCGAGATCGGGGACCAAACTGTGGGTCGCTGTTTTTGAGGCCTACGTGATTGCCGAGTCTCGGGAAGAGGCATGGAAGAAGACGAGAGCATTCGAGGCGAAGCATCCTCTTCTCATGATACAGAGAGTGAGTCTGGTCGAGGAGATTGCGGGAGGTCTCAAGCCGGAGCACTTCGATGGCATCTGAAGTATGCCCGAAGTGCGGGAAGACGGCAGAGACGATTCATTGGTACGCGAGAGACAAGGATGGGAAGAAGACCGGAATCGCCTTTCACAAGACTCGCATGGTGAAGATCGCCGGGATCGCCTTCAGGGATGTCCAAGAATCCTGTTATCTTGAACAGGACTGAAACCTTTTCCCTCTATTTTTCTGATTGGTCAGCCGAGGGTCTAAGTAATCGAGGAAACAATGACATAGTCGCTGATGGGGTCGAACAAATCAATCTCTCGAAGAACCTCGCATGAGGCAGAGGTTCAATCCTCTCCTCTCGAACTTTTCCTCCCTCGACTCCCATCGGCGCAGTTCTTAAGTAATGAGGAGGCGATATTCTAACAATCTCGGGCAGTGTAACATTCCTAGAAGAATCCCGAGGAGTCGGGACAATTCCGGGGAAATGAAGGAATCTCGAACTTCCCCGGACTGTCAGGACAATTCGATGGAAATCGAAGGAAATCTCAACATTTCCAACATCCCCGACATTCCAATCTCTTCGATGGGGAGATCAGGATTCCAACCGGGGTAAGTCGCCGCTGACGAAGGAGTGGTGAGCACTGCCAACTCAGTGTGGCAGGATGAAGCGGCGCACCCTTCATAACTGCGGCGTAGGCTATCGGTCAAACTGCGGGGTTCATGCCCCCGTGTAGTTGGTTCGACTCCAACCGCCGCAACCTTCTCCGACGAATTGAACGAGCACTTAAGTACAACAGAGCCGCATATCGGTCAACTGATGGGATTAGTCGATAGATTGCGGGGAGCTTTTGTCGGATTGTCGAAGGCCGCACCGAAGGCCGAAGCCCCTCAAGGGAGGGCGAGACCAGAGACACCGATGGCCGTCGCCGCTATCGAGAAGGATGGATTCCTCGTGCCTCTGAGGAATCCGAAGGAACTCGTCTCACTGGTCATGAATGAGTGGATGGTCGGCACGGCCACTGACAAGATCGTTCTCGAAGATACTAGGGAAGGATATGACTTCGTCCTCAAGGAACCCGAGATGGAAGTCAACAGACAGGTTCTGGAAAGGGAACTCGATGGAATCAAGGCCCTCTTCGAGAAGCCGAATGAAGGGAAGGATGGCACAGTCGCATACTCGATCAAGGCGATTCTCGAAGGGATTGCGTGGTACAAGACAGCCACCGCCGATTGGTTCCTTGAGATGATTCCCGACCCGTTGGGAAGACCGACGGCATTGTGGCCTCTCCCGTCTGAATACATGAGGGAGAAGGCCGATAGTACACCAGCGCAGTTTTTCTGTAAGGAGTGCATCAAGCCGGGAGGCCCCGACATTCACTACCCCGACTCGATCAAGTCATGCCCCAAGTGTGGGCAACCTCTAGTCGAGACTCGATGGATTCAAGTCGACGACCGAGAACAGATAGTCGCTCGGTGGACTGATGGAGAGATTCTCTCGAATCTGTCCCGGGCGTATGGTCGAAGGAAGAGAGGAGTCTCGAAGGTTCAACGAGTCTGGTATGTCTGCCAGGTCATCAAGTGGATGGAGAGATACCAGTACTCGGCCTATGCAAACAACACGAGCGCAGACAAGATCATTGCTCTTCCGAAGATGTCCCAGGTCATAGTCAACGATATGCTGAGATCGGTTTCGGAGGAGAAGAAGAAGAACCCCGAGATTCGCAGGAACCTCATGATTGGGACGGAGGAAGCCCCCGTCGTGATCGACCTTCTCGACTCACTTGTCGATCTCGATGCAAGGAGTCTAGCCGAGTTCTACCGAGAGGCAATCGCCATCAATATGGGAGTCTCTCTGAACATGCTCGGAGTCCAGACACCGGGGAAGCTAGGTCAGGAGACCGAGACTATCGAGGTCTCGATGGATACAGTGGCCGACGACCAGGCCTCGATGAACGAGTTCTTCAACCTTAAGGTTCTGCCCCTCTTCAAGGAAATCAAATCGTGGAAGTTCCAGATGAAGTCGCCGAAGAAGGACGACCTCATGAGGAAGTCACAGATCGAGCAGGTCAAGGCCCAAACATTCGTGACTCTGAGGTCTCAGGGAGTCGATGCCATCATCGATGAGAACTGGGAACTCAGGATTAGGAATCCCGAACCCATTCAACAGAATCCTCAGATACAAGGTCAGGAACTCCCCCGTGATGAAAAGCCGATGAATGAAGAGAAACCGAAGGAGGGCCAGAAACAGGCCTCCAAGTCTCTCTTACCGAGGAATGCGCCGCCAGGAGAAGGTGTGCCGCAGGGCATCTCAATCGCCGAGAAGAAGTTCCTCGACAACCTTCTCTCGATCAGAGAGGGAGCAATCGGGAAGATAGGTCTCGCCAAGAATGCCAGTGATTACAGAAGAACAGTGGAACTCGCTCTTCTCGATCTTGAAACCGAGATCATCAAGGAAGCGAGACAATTCGAGATCGACTACTATTCGGAGGTTCTCGACAAGGGAGCGAACAAGGAAGGCTGGGACCCCGCCTTCATGCAAACCGATCTAGATGCCTTGGAGTTCATGAGGGTTGACCCGATGGGGATAGAATCTGCTCTGAAGAGATTCGTTGGAGACCAGAGGAAGAATCTCTTCGAAGTAATCGAGACCCAGTACAAGACGCCGGGTGGCTTCACAATAGCCGAACTGAAGAACGAATTGGCGAAGGTCATCTCGGGAACGAAGTTCGAACTTGAGAGAATCGTCAGGACGGAGATGTCAAGGATAACCAACCTCGCCAGGAGATCGAGATGGGAGAAGATCGCCGCGCCTGACGACGTCTTCGAGTTCGTCCCGGCCCACGACCCGAGGACTTGCGAAATATGCAATGCCGTCGCCTTCGGGGGAACCGTCGAGGTCGATGGAGTCATTCGGAATTTCACTGGGAATCCGTACACATTCGAGGGGATGAGACAGGCAGATGGGGGCAAGGGTTATATGCACCCGATGTGCAGATGCACTTGGGTTCGCAGACCCGCTTCTTCAATGGGAGCGATGGGATGATTAAGGTCAACATCGAGACGAATGCCGACGAGGTAGTTGTCAAGTTGCAGCAGACACCGGGAATCGTCACTGAGGCAACTCAACTGGGACTCTATGACGTTGCGGATTCGATCTTCGCCAAGTCGCAGTGGAAGGTCAACGTGAAGACCGGCCATCTGAAAGGAACCGGGAATGTGAGATATGGAGACATGTTCGCAATCGTTGGGTACAACGCGCCTTATGCCGGATATGTAGAGAGAGGGACAAGGCCGCACATCATCGCCCCGAAGACCAAACCGTTCCTCGCGTGGTCAACAGAGGCAATGGTCTTCGGATACAAGTCCGGGCCAGGAGGGGTCAAGATCAAGCCGACTGGCTGGGTCTTCACCACAAAGCCCGTCCATCATCCGGGCACAAAGGCCTATCGGTATCTCGGGGAGTCAGTAGATGAAACGATTCCCGAGATCGACGGAATCATGAACGCCCGAATCCAAGAGGCCCTAGATCGGAGGGAAACCTGATGCCGGAAGACATTCCGTGGCAAGGAGAGAAACCCTGGCCGAATGGCCGAATCATCGAGTCGTTCATCTCAAGTCCTATGGTTGATCTTCAGAATGAACTTCTGACTGAAGAGACCTTCAAACAGATCATGCCTTGGTTCAACGAGAATGGGGTCTATACATGGTATCATTCCGACCTCGTGATCGGAAAGCCGATAGGGTTCCGTTTCAGAGGAGGGAATGCCGAGGCGAAGTTTGGCATCTTCGATTCTCAGACTTCAGGTATTCCGTACCATGATGAAGTCTGGAAGATTCTCCAAAGGTATGGTACAAAGGGTTCGAGTTCGATCAGAGGAGTCCCGACCGGGAAGTCCACTGTCTGCATCGACAATCGATGCTTCAAGAAGATCACGGACATCGGATTGTGGGCAGTGGGATGGGTCGGGCAAGACCCTGCGAATGTGGGAGCGACTGTCAACAGGGTATCGTTCGCGAAGAGTCTGGGCCCGGAAGTCTGGTCTCAAAAGTACTGGATTGAAAAGGCCCTTGGTAGCGGGGACGCCGAGATAAGGAACTTGACGAAGGTGATCGTAAAGTTTGGATTAGCAAAGGAGTATTCGGAGGAAAGGAAGATGGAAGAGAAGATCAGACTGAGGATAACTGACAAGGCAATCGTGGCGATGGCGAAGGGCATGCCCATTACAGAACTGATAGTCAAGTGCCCGAAATGCCGCGAATTTCTAGCCAAACTTGAGGCCGCAGGAATAGATACAAATGTGGCCGTGACTGATATCAATGCACAACTACAAGCGGCACTGAGCAAGCCATTCGGTGGCTACAAGGATTTTGCTGCGTGTGTGGCGGCGAACAGCGATAAGGAAGACCCGGAGGCCTATTGTGCCACGATCATGCGCGCGATAGAAGGGAAAGCGGCAGGTCAGAGATATGGGGGATTTGAAGCACCCGAACCAGCATCGGATTACACAGATCACCAGAAAACTGTTCTCGCGCATGTGTATGCTGGTTGTCGTGAAAATCAGGAAAGTGAAGGTGTAACAGATAAGGAGAAATGCGCCAAGATCGCCCATGCGGCAGCGCAGAATGCCAAGTCCATGACAGTTCTATTTCCTTGGTGGGATGGCGATACAATCAAGAAGGACGGACGTCCTCCTGAGGATTGGTGGGATGCCTGTATAGGCCGCGCACAATCGTTTGCAGATGTTCCAGAGGAATTCTGCGGATGGCTGTGGGCAAGTGGTCCACCGGCCCAGCAGGAATCGATGGGCAAGGGTCAAGGTCAAGCGACCCCTCCTGGAGGGGGCGTTGACAAGGAAGGGGTTACAATGGCCGACAAGCCAAAGGACACCACAGAGAAACAAGCACCCCCTCCGGCTGAGGGAGTGAAGAAGGAGGAGCCGAAGACTGAGGACTACATGGCCCTCATTAAGGCTCAGGAAGTGGAGATTGCATCTCTGAAGGCAGAGATGGAGACTCTGAAGACTTCCAAGGGGGACTTCGCCAAAGTCGGCGAAGAGATGAAGAAGGCCCTCGAAGACTGGGGCAAGAAATTCTCCGAACTCTCCGAGAGGGTACTCGGGATAGAGGGGAAGATCGGACAACCCGCAGGGTCAGGGAAGAGCAGGGGGCAGTCGCCAGAAGACATCAAGAATGCCGCGATTGATTGGTCGAAGATCAACTCGGCGAATGATGTCCTGGGCTTGATCGCCCCGAAGAAGTAGGAGGGACCAGAGATGAGCGTCTACGACAAGATGACGTTCTTCGATGACTCAGGGATGGGCGTCGAAGACTTCTACAAGGAGAGGGTCCGGCAAGCCTTGGAGATCAAATCCCCGACCCTCGACGGTAGAAATGCGGAGCTTCAGTTGGTCGACGAGTTGGCAAAGGCCGCTCTGACGACCGCTGACACAGGGGCCATCAATGCAGTCTATGACATGGCTGTGTTCATGGCGTATGCCACGAGGACAGACCCTCTCGGAGCTTTGCCCAAGAAGGCATGGCCGAGGCAGGGATTCAGAATCGTGAAGACAGCATCGGTAGCAAGTGGAATCGGTATTGCCGAGGGCGCGGCTCTCGGGGGAGGCGTCGAAGCGATCTACTTGGAGATCGCACCGAGCCCAAAGGAGATTGAGGTAGTCGCAGACTACACTCAGAGACTGAAGATTCTGGCAAAACTGGCCGACGGAGTCGCCGTCGATCAGAACAGGAGAGTCGTGGAGAAGGACTTCTGGCGTGCCCTCACGGCAGACCTGCTCAAAAACTACAACGACCTCCCGGTACTGAACTTCGAGTCTCTGGGAAGAGTCCCGGCGACCACGACTGAGACCACACAACAGACATACACCACTGGCGATGAGGACATGTACGGGATCGATGTCTCGACCGAGACGTCGTTCATGGGGTCATACCTCGGAGCGACGAGCGGAACAGACAGAGACCTGACGCTACAGCTCATCAACGACATCAGGGAGACTGTCGAACCATACTGGGAGTCCATGGACAACAAGTGGTATCTCACAGGGTTCGACACATGGAGTCGCTGGTCAGAGATCGAGGACGCGAAGATGAGGTACTCGATGGAGGCCTACCAGATGACCGTCGGCGATGGAGTCGTCGTCGGCCCGGGGATTCAGATGGGGGGCAAGATCGCCACCTTCGATGGATTCCCGATTATCAGGCATGATCTGGTGGACAAGACCGGAGATACCATCACCCCGATCACGATGTACGACAACGACCATCTCGGGATATTCTGGGGACTGCCGGTGAGCTACAACGAGTCCGCAGACATGTTCCAGGTCGGGCACAACATCCGGGGAGTCTGGTACGGCATCGGTGAACTCGTCGTGACCAACAGGAAGGTCCACGCAAGGCTGAGAGACCTCAAGTAGGGGTTTAACCCCCTACTCTAAACCATTTCATTCGAGGAGGAATCAAGGATGAAGGTAGTCTACAAGGGAGGGATGCAGAGAGTCCTCCATCGAGGAGTCAAGATGGACAGGGCCGCGACGCCTTACGAGTTCATTCAGAATCTCCCCGTGGAGGTTGCGAACGAGGATGATCTCGCCATGTTCAAGGGCATGGCAGAGAGCAATCCGGAAACGTGGGAGGTCATCGATCTCCCTAAGAAGGTGGCGAAGATCGCCAGGAAGATCATCGGAGGCGATGAGTGATGACAAACACAATAACAGGAGTCGGTCTTCCCCATGTGAGTGGAGACCTGAAGTACAAGTTCGTCCTGATCGACATCACGTCGTACACGGCGAGTGGAGAACCAATCTCAGCCGCAGACGTAGGGTTCGGCAAGATCGAGGAACTCTTCCCCGTTTCATATGAGAAGGGTCTTACCTTCTCTTGGGACGGAGCCAAGATTCACTCGTGGGGTTCGGCAACAATCGGGGTCGAGTCAGTAGCGACGACGGATTGCGGAGTCGTCCTGTGCTTGGTATTCGGATACTAGACTTTGTCATGAAGAGGAGATGATCGTTCATGGCAAGAGTCGCGGTCTTCCGAATACGCTCGGACAAGGATGCCCACTTCACAGGAGCCATAGCCCAGAATGCATTCGAACAGGAGGACATATTAACTGAGACGGCAGTGAACAGATTCGCCATCCTGGCAGTAGAAATCCTGGCCGACCAAGCCTTAGATTGGGAACTGTGGTTCTGGAACAAGGCCACGGCTGAGGATACCGACATGGACTTGGATGCGTACATAGGTCGAGTTGCCATTGCCGTCGCAGATCAGAAATACTACGGCACAAGTGGCACCTACTATGCGAACAAGGAACTGGCCGCCCCGGTCATCTATATGGATGACGATGCGCCTGGAACAGCACCTAAGCTACATGTCTCCTTACTCAACAGAAACGCGACGAGCAAGAATGCGGGTGCCACCGGGGAAGTAGTGGTCATTGTAACCTGCGAACCAATAGGATGAGGAGTCGAGATCGTGCGGGAAGCATTTCGCATCAGGTCCGACAAGGACACTCACTTCACCACAGCGATAGCGGCGAACGGCGGCATCGAGGAAGAGGACATAATCTTCCCGAACCGAGCCAAGAAGTGCGCCGTGGTGCACGCGGCGATTCAAGCTGATGAGGCGCTGAACTGGGAACTGTGGTTGGCATCAAGAGCCATGAAGCAACTGACCGACCTCGACGGAGATAGTGTGCTGGGCAAGATCGCGCTTGACCTGGCGACGAACGGCAAGCGATACGCCGCAGGGGCACAGTATTACTATGATACCGCCTTGGCCACGCCCTTGCCCTATGTGGAGGAATCGGCGGCCCTCCTAGACCTAGACATGGACACTTTGAGGTCGGGAAAGTTGAAAAACTTCGCTGACGAAAGTGGCGTGACAGACGGGACCATGACCGATTGCACCACGGTGGAGGGGCGCGTGGGCAATGCTCAATCCTTCAACGGAACGACCAGTTATGTGGCTTGCGGAACAAACGACAAGTTTCGTATTGATGTAGGTACACTGTCTGCCTGGGTGAAAATTAGTACCACTAATCAAGCATGCATCATATCAAGAATCCGGCCAGATTCACCATGGACAGGTTATGTCTTGCACATGAACGACACTGGAAATGTAGGCAAACTGGCTTTCTATGATGGTTCGGTGTCAGTGTATGGAACCAAAGTCATCAATGATGGCAAATGGCATCATGTGGCTGTAACCTTCAGTGGCACAATATTGCGGTTCTATGTTGATGGCGCATTGGACATTCAGCGTACAATCACGGGCGTTAGTTCCTTATCTGGCCAACCATTAGAAGTTGGACGATCTGGAAACGCATCGGACCGCCGATATTTCACGGGCATCATTGATGAGCCGCGTGTCTTCCCGGTCGCACTTGATGACAACAGCATCGAAGTCTTGGCGCGGAACCAACGATTGTCCTTGATGCACATGGCCTTGGTGAACCGGTCGGTCACGCCTAAGACAATCGGCGCGAATGGTGAAGTGGTAGTGATGCTAACAATGGAGCCTTATGGCTAGGAGGAGAAGATCATGTCATGGAGAAACTGGTGGCAGAAACCAAAGAGAGTGTCATCTCATGTCTGCGGAGTCTGCGGTCAGAGATGGGCAACGGAAAAGGAATATGTCGAACATCTCTGCCCGAGCAGGAGAGGGATGAGGCCGACAGACCAGGATTTCTCCTTGAGGAGATGAGTTCATGGCCGCCGCGGTAGAACTTTGCGAATCCAACGAATCGACGGGAGAATCGATCACCCACAACGTTACCAATCTGAACTGGGGTACAGTGGACGAACCGAACACGGATTACGCGAATCATCCCGTGACCGCTGGCCAGAACGCCATGTTCAAGTTGGAGAGGATTCATCTCACAGCCTTGAATGGGTCGAACAAGATCGACAACATTCAGATTTGGAAGTCGAATGGAAACTATGTGACGGATGAAAGCATCAAGTCGGTATTGCACACCGTCCAAGGAAACTATGATACATACAAGGTCACAGCGTACTCTCAACCGAACACGACCACGATGTCTGGATATGCGATACCAATCGCTGACCCCGGGAGTGCGAATCTCGGGATAGGGGGTTCGCTTACAGGTTCATTGATAGCCGCAGGATATTCGGATTACTGGAAGTGGCAGACTCAAACATTGGGTACAACCCCGCCGGGGAACACGAACCAGAAGACGATGACTCTGCAATATGATGAGCAGTAGGGAGAGGGAGATCGATGAAGGACCATGGCTGGGAAATCGAAGGTGCAGATGGAACACTCAAGTCGGGAGAGGATGGATTCCCTCCTCTCGATCTGGTCGATCAGGCCAAGTCAATGGTCCTCATTTTACCCGAGTCATCCGTGAGATTCAGAGTAGAGATTCCCGAGGGGAAGAGGCTCGTCTTCTTCCGAAGGAATCAGATTCTCATGAGTCAAGATGGGAGAGACCTCGGGAGGATGCACGTCTTCTTCATGGGATGGAAGACCCGGGGAGATCACCCGAAGGAGAAGTTCGTCCAGATGATACATCAGAGTCCGAAGGGAGAGATATTCTCATGCCTTCTGGATAACGATGGGAGACAGGATTGAGCATGGCGATAACTTATGTCGGGGTTTCGAATGATGCCGCGGCGGGGAGTGGCGATGTTTCAGTCACACCGCCAGTGACGCAAACGAACGACATAATGATATGCGCGGTGACGACGCACGACAATGTGGCCGTGACATTCCCCGCTGGATGGACGATATACCAAGAAGCGAACAACACGACTGCGATGAGGGCTACTCTCGCATGGAAGAGATGTACAGGCGCGGAGGGAGCGTTCACAGTCACGCACACCGCAGGAGATGGGATAGTCGCTACGGCCATCGTATTCCGTGGATGTCTCGCATCGGGGTCGCCAATCAACATAAGCGTTCTGACGGCGAATGCATCATCGAGCACTTGCACAGCCGCGACCATCACGACGACTGTGGCCGGATGTTGGCTTCTGTTCACGATGCACGACTCCGACAATGGCTCGTCGTCGGTTCAGTCCAGCGCGAATCTCGGTGCTATGACCGAGAGATTCGATAACAGTTCCAACCTGGGATTGGACCAAGCGGTTTCCGGCGCTCATGTCGCTCAAGTTTCTGCGGGCGCAACCGGAGCATCCACCGGAACATTGAGCCTCGGACCAGATGTGAACAGTGGAGGGAACACCGCACTTGCTCCAGTCGCAGTCACCACTCAATCGATTACGAAGTATGGTGATGGAAGGATTCGGAAGACAGTAGAACTCTCGAAGTTCGGTGATGGGCGAATCAAGAAGACAATGGAGATGAGCAAATTCGGGGCTGGAAGAGTCCTCAAAGGCCAACAGTTCACCAAACTGTCGGATGGCGCAGTGATCACTGGGCCGGCAACTTATTCGATCACCAAGTATGCGGATGGGAGGGTCGTCAAGTATCAAACGATTCTCAAGACATCGGATGGGAAGGTGAAAGGAACAGTCGAGTTCACCAAGACCTCGATGGGCAAGATCGCCGGAGAGGTTGCCGGACAGGAAGGGAGGTCTTGGTGGTACAGATAGGAGGGAGAGAAACATGGAAGAACTGATAGCCGTAGCACTCCTGTTAGTCATGGGAGTGATCGGAGGATTGCTTCACGCAATCATTCCCCCACTTGAGACGAGACGGATGGAACTTCTCATCCAAGTGGTCGCGGGAATCCTCGTGGCAATCCTATATGGACCAGTGCTTATCAGTCTGGACGACATGATGACGATGAGCATCTTGGGGGCGTTTGTAGTCTTCGGACCGGCAGTTATTGCATCGGCATATGGAGCGATGGATATACTCAAAGCCGTCGTCACGAAGATTCAAACCAGAGGTTAGGGCCAGGTTCGGTGAGTGGGGAAGGTTCATGAACAACATCGACAACAACTTCAAGAGGATGGAACTCGAAGCGAAGTACACCAAGATGATAGACCACGACCTGCTCACCAGCCTGGCCACGGAAGTTAAACTTATGTCGGAGGATGTCAAGGAAGTATGTTCGACACAGAAGGACCACGAGAAGAGAATAACGGTGATGGAGACAACTTGGAAAGTCATAGTCGGGATTCTCGTCGTGGTAGTACCGACAGTCGTCGCAATCGTGTGGGACATGGTGAAGTAACATGACCAACAAGAGTGGCACAATCAACACGGAAATCTGGGGGGACGATTCGAACCCTTCCCCGATTCACCTGACAGGGAATGTCGTGATCGGGATAGATCAGATTCTTCAAGTCATCGCCGGGACCGAGGTCATCTCGGACGGCAACTACTCGATAGATGCAACCAACGGGACTCTCATCGCCTCAGGGTCGAGAGAGAAGCCTGTCAAGTTCACCGCGAACTCTGAGATCAGGGGGGGATGGGTCGGTCTAGTCTCGACTACATCGGCCACGGTCAAGGTTCAACTTCAGGAATGCGAAGTTTGGTATGCCTCGAAGGGAGTACATCTCAATGCCGCGAAGGGGTTCATGAAAGGAGTCCGGTTCTTCACATGTTCATGGGGTCTCTATCTCGAAGGAGGGTCGAATGTCGAGGAGACCGAAGCCGTTGACCCCTGGTTCGAGGATTGCGGGGTGGGGATGTATTTCGCTTCGAATGTGCCGCTTACCACGGGTAGCCTCATAAAGGCTGCTAGAATCGTCAGGAATGACCTAGGCATCGAAATGACCAACGGATTGGGAATAGTTCACGACCTTGGGCATCGCCTCTGGGATAACATCGTAGGGGCCTTGCTGACCGGGACTTATGTTGGCATTGACCTCATGGGGATATGGTGGGGGTCGGATTCCGGACCTTATCAGGAGATCGACAACCCGACCGGGACAGGAGATGAGGCAATTTACACAGCGACGAAGGCCTATATCGCACCCTGGACCGAACTCGGGATGTATGTTCCTCTCGCCGAAGACATCAGGAAGGCCGCGTCAAGACTTCTCGGGGAGATTCAAGCAGGGACGGCAGAGAGACTGGCTCTCATTGACGATGATGAGATCGAGAAGATCGTCGAGAGGAAGGAGAAGATTTACGACTCATGGGTCTCGGACAGGACCATGACCAAGAAACTCTTCATGAGAGGGTCGGAGACGAATGAGTGCCACGATATTCCCGAGACTGGGAGGTTCTTCAGAACCTTCTATTGGCCCATCATCTCGATCTCGTCACTGGAGAGAAGGTCGGGGTCAACATCATGGGCATCGATTATCGAGAATGAATTCTCGGGCTGGTATTCGTCGGCATCGATGAAACTCTCGGGACAGGTCAAAGTCCATCCGGGAATCGTCTCCTATCGTCTCGATTCGGTCAGGATGACCTATGTGCATGGGTACTATGATGCCCCCGAGAAGATCAGAGAGACCATCATCAAGATGGCAGTCATCGACCTCTACCAAAGGTTTTTACAGTTCGGAGCTGATGATGTCTTCACTCAGAGAGTGGAGAACCTGAGGAAGGAGATCGACGAAGAGAAGGCAAGGGTCAACAGAGACTCAATATGGTGGGAAGTGGTCTAAAATGCCAATCGTCAATGACAAAACCGGGTATGTCAAATTCGGCCTCGACTTCGACTCTCTCAAACTAGCTGCTGAAGGAATCGGGGTGATCTCCGGCTGTGGCTGTTCTGCATCGGGGTCGGACACGAATGTGGCCTATGCATCGGGGATAGTCCGAACTGGTACAGGAAGATTCGCAATCACGGGTTCATCGATCAATCTCGTTTCCTATCAACATGCAACTTACTACAAGAAAATCGTGGTCTATGTCCAGTCGACAACAGGAACAGTCATGGCCGTCGCGGGTTCGGTGGAACAGAAGGTTCCCGCAGACCTCTCGGGAAGATACACTCGGAAGCCGGTTCCTGCGGATTTCACAGGATCGTATGCCCTCGCCGCAGGGGATGTGGTTCTCGCCGAGGTATGGTTGAGACCCAGTGGGCAGTACATTCTCGCCGCAGATGTCACGGACAGAAGATCGGGAGTACAGGAAACCGGAATCGGTCCCACTTCATATGTCGTCTGGAAGGAAGGAAGTACATACTTTGCGAAAAACGGCATTACCGGAGAGGTAGAGTGGTCCGGAATTGACGCCCTCACTGTGATTCAATCTGCGGTCAATGCACTCACTTCCGGAGGGAAAATATTTTTCAAGTCTGGAACATATACTCTGACTGGTCCAATTGTTCTTAGTGTCGGCAACATACTTCTGGAAGGAGAAGGGCCGGCCTCAATCCTTTATAACACTGGAACTGGGAATACGATTGAGCACACGGCAGCCAGCATCTTGTGGCACATTCGTATCAAGAATTTGAAAATATCGAGTTCTGGGACAGGAGCAGATGCCGTTCACCTAAAATGGTGTCATTTCACGAGAGTCGAAGATTGCTACGTCTCCGCACATATCAACGGCATCTACATCGACGAATGTTTCTATTGTATCATCGGTCCAAATCATATAGATACAATGTCCGGTTCGGGTGTTCTACTCACCAATCACGCTAATGCCAATCAGATCATTGGCGGTTCTATCCAGACGTGCGCAATCGGTGTTAATGTTCTGGTCGGAGCTGCAACAGTGAGTATTCGTGATGTTTCCATAGAATCCAGCGCACTGGGACTGCAATTAATAGGAGGAATTTGCTGTTTGGTGGAAGGCTGTTACTTTGAAGTATGCAGCACCGGTTGTATATTAGTCGATGCGACTCCCGACTATACCTACTACTCGGAAATCAAAAATTGTTTCATAGAACAGAGTTCGGTTGCTGGTTACGGAATCAAATTCATGCACACTTGGGCATGCTCCATAACTCGCTGCAAATTCTACATGGCCGGAGGTTCTCCTGTTATATTCACAGCCGATTCTCTCCATACAACCTTTGACAATCCCGAAGGAGTTTCCTACACTGGTGGACTCGGCTTGGAGGTCATGGAAACGGCTCAATATGACCAAGCGAATTACGCCCAGCATCACAAGCACCGGATGAGAGTGCAGGAATGTCTCATGAGTGGAGACGGTAGCTCGGCCTATTATGGTACTTCTGGAAGTTACTCGTATTTTCAGGGACCGGGAGCGGTTTATCTTGAAATGACTAACTTCGTTGCTACAATGGTCGGCCGTCTGAAATTTGATTCGAGTTCATCTCAACTCGTTATCCGAGAAAAAGCCGACGCCGGCCCCCCCACAGATGCGGTGTACGGTAATGCCATCGGAACTCTGGTTTTCAACAGCAATGAAAGCAAGTTTTACATCAAGGCTACTGCTGCAACCGATGATTGGCATAGCGTGACGGTGAGTTAGATATGGAACCACTGATCGTCTCGGACGAATCGCCAACTTCGTTAGAATCGCCGACGGGAGCGATTCCTCTTGGAACGACCACATGGTCAATCATTCAGGGTCTCAAGGATATTCTGAAGAGATCGGATTGGTTCCGGGAGTACACCAACTTCTACTTCGACAAACAGAGGTCTCAGAAATATCCGTATGCCATGATAATCCTCGATGAGGAGAACATGGAAGAGATGATCTCGGGAAGGAAGATGGAAGCCATCCTGACAGTGTGGTTCGTCAGGGCGAATGCCCAGAAGACCGAGATGGAAAAGGCGTACTCGGAAATTGAGAGATTCTGGGAACTCCTTCAACTTCACCCAAGGCTTGACAATCTCGATATGATAGATTCCATCGGGATAGTCAAGGCAAAGGTTTTGTATGGAGAAGGAACTGAGTACTTCGAGACGATAGTCGAGATCAAGGTCAAGGTCAAATTACACAGGAGGACATGAGAAAATGGCAGTAGTGACGATGAGGGACTTCACGCCCTTCGGATATTCGTTCGAATCAACCTGGGGAACGGACCCTGCAACAGCGAGACTTCCTTTCCTCGGAGATATCAAGAAGGCCGTAGTCTCTGGTCCCGATTGGCAGAAGGAGGCCCGGAGATCGATAGGAAGCGGGATAGACCCGAAGGGATTCGCCAGGAAATGGAAGAAGGTCGGATTCAATCTTGAGATGAATCTCGCCGATGACAACCCGTCGAATTCTCTTCTGGGATTGGCATTGGGGTCGGCCCCGAATGGCACAACTGGACTTATCACAAACTACCCCACGACATCATATGGGAATCTGAGATCAATCACCATCGAGGGAGGATTCGATTGGCCGGACACCGATGAGTTCTGGCTTCTGACAGGATGCATGATCGAGTCTCTTGATCTGACCCTGGAAGACGGTCTCGCTAAGGAGGAAATCAAGTTCTCCGTCAAGGATTGTGTGAGATCGAGTTCTCGGGCAGTGGCCGCGCCGACGGAATCAACGACTTCTCTCTTCAATCCAAATGATGATGCCACCGTGACATGGAACACGAGTCCCGTACCGACCGTCTATGGGGAGAAGTTGAAGTTCTCGATTCAGAACAAGCTGAAGTCGAAGGCCGTCGTAGGGCCCACCCCGACTCTGGGATATTGTGAGATTGTCGGGAGAGACGTCTTCCTAGAGGCGACGATACCGAGAGTCGACGACGTCTTCCTCGATAAGTACGAAGCAGACCCGAGTAGTGCAGACGCAGAACTCACGAGTATCATCCTCAATCTCGCCAAGAACTCCAACTCAGAGTACATCAACATCACTCTGAGCAATCCCCAGGTGCTTGGCCCATATGAACTGAACATCGAGGATTCGGATGCCGAGGTCATGGATACTTGGAAGTTCCAGGCTAAGACCTACTCCGTGGATGTCAAGGCGTGAGAAGGAGGAGAAGTATGCGAACATCGGTGCTGATCGATGGAAAGGAGACACCCATCGAACTGAGAATGTGGTCTAAGAAGAAGCGAGATGACATCGAGAGGGAATACGGGATTCCGGGAGCGACCTATGTGAACATGGTTGTCGGGAGTCTCAGTCAGGGAAGAGGCCCCGCCCTTCAACTTGCGAAGGAACTCATTGACCGAGAAGTGAAGAGGCAGAACGAAGTGGGGGACGAGTTCAACATGAAGATGATCTCCGTCGTGGCCTTCAAGGTCGTCGAATGGAAGACGGAACAGACATCGGGAGAGGACCTCGTCCCGTTCAAGATGGAAGAGATCGAGAACCTTCCTGATGGGGAATATGAGAGGTTGAGGTCGCTAGTCACGAACTTTCTTCTCGGGAATCAGGATAAGTTCACTATCGTCAAGGTCGGTCTCGCAGAGAAGATCAAGGATGATACCTTGAGGGAGGATGTCCTCAAGTTCGTCGATGAAGTCGCATCCGGGCAGGTCGAGACAAAAAACTGAGAGCGAGGCTTCGGGGAGAGCCGACAAAATATCCCGAACCGCCTCGCTTCCTCGATGTAGTCATGGCCTTGAGGTATGGGGTTCTCCCCGTGAAAGGAGGCCTCGATGACCAGCCCACCGACTTCATCGATGCTCTGAAGACCGGTCTTACAGTCATGTTTGAAGGAGAGAAGGAAGCAATCGAGAAACAGAGAGAGGCGACAAGGGATGCCTGATGTACAAGTCAGAGTAGGAGCAGAGTCCGTAGGTGGAGAAGAAGTCTATGAGGCTCATGCTCATGGTCTCTCCCGAATCTCAGCAGGAGCGAGACAAAGTATTCTTGCATTCGGAGATGCCCGAAAGGAGATGTTCCAATACCGGATGGGGCTCATGGCCATCAATGCCACTCTCTCGACGGCAAATATGTTGATCGGAATGGCAGGAATCAAGAACGAGGCCTTGAGGAAAGTCATGATCGGACTGAATGCCGCCGTCGCTATCGGGAACACGCTCGTCCTTCTAAGGGCCGCGTATGAATCGAGGGCTGCTCTCGCAACATGGGGAAGAGCGATTGCGAATGTGGCCGCGTCGGGATTTCTCGCCCCCGCCCTTCTAGCAGTCATGGCCGCCGCTGTGATTGGAGCATTGGCTCTTCGGTCAACTGCTATGGCTCAGGGAGGTTATGGTCTAGTCTCAAAACCGACTCTCTTCCTCGCAGGAGAGGCTGGACCAGAGGCATATTCATTCGCTCCCCTGAGAGGAGGAGGTCCGTTCTCCGCCGGAGGAGGTTCGGTCAATGTCAGACAGATCAATATCACAGTCGTCACGGATGACCCGAGGAAGGTCGGTCAGGCAGTCGCGGAAGAGATGAGGAAACTCAAGGAGGTTCTGAGATAATGGTCGAGACATATACAGATGTCACAGTCACAGATGATTGTTTCATTGAAGCCACGGACCCGACATATAATTATGGAGTATCGACAAATCTTGACGTCGCAAAAAATTGGCCCTCAACTTATGATGCGAGAGCCTTGGTCAAGATCGTCGCTCCATCAAAGCCAATCGGAGCAACCGGAAATCCGCGGCCTAGAATCAGAATCTATTGTAGCACCGCTCCGGCTGCTGGTCTCCTGATACAGGTATTCAAGATATCCAGAACTGCAACTGAAGTTCTCGAAGGTTCGGGGAATGGGTCGGCTACCGGAGACGGAGCTACATGGAATACATACAACGGTGTCAACAATTGGACAATTGCAGGAGGGGACTACAACGAGTTCCTCGGCCAAGGAATCGTAACTACAACTGGATGGAATGAATTTTCCCTGGGGCAGATCGGCCTCGATTGGGGGCAGTCTGCATGGGTCATTCTCCGCTGTGCCGATGAAACATCAGGGTCGGATGGGGCCACTTTCAACTCGGCTGAGAACGGCTCGAACAAACCCGTCATTCGCTGGTATTATGACGATGACGTGCCCAAGAAGATTGTCGATCTCAAGGCAGTCCCGTACCAGACCGACCCAAGGAAAGTGAAACTCACATGGTCTCCAAATGATGATGTGGACTTCGCATCGTATAAGATCAGAAGAAGTACATCGTCGCCAGTCCTTTATTCGGATACATTGGTGGAAACGATCACTGGTCAATCGACATCGGAATACATAGACAGCACCGACTACACTGGGAACATCGTCTATTTCTTCGCAATCTTCATCGAGGATGGCGTGAACACCGGAATCAATGGGTCGAAGTCGAATGAGACATGGATGATTAGGCCGAAGATTTTCACTCATACCTGGGACGCATCTGGGCCAGTTTTCAGTGAGGCCGAGGTCTGGATAACGCCTGACACTTATGTTAGTACTCCGACACCAGTCACTGATACGCATGGATATGTTGAGTGGGGGTCGGGGTCGGACCCGGATGTATCAAGTGCATGGGTTCCAATAGATGAGATTGCCCCGGGGAATCACCGAGTCCATCGGTATCCATATGTCGGAAGTCACTCAGGTCGAGTCGCCATGAGAAATAGTCTGGGGTTCGAGACCAACAAGAGTAGCCCGGCCACGATCACCGTCACTTCGATAAATCCCGTTGCTAAGATCAGGGCGTCGCCGAGATTGATCGGCTTGAATACTGATGTCAACTTCTATGGGGATGAGTCGTATGCCTCCGCAGGAAACAGAAGTCTCGCCGCGTCGAATGCTTATGAGTGGGATAAGGATTACAGTGGGGCATTCTCGGCAGACTACACCACGACACTTCCTTATCAGGCGATGCAGTGGACAGGTGCGGGAACGAAAACCGTCGCTCTGAGGGTCAAGGATGAAGATGGACTATACTCATCCGTCGTGACGATGACCGTGATTGTAGTCGCAGAGGTTACGACCGCTCTCGATAATCTGGTGGATGGATTCGAGGTACTCGATCTCTCCGAAGGAAGACACGGCGCGATTCTCGATGGGATGGAGTCCTACGAGATTACTGCAGGTTCGGAGAAGCCGAAACAGGTTTCGATTGAGGGATTCGCGTACACAGACACAGATGTAGATGGAGTTCCCGACGATATCGAGACGCTCAGGGATGTGGTCACAAACAACAAGAAGGTCTCTCTCACAGTCGATGGGACTTCGAGAACAGGAAGGATAATGGGAGATTTGGAGACGCACAACGAAGGAGGATGGGGTAATAAGAGATCGTGGAGATGCGCAATCACTCTAGAATGAGGATGTCCATGACCCTGAAAACGAATCCGACCCAAACGAATAGTACATACCGACCTTTGGTTTCAGCCCTCTATTATGCCCAACCGTGGGAGACATCCTATTCCAGAGTCTATGGAATCATGGGGGGGAGATTGACTCGAAGGGTCAATGCCGCCCCGTCGTTAGAATTCGAGTACATGAATCCGAGAGGAGGGAACACGGAACTGTTCACCGTCGGAGGGAAGGTGAAACTTCTTCTCGATTGGTCTGTCACTGATACAGACCTTGCGCAATTTATCGGAATCATCACGCCAGGAGCAGGTATATCTCGGGGGACAGGGAAATCGGTCTCGATTCATGCAGTGGGGTTCTCGTCTCTGTTGGGGAAGGAATATCAACTCATTGGAGAATACTACTTGGGGTCGGCACCGACCACTCTTCATGAGGAAACATTCGAAGACTTTGAGGCAGGAGTCGCCATAAGGAAACTCGTCTCGAATCTCTCAGGGTCTCCTCTGGATATTTCAGGGGTGGCCTCATCGAATCCGGAGAAGGTCATCGGAAGGGACATCATTCTCCCAGAAGGGTGGTCTCTGAAGTCTGCTTTGGTCTCGAAGATAGTCGAGGGGATGATAGATGCAGATGAATCGGCAAATATCCCGAGACCCTACTATTGGTTCGAGACATCGGACAGAGGGTCGGACATACCGGGATTCTATGTAAGGAAGTTCCCCGATCTCGGAGTCGCTCCGGCACTCAGAACACTTGATTGGGATGACGAAATCATAGACTCGACTGACAATGTCAGGGTCGATCAGGCCACGAGATGCATTTGTGTCTCATCGAGGGACAGAACAGTTTATGAGGTCTTCCAATCGGATTCCGCGGTGGAACGTTATGGCCTTCTCGATGCCAAGATCGACTGGAACTCGACAAATCGGGATGACTTGTTTAAGATGGCATGGAGATATGTACAGAGTCACAAGTCGCCATTCAGGTCGATCTCAGTCTCGACGCCGTTCGCTATCGATATCATGCCATTGGAGGTTCTCCAGATCAACAATGGGCCTTATGGGTTCGAGGGGAAACAGGCCGTCGTCGAGGTATCGATACCGTTTGGGAATTCGCCAGGATTGACTGAGATCACCCTCGCCTCTCAGGAAGAGGTAATCACAGATTTGGTCTAGTCTCCATAGATATATATACATACGGCAGTCATAGTAATCTTCCCGATGCTCGTCTGTCGGAGATGCGGGATAGAGTACCGAGACTGTTTCATCATGAGAGTCCTCGAAGAGGCCGGAGTGCTCGATGATTCTCTCTCGCACAGATGCCCCGTGTCAGACGAACACGATTTTCAGGAATGCGGGGAAGCCTGTTAGAACGGCGCAAAGTCCGGATGGATATATATATCCACCACGCCAATGGACGGTCGGTGAGAACTTGGGAAGGTTCTTCGAGAGAAACAACGATTGGATAGACCAGTGGGCCGACCTCGTAGAGGAAGTCCTCGGCATGGACATCCACGAGGTCGATGAGGGGATGAACGCATGACCATCGAGGTTCGATTCAGACTCTACACCGATGCAGTCGGAGTGAACCAGTATGCGGTTCTCTTCGCTATCGACCAGAAGAGACAGTCGGATGACCACGCAGAGCAGTGGCATCGACTCGCAGTCGAACTAGACAAGTTGAAGAAGAAGGGAATTCGCGCCCTCGACGTTCAGGAACAGAAGGTCTCGATGAAGAAGAAGCACGACTGGGAACTCTTGATGGATGATCCCGAGACCGGGATAACCTGCTATGTATGCAAGGACTGCGGAGATCAGTCTCTCAGTCAGGACAGAGAGGAGTATGATGAAGAGGGATGCACTCCGAAGGATGGGGGAGAACCAAAGTGCGAGAAGTGCGGAACAGAGATATTCTCGGAAGACGATGGGTTCTGCCAGACCTGCTACGACAGGGAACACCCAGGAGGATGATTGAATGGTTGAGGAGAAGGCAACGAAGGAAGAGATAGTCGCCAAGGTGAAGAAGATCATTGCACAGTATGGAGGGATGAGACTCACCCTCCGTCAGATTTTCTACCGCCTAGTCGCAGGTCAAGTGATCGTGAACAGCGAACACTCGTACAAGAGGCTCGGGAGAATCCTCGTCGAAGCAAGGAAGTCGAAGCAGATTCGATACACGGACATCGAGGACAGGACAAGGGCAGTTCATTCGCCAGTCGGACAGGATGAGTACACATCGGCCAAGTGGTTCCGGCGATTCTACGACCACATCCGGGAACTCGACAAGGGATACAGTCTGCCTCGCTGGTGGGGACAGAAGACGAATGTAGTCGTCTTCCTTGAGAAGGAGGCCCTGAGTGCACTCTTCGAGGACGTCACAGACCGCCTCAAGGTCGATCTAGTTGTCTGCCGAGGATACCCGTCACTGACCCTGATGTACGAAGTCGCCTCTCATCTCGGGGAGATGCCCGAGGAAGTCGAGTCCGTGGAGTTCATCTACTTCGGGGACTACGACCCATCGGGAGCAGACATCGAGAGGCATGTCGGGGAAGAACTCTCGACCACCTTTGGTCTCGACTTCAACATCACGAGGAAGGCAATCACGAGAGACCAGATTGATGAATACCACATACCTCCCGCACCCGCGAAACAGACCGACAGCAGGACCGCAGGATTCGAGGAGAGAGAGGGGGTCTCCTGGCAGGTCGAACTCGATGCCATCGAGCCGAAGGTTCTCCAGGGGATGATCGAGGAAGAGATCGAACAGTACTACTCCACCGAACAGGCTAAGGTTCGGGCGAAGGAACTTGAGAAGAGGAGAGAGAAGATCAGGGGATGGCTCGATGATGCCTTCAACGAGGACTTCGAAGCCCCGGATGAGGATGAGGAGGACGAGTGAATTGACTCAGGCGAAGTACCACTGTGATTGTGGATGGGCGGGGATTCTCCCCCCGCCTTCGGAGTACCGGAGACTCATGGGTCATGCCGTCATCTGCCCGAAATGTGGAGGTTATCCGTACTTCGAGGAGGTCGTGCAAGTGAAGACCGAGATCGAGGAGAAGCCGGAAGGCAAGCCGGTTCTCTTCTCTCTCGGTCAGACCTTGATGACACCGGGGACGATTGCGGCTTTCGAGAGGACAGGAGAGAGGCCGTTGTCGTTCCTCGGCCTCCATCAGAGGGGGATATGGGGTCAGCTCTCGAAGGATGATCGAGAGGAGAACAGGCTCTCCTTGGAGAAGGGATGGAGACTCATGTCGGCCTACTTCCTCAAGGATGGCACGAGGATATGGGTCATCACCGAGGCAGATCGGGCATCGACAACGATTCTCCTTCCGAGCGAATATTAGGGAGGTCCGGAGAATGGAGAAGGAAGAAGCAATCGAACTCGTGCAGAATCTGAAGGACATCAGAGATGAGATAATCGCCCTGTTGAATCAGGCGAACCAGATTGTCGAAAAATATGACAAAGGAACTTGGGTCAGGGGAGTCTGCGGAGTGTATGATCTCCATTATCTGAACTCGGATATCAGGAACATCGAAAGGAAGGAGGGTCTCGGTCAATGACCCCTCAGTATTATGGAGACCGATGCCCCGAATGCGGTGCATCATCTCGCATTCTGGTCCTTCTGAGATCATCGAAGGGGAACAGGCCGAGGATTCCAATCGTGGTCGAGTGGATGCCCGCCTTTCTGCCAAATGGACAGTGGTGCAGATTTTGCGGCTGGATGAATGGGAGGCCGTGACGGATAGATATATCTAATGTGAGGATGATTAAGGAAGGGAGGTCAAGAGGATTGAATCCATCATGGGGTCGGGGGTCTCACCATTTCCTCCAGAAGAACCACCCACAAAACATTTCTGAACCCCCGGCCTCGCCAACATGGGGCTTGTCTGGTGATAGTTTATCCCACCCTCTCACAGGCCCCTGGAATCGGGAGAGACTCAGTGCAAATGGGGGGAGAGAAGATCGTGGTGCCTTACCAGATTTTCCACTCTCCCGATTCCACCCTGAGGAGTCGATAAGATGAAGTGCCCTAAGTGCGGGGAATCGCTCAGCAGCCTCGATATATGGACTTGCGGGAAGACGGTCATGTACCGCTGCCATGTCTGCCGAGGCCGATGGAAACCTATCGAAGAGCTGCGTGGTCACGAAGAGAAGCTCAAGGATGGTGAGAAGAGATGAACGATTCGACTTGGTTGCAGGTGCGCGGGGAACTTCTGGAACTCGCTATGGATTATCGGATGGATTGGTCGGGGTTTGACGGCAGAACCCTATTGCATCAGATTGAATCCATTATCGAGAAGGCCGAAAATACGGAGAAGCTCAAGGACGGTGAGCGATGATGGAAGAGGTTCGGAGAGAATCGGCCTGTGGGGAATATCTTCATTGTGTCGAATGCCAGAAGAAGATCAAACTCGCGGAGTCGCACAAGTGCGTAACGCTGAGATGCATGGACTGTGGAGGCCTATTCTGCCCTGTTTGTGAGGGCGTAGGCGAGAGGTATGACGTGGCCGATGTTCTGGTCATGGTCCCTCATCAATGTGGTGTGTGCTTGAAGCGGACTGATGATAGAGGAGGAGGGAGACATGCCGTCGTATGAACACATCCTATTGAGATCGGATGTCAAGAAGGCCCTGGTAAGGAATATCCAGAGGAAGTTGAAGAAGAAGCGGAAGAAGAAACAGCTCGGGATGTCTGAAGTGCTGGAGTACCTGATGGGAGTCGAGGAGTCCGTCACTTTGGACGACCCCGACGAAGTCGTTGAATAGGGAGAAGGAGATGCGAGACCTCGTGGGAGACAACTATGACCCCGACCCGATAGTGGCGTATGAGACAGAACAGGCAAGAAGAAGGGAAAGGGTTTATGTCCATTTCAATCCGATGGCTCGATGTCTGGTGGACCATGCATTCAGGAGCGAGAAGTCGATGAAGATGTACCAAGAAACTCATCCTGAAGATGACACATTTCAGGTAGTCGAACTGGAGGATTGATTCGAGAGAGGAGGAGAAGATTGTGGGAACAAACAACACATTACCGACGTTGTTGGATATCGTGAGCAGGTTGGCTCAGGTCGAGACGAACCCCGATAGCCTAGAATTCGGTTCGCCGTCGAAGGGAGGAGTCGTCAAAATCTACTCGAACTATGATCGAGAGGGCGAGTTCAAGGCGAAGATCGACAGGGCCATCAGAGTCAGGATGTATGCGCAGGATGCGGTCATGAAGGCCGAGAAAGGGGAACTCCCGATGGAGACCCCCTAGAAAACCGTTTCGAGGAGGAGAAGTTCATGACAGAAGAGAAGAAGGAAGAGGCCTTAGAAAAGGTCAAGGGTCAGGAAGAGGACTTTTTGGCGATGGACCAGTGGGACGAGAAGGCCATCGTGGATGAACTCCGAGGGGA
>Ga0315291_10001006_pt1 | contig 38004 bp, 36 predicted proteins | sample YL17G12_20_MG_FD_203070 | JGI IMG/M metagenome (GOLD analysis project Ga0315291, IMG submission 203070) | Sediment microbial communities from Yellowstone Lake, YNP, Wyoming, USA - YL17G12_20 | ecosystem: Environmental > Aquatic > Freshwater > Lake > Sediment | place: USA: Wyoming | collected...
CGGTGGGGATTCCGCTGCCGCCGCTCGTTGTGCCCAAGCGGTGTCCCATCTGCGGGGCGGAAGCAAAGCCTGACGCGCGGTTGGATATGCGGAGGGGACGCGGGTGGCGGTGCACCGAGGACCCCAGTCACTTCTGGCACGTGCGGTTGGAGCCGCTCCGCCGGTGGCTGAAGGCAAACCGGTGGAGTATCAGGAAAGCAGCGTGAAAACAGAACGGGCGCAGGCTGGAAGGCTTGCGCCGTTTTCCTGTCTGGACACGCGAAACTCCTTGTCAATCTGCCCGAAAGTGTGGTACAATGTTCATAGAAGATTCCCTGGCGAGGCGAGTCCATGGCAAGGGAACATCCCCTGATTTCTGCTTGTGCGCACCAGACCGCAGCGTCGCAGTTGCCAGAGTGGCGAGACCCACCTGGTGCAATTCGAGTGAATTCCCCAGGGCCATTTGGGCAAGAGGGCACCCGCCGTATCTCACCCGCGCGGCCCACTGTCGTGGGTGAAAAGCACGTCCGCTCAACAGATGTTCCTTCTCGGCCAGCGCACTAGCGAGCTGTGGTGTTTGTCTCAATATCTGTTTAGGGAGGTGTTCGATGCCTGAGCAAATCCGAGTAATCCAATACGGTCTGGGCCCCATTGGCAGCTCGGTGGCCCGCCATGCAACGGAGCGGGCGGGGCTGGCGCTGGTCGGCGCGGTGGATGTGGACCCCGCGAAGGCGGGTCGCGACGCGGGCGAGGTCATCGGGCTGGGTCGTCCTCTAGGGTTCCCAGTAACCCGCACGCTGGCCGGTACGCTGGCGCGGACGGGCGCCGATTTGGCGCTCCACACCACGAGTTCCTACCTTGACCGCTTCAAGCCTCAGATTCTGGAACTCCTTGCTGCGGGTTTGGACGTGGTGTCCACAGCCGAGGAGCTATCATTCCCCTGGCTGGCCCATCCCAGAGAGGCCGCCGAGATAGACGCCGCGGCGCGGCGAGCAGGCAAGACCGTGCTCGGCACCGGCGTCAACCCCGGATTCCTTATGGATTCGCTCCCGCTGTTTTTCACCGCCATCTGCCAGCGTGTAGATCGGATAGAAGTTCGGCGGGCCATGAACGCCTCTCTGCGACGCGGGCCGTTCCAGGCCAAGATTGGCGCGGGGTTGACGGTGGAGGAGTTCAACACACGCATGGCCGCTGGGCACATGGGCCACGTAGGGCTGCCGGAGTCGGTAGGCATGGTGTTCCACACCCTGGGCCGAACGCTGGCTCGCTTCGAATCGGAGGTGGAGCCCGTGGTAGCTGAACGGCGCATCGTCACGCAGTTCTTTGACGTGCCTTTGGGCCGCGTGGCGGGGCTGAAGCAGACGGCTCGCGCCTTCACCTCCGAGGGCGAGTTCATGGCTCTGACGTTCCTGGCGGTACTGGACGCCGAGGAGGACGGCGATACCATCAACATCGCAGGCGTGCCGAACCTTGAGGTCAAACTCAAGGGAACCAACGGCGACGTGGCGACTGTCGCGATTGCCGTCAACGCCATCTGGCGCGTGCGCGAGGCTGCGCCTGGGCTGGTAACCATGCGCGATTTGCCGCTTGTTGTGGCATGGGGCTGAGCCAGGAGATTGGCACGTTGGCCAAGAGCGATGCCTGTTCGCGAAAGGTGGAAGACGGCAGAGTGTGTGAATCTCGGATGGCATGAAAGAGTCCATGCCCATGATCCTGCCAGCGTGGGGCGTTTGGCGTCGCCTGGTTTGCTTGACGCAGTACCTCCCCTTTATGGTATAATGTCCTTGATCCACACTTCAATTTGCGCGACGTGGTGACAAAGGATCGACATCCCTATCCCAAGCATACCACTGAAAGGAGAGAGCAATGGCTGGTCGGAAAGCGCAAGGCCTCGGGCCCAACACGCGGGCGGTACACGATGAACTGGAAGGCGAGCATATCTGGAACGCTCACGTCATGCCCATCTTCATGTCCAACACCTTTACCTATGAAGATAGCGAACATCTGCAGGCGGTGTGGCAGCACCGCGAGCTGGGGTACATCTACAGCCGCGATCGAAATCCCACAGTCAACGCATTCGAGAAGAAGATGGCCGAACTGGAGGGTGCCGAGTGGGCCCAGGCTGCCGCTTCTGGCATGGGCGCCATCAGTGCTGCGCTGCTGGCTACCGTGAAGGCGGGCGACCACATCGTCTCCTCTGACCAGCTCTACCCCGAAAGCAGGGAAATCATCGAGATTCACTTGCAGCAATTGGGCGTCAGCCACACATTCGTGCGCATCGCAGACCTAGACGAGGTACGCGCTGCAATGCACCCTAACACGAAGATCATATACACTGAGACCATGTCCAACCCGTTCCTGATTGTAGCCGACATCCCCGCACTGGCCGCAATTGCACGAGAGCATAGCGCCGCGCTGATCGTGGACAATACCTTCGCCTCGCCAGCGCTGGTGCGGCCACTGGAACTGGGCGCGGACATGTCGGTACAGAGCGCAACCAAGTTCATCTGCGGACACAGCACTGCGATAGGCGGCGTGGTGGCGGGCAACAACAACCGCAAGGAAGACGTCTTCCAGATCGTCCGGCGGTTCGGTGCTTGTCTCAGTCCGTTCAACGCCTGGCTGTTGCTGTCGGGCGTGAAGACTTTGTATCTTCGAGTCTATCGGCAGTGCGAGAACGCGCTGAAACTGGCGCAGTTCCTGGAGAGTCATCCCATCATTGAGAAGGTCTACTATCCGGGGCTGGAGAGCCACCCGCAGCACGACCTAGCGAAGCAGTTGATGAATGGCCGCTACGGGAGCATGATCACGTTTGAGCCCAAGGGTGGGAAAGACTCTCAGTGGCAGATATTTGACAACCTGAAACTGACCTACCTTGCGACAAGCCTGGGCGACGTGTCGACGCTGGTGATCCAGCGGCCCATGCGTGCGGTAACTCGCATCTCCGTTGGGATTGAGGAGCCGGAGGATCTAATCGCCGATTGGAAGCAGGCGTTGGACCGTGTGAGCGCGTAGGTAGAACGCCGGGCCACGGATGTCTTCCCGGATATGGCGCGAGCGCTGTTGCAAAGTCGCTTGAAAGACGGAAGTTGAAGGAGGGGCGAGGTATTTGCCTTGCGGGCGTCGGGTGTGTCTCAGACGCCGCAGGCAAGTACTTCGCCCTTATGCTGGGCACGGATGTTGTAGCAGTCTGGCCGAAATGCGCAAAAAACCCTTGACAAGAGTGCTGTTTGTGGTGTATAATGGTGTTATAGTACGGTATAGCGCTTCTGAGCGCAGGTGGACCTGTTGGAGCAGCGTAGTGCGTAGACCTGCGCATGTGTTCTGCTTCTGTCAGGGGGGTTGCAACCGTATGGAACTGCGCGTGGATCGTAGCCTTCCGATTGGATTGGGAGATCAGATCAAGGGTCAGATAGTATACGCGATCGCGTGTGGCGGCCTCGCAACTGGCACCGCTTTGCCTTCCGTTCGCGAGCTCTCAGAGCAACTCAATGTTTCCCCGATGGTCATCGCTCGCGTCTACCGCGAACTGTCTGAAGAGCGATTGATCGCGACCAAGCCTGGGATCGGAACCTTTGTTGCTGATATTGCGCAAGTGGATCCGAAGCGCGGATTTCAGTTAGTGCAGACGAACCTGCGCCAGGTTGCGGATACGTATGTGAGACATGCCTTGTTGCTTGGGTATGCCCTAGACGAGGTCCGGAGGGAGTTTCTGGAGCAGGTAGATAGGCGCAGTTCGGGTGGCAATGTCCCGCACGTCGCGCTGGTCGGCAATTTCCCTGTGGTGACAGAACAGTACGCACGCGAGATTGAGTCGATCCTGCGCGACCTGAACGTCAGAGTGACCCCGATCATGCTGGCTGATCTTCAGACTCAACTGGACAAGTCCTTGGAGAAGCTGAACGGCGTGAGATTTGTGATCACCGTGCCGACCCGCCTACAGCAGGTTCGCGCTCTGCTGGAGCCCTATGGGTACCAGGTGGTGTCCATAGCCTTCCGCGCAAGCCCTGAGACGTGCCAGCGACTCTCTTCCATACCGGTAACGAAGCGACTTGGGGTCATCGCTACCTATCCAGAGTTCCTGCAGCCACTGCTCGATGGCGTGGGCTCATACTGTTTGTCCCGGACGCTCCCCTTGAGTGCGACCCTTGACCAGGATCAGCGCGTTCAATCCATGCTAGGAGAGGTGGACGTCGCTGTCTACGCAAGCGGAAGCGAAAAGGTGCTGGACTTGCTTCCAGATGGCGTTGAGGCGATCGAGTATTTGCACGTGCCCGAGGCCGGTTCGGTCAACCGGCTGCGCCCTCTGCTTGTGGGATGATTCATATCGCGGAAGCTGCTTGGTTGTACACTTCGAGCCGCAGCGGTCTGTGCAAGTGAAAGGAGGTGAGCAGCAAAGCGAGACGGGCTCTGTTGTGGCCAAAAACGGAGAGAAAGTCTGGAGAAGCATCTGTTGAGGAGGAAAGAGATGCGTAAGAATCTGACCCTGGCAGTGTCACTCCTGGTACTGGTTTCAATGGTCCTGGCATCGTGTGGTGGGGCAGCGGCGACGCCGACGAAGCCCGCACCGACAACACCGGCGCAGCCTACCGCTCCGCCACCCACTGCGCTACCCACACAGCCGCCTCCGGAAAGGACGCTGGTGGTAGCTCTCGGTGCTGATGCGACCTTCCTTGATCCTGAGTCGGTCATGAACAATGAGTCGGGGTTCGTGATGTCCTGTATCTTTGACGGCCTGACCAAGTATAAGAAGGGGACATCCGAGCCCGGTCCAGGTTTGGCGGAAAAATGGGACGTGTCTGCAGACGGTACGGAGTACACCTTCTACCTGCGCAAGGGCGTCAAGTTCCACGACGGAACCCCCTTCAACGCTGACGCAGTGTTGAAAGAGGTTGACCGTGTCACCAATGAGAACAATCCCTACTACGTCTACAAGCAAGAAGGCGTCCACAGTTTTGCCGATTTCACCTGGGGTGTGGTCCAGACAGTCACGAAAGTTGATGACTACACGGTGAAGTTCAAGCTCGCCGAGCCCCACGCGCCTTTCCTTGCGAGTATCGCCATGGCTTGGTCGGGCATCATGAGCCCCGCCGCAGTTGAGAAGTATGGTTTTGACGTGAACTACAATCCAGTAGGGACGGGGCCTTTCAAGCTCGTGGAGTGGGTACGCAACGACCACATCACGCTTGAAGCCAACAAAGACTACTGGGATGGAGCGCCCAGCGTAGACAAGCTCATCTTCCGCGTGGTGCCGGAGAGTTCAGTGCGGCTGCTGAAGCTGGAGCAGGGCGAGGTGCATATCCTCGCCGACGTCAGCCCGGATGACTACCAGCGCATTCAGAGCAATCCCAGTCTTACACTGCTGGAGCAGCCCGGCCTGACGATCAATGGCATCGCACTGATTGCGGATGCTCCACCGTGGGATGATGTTCGCGTGCGTCAGGCTGTGAACTACGCCGTGAACAAAGATGAACTGAACGAGTTCCTGTACAAGAACGCGGCGGTGAGCGCGGCAACAGGCATGCCCCCAATCCTGATGGGATACCCGAAGGATCTTCAGCCGTACCCGTACGATCCTGCGAAGGCGAAGCAGTTGCTTGCCGAGGCCGGATATCCCAACGGGTTCAAGTACAAACTGCTGTGCTACGAGAACCCGCGAGGTTACAACCCCGTGGGAATCAAGGTAGCCGTTGCTGTGCAAGAGTACTTGAAAGAAGTCGGGATCGAACTTGAACTAGAGACCCTGGAATGGGGAACCTTCCTAGCAACTCGCCGCATGGCAGACAACAAGGACCTGGGCATGATTGGCTGGTCGGGCGACAATGGTGACCCTGACAACTTCCTGTGGGAAATGTTCAGCACCGACAACATTCCAGTCGGGAACACATCCCACTTCTCCAATGCCAGGCTGGATGAGGTCCTTAGACAAGCGCGTGTCGTCCCCGATCCAACAGAGCGCGCCAAGTTGTATGAAGAAGCCTCGTGGATCATCCATGACGAAGCTGCGTGGCTCTTCATCAACCACACCAAGCACGTGCGCGCTCTCCGCGCCAATGTGGAAGGCTTCGTTTTGAACCCGCTGCAGATGTTCTGGTACATGGAAGACATCGTGATCAAGTAGACATCTACACGGGCGTCGTACGCTGACTTCCAAACAGGGGCCTGCCGGTTGCGGTCGGGCAGGCCCCTGACCGCCAGCCTGTGAGCTAGGAAGGGCTACCATGCGCAGGTACTTTATCCGACGTATCTTCCAGATGATCCCTGTCTTAATCGGCGTGAGTATCTTCGTCTTTGTGGGGATGCACATTATCCCAGGCGATGTGGCTACGCTTCTTTTGGGCGACAAGGCAAACCCCGAGTCATTGGCGCGCTTGCAGCATGAGCTGGGGCTGGATCAGCCTGTCTACGTCCAGTATTATCGTTTCGTATCTAAGGTAATGAAGGGCGACTTTGGCATCTCGCTGCGAACCCGACAGCCTGCGTGGAGGGAGGTGTGGTGGGCGCTTCCCTTGACGGTTGAGTTGTCGCTCCTTTCCATTCTGGTTGCGGTGGTAGTCGGGATTCCTGTCGGCATGTGGGCTGCCCTGCGCCAATACTCAATGTTTGACTCATTGTCTATGGTGGCCGTGCTCGTCGGCGTTTCTATGCCCATCTTCTGGACAGGCTTGATATTAATGATGGTGCTAGGGGGGCGGCTCCACTGGTTCCCCATAGGCGGAATCCTGGACGAAGGCATGACCCTTCAACGGATCACGGGTCTTTATACGCTTGACGCACTATTGCAGGGCGACCTCAAAGTGTTCAACTCCGCGCTCAAGCACCTGGTACTTCCCTCCATCGCCCTGGGCAGTATCCCGATGGCGACAATGGCCCGCATGACGCGATCCACGATGCTTGAGGTGCTTCGTCAAGACTATGTGCGCACAGCAAGGTCAAAGGGCTTGGCAGAACGTGTAGTCATGATCCGGCATGCGTTGCGCAACACACTCATACCTGTTGTAACCGTCATTGGCCTTCAACTCGGTCTTCTTCTATCAGGCGCAGTCCTCACAGAGACCGTCTTTGCCTTGCCTGGATTGGGTAGACTGGCCATCACTTCAATCTTGGCGAGGGACTACGCTGTCGTCCAAGCGGCCGTGCTAATCTCGGCGCTCATGATTGTGGTTATCAATTTGGCGGTGGACATGCTGTACGCATATCTGGATCCCCGCATTCATTACACTTAGGGAGGACGGCGTTTCATGCCCAACGCAGAATCTGCCTCAGCAAATCGCGCCACACGGTCGCTGGAGGTCAGAGCGGTAGCCAAACAGCCTTCTCTGTTTCGGCGGCTGCTTCGCAGCAGGTCCGCTGTGATTGGGGGGATTCTCATCCTTGCCATTTCACTTGTTGCGGTCTTCGCGTCCATGATTGCGCCGTATGACCCCATCAAGCAGAGCTTCAAAGATCAGCTCCAGCCCCCATCATTGTCACATCCATTGGGAACAGATGAGTTTGGCCGCGATATCCTGAGCCGCATCATTCATGGGGCGAGATGGGCGCTGTTGGCCGGAATCTTGGCCGATAGCATTGCCCTCATTCTGGGCGTGACGATTGGATTGATAGGTGGATTCTACGGCGGTAGAGTAGATGTCGTAGTTGTGTGGCTCACTGACGTCATGCTCGCCTTTCCCTACCTCTTATTGGCGATGATCGTGGTATCCATATTTGGGCCCGGGATTAGGAACGCGATGATCGCGATCGGCATTGTGTACACGCCCCAGTATGCTCGTTTGGTGCGGGGAACGGTGCTTTCGCTTAAGGAAAAGGAGTTCATTGAAGCAGCCCGGTGCATTGGGGTCTCTCCATTTCGCATCATGTTCCGCCACATCCTTCCCAACTGTTTGGCGCCCATTATCGTCATGGCGACGCTGGCGATCGGCTGGGCCATTGTGCAAACAGCCGGACTCTCCTTCCTAGGACTGGGCGCCCAACACCCCACACCTGAATGGGGGGCTATGCTCTCAGGTGGCCGGAACTACATGTTATCTGCCTGGTGGATCGCCACATTCCCGGGCCTTGCTATTGTCGTAACCGTGATAGGATTCAACATACTGGGGGACGGTCTGAGAGACGTGTTGGATCCGTACCTGCGCGGACGTTAGCCGTACAATCGCCGTTCTGAAATCTTGTTAAGTGTTTTGAAACGCTCGCAAATCTCTATGCGGCGCTGAGGACTGATCTCAAAGCAGAGAAAGGAGTCTGCAATGGCAAAACAGTATTTGTTGGAACGGATGACCTGGCCTGAGGCCAAGGAGGTATTTGACCGGGACACATGTGTTGTTGTGATCCCCATTGGGTCGACTGAGCAGCATGGCCCGCATATGCCGCTTGGGACCGATTTCCTGGCGGCGGAGGCGATTGCGCATCGGCTGGGTGAGCGCGCTGACGTCATCGTTACCCCCACGATTCCCATCGGCTATGCCAAATATCACACCAATTTCCCCGGTACGCTTTCGGTCAGCGAGGACACCCTGACTCAGTCGCTCGTTGAGATCTGCACAGACCTGGTGAACTATGGGGCAACGCATATCCTATTTGTCAATGGTCATGGGGGGAATGCCCAAAGCATTCGCCGTTGCGGCGAGTTCCTGCGGGATATGGGCGTACCCATGGCGGCCGCGGTCTATTGGCAGATTATCCAGACCGTGAATCCGGACTGGCTGCCCATAGGGCACGGGGACTATGTTGAGACTTCACTGATGTTGGCGATAGACGAGTCTCTGCCCAGGATGGACATCGCCAAGATACCCCAGAGCAAGAATTTGACTGCCGCCATTAGCCTGGATACGCCGCACGGTGCGAAGTTCAAGGGCGGCTTTGTGTTTGTGAATCTTGCGACGGTGGACTTGACGGAGACTGGAGACATGCTGGAGTACGGGCTGACCGCGGCCAAGGACTACAGCATACCCCCTACGGCTGGGACGAAGGAGATGGGTGAGACGATTCTCAACGGTATCGCGGACTACCTGGCTGAGTTCGTTGAGGAGTTCCGAAAGGTGGAGTTGGCTCCCCTGGACACCTTGGGACCTATTGCTGATAGCTAAACTCTGACCGATAAGGAGGTATCTCTCTATGAATACTCTCAGAATCATAGACTTTCATGTGGGGAGCGGCGGCAAGATTGCTGGCATTCAGAAAGTCAATGCGGCTGGGCAGCAAGTGGACGTGCCCGTTTTCCTGATTAACGGAAAGGTGAGCGGTCCGACCCTTGTGGTAACGGCGGGCATTCACGGCGCTGAGTATGCCAGCATTGAGGCCGCGCTTCTGCTGGGCCGCTCGCTGAAACCTGATGAATTGCGGGGGCGAATCATCGTTATCCCGATCGTCAACATGCCGGCATTCCAGGCCCGCTCCATCTACGTGTGCCCGCTGGATGGAAAGAACCTCAATCGCGTGTTCCCCGGCAAGCCAGATGGGACTGCATCGGAGCAGATTGCGGACTGGCTGTTCCAAAACGCGATTAAACAGGCGGACTACTACGTGGATCTGCACGGCGGGGATCTGGTTGAAGCCTTGATTCCTTTCACGATCTACCATGCGTCGGGGAATGAGGCCGTGGATCAGAGATCCAAGCAACTCGCGAAGGTCTTTGGCATTCCCTATGTAGTGCGCAGCGAGACAGAGGGCTCCACGTATTCGGCTGCTGCGCGGGCGGGCATTCCAAGCATGCTCGCAGAGGCTGGCGGGCAAGGTTTGTGGCCGCCGGACGCGGTTGGCGCCCTCACGACCGGGATGAATCGCCTGATGCGCTACCTGGGAATGTTGGATGGGCCAGCGCCGGAACCGCTGCCTACACAGACGCTGGACAAGTTCGTGTGGCTGCGCAGCGAGCATGACGGCTTCTACTACCTAGATGTGCAGGTGGGCGATAGCGTGAACGAGGGACAGCAATTGGGACGGGTGACCGACTTTGAAGGGGAGATTCTCCAGAATGTCGTCGCCCCTGTGACCGGCAGAGTGCTCTTTCTTGTGTCGTCTCTGGCGATCAACAAGGGCGATCCATTGCTTGCCGTTGGGGCATGACTCAGGCAGACCGCCAAGCCCGCGCCCGACCGCGAGGAACATGGCATTGCCCCGGCGGCTGCAGGGCCAAGCGCCGGGGCAATGTGCTGGCTATATGGTAGATGTTCTTGCGGGTCGTCGCCGGTCACGCTAGTTGTACCCGGTTGCGCAGTGTGCCAATGCCCTCTATCCGCACTTCAACCGTGTCCCCAGGCTGGATTGGCCCCACGCCGGGCGGGGTCCCTGTCATGATTGCATCCCCTGGCATGAGCGTCATCATCCGAGACACAAAACTCACCAGCGCGCGAACCCCAAAGACCAACTGCGCAGTGCTGGACGATTGCCGAACCTGGCCGTTCACCAGGCACTCAATTCTCAAGTTGCCTGGATTCAGGTCTGTGGCGATGAACGGCCCGATCGGGCCGAACGTGTCCAGAGACTTCGCCCGCGTTGGGGCGCCGTCAATGCGCTGCATCGTGCGGTCCGAAACGTCATTGCCACAGGTATAGCCAAGGACATAGCGCAGCGCGTCCTCAGGCTTGACATTCTTCGCTCGATGCTTGATGACGATGGTCAACTCGGCCTCGTGATGTGTCTCATGGTCTGGAAATGCGATAACTATCGCGTCTTCAGGGCCTATGATGGCGCTGGATGCCTTGATGAAGATGAAAGGTTCTATTGGGATAGGCTGGCCCAGTTCGCGAGCATGGTCAACGTAGTTGAGGCCTATGGCGACGAGCTTGCTTGGAGTCACGGGAGGGAGAATCTTCACAGAAGAGAGATTGTGGTGCACACGTGTCACCGTGAAGTCGCCGTAGACAGAGCCCTCTATCTCAGCTATATCCTCTCCTTCAACCGTTCCCCATCGGTCTTTGCAGTCTATACTGAATCGCACAAACTTCATTGAAGATCTTCGCACCTTTCGCAGTGAACATAAATCCCTAACCCGCTACTGCACGGTTTGAGGCAATCGCTAGGCTCCCCACTCGCCTCGCAGGATGCTCAGCGTATCGTCCACAGCCACTTGAAAGTACTCGCGCATGGTGGCCTCGTCCTGAGTGTAGGTGCCACCGCCCGTACCGTCTCCCAATCTCTGCCGCACTTCCTGTGGGGACAAGCTCAGGAAATCGTCCCAGTTTACGTCTGGCTTCTCTCTGACGGTGATGGGTGACACCTGATTGATCCAGGGGAACCCCTCAATCCAGGCACCGTGATGGTTTTCGCTCCCACCTCGTTTTTCCATGAACCTGACCACGTTGGGTAGCAAGTACCAACAGCGGAACTTGACCATAACGTCTGGATATGCCTCTCTAATGGTGCCAAGTATTCTTTCTGCAATCTTGTTACCGCCGTGGCCGTTCAAGAGGAGAATCCGACGAAAGCCATGGCTGATATAGGATTCTAGGATTTGTTCGATGACGTCAAGATATGTTCTAGGGTCCAGGCTCACGGTACCGGGAAAGGCCATAAGACTCTGAGATGGACCGTAGGGCAGCGCCGGTGCGAGAGCGACACTTTCCTTCTCGCAGGCCGCCTTCGCGATTTCCCATGGGCACTGGGTGTCGGTGGCCACGCTGTAGTATCCATGCTCCTCCGTGGAACCGAGCACCAAGACTAAGCGGTCATCTTTTTCTAGATACTCCTCTACTTGCATCCAGTTCATCTGTTCCAGCAACATACGAAATCCTCCTGTGATCATGAACTACAAAATGTGAACACAAATAATACTGACGTGAATCCCGTTTTCCTGGCGAGTTCCTCTGGGCGCGACGCACAACCTCTTGTCACACCACCTGGTCTCCTGCGACAGACAAATGGCAAGCAACGAAGTGTCCCAGTTCAACCTCCTCAAGCGATGGAATCTCCGACCGACAGACTTCCGTGGCCTCAGAGCAGCGTGGATGAAAACGGCACCCTGGGGGAATGTGGATTGGACTTGGAGGATCACCCTGTACAGCCGACACTTCGGTACGCAGGGTAGGGTCAAGTTCAGGAGCGGCCGCCAGCAGCACTTTTGTATAGCAGTGACCTGGATTGGCGAAAACCGCCTCTGTAGGCCCAATCTCCATGATCTTGCCAAGGTACATCACTGCCACCCGAGCACTGATGTGCCGCACAACCCGCAGATCATGCGAGACAAAAATCATGGTCAGCCCAAGATTCTCCTGCAGCTCCACGAGCAAGTTGATCACTTGCGCCTGGATGGAAACGTCCAGGGCCGAAACGGGTTCATCGGCGAGGAGCAGCGAAGGCTCCATTGCCAGAGCTCTGGCGATTCCGATGCGTTGCCTCTGCCCACCACTGAATTGTGAGGGCAGGCGGTTGAGAGCTTCACAGTCCATTCCCACCAATCTTAGCAGCTCAAGAACCCGCTCCTCTCGTTTCTCAGGAGGCACGATATCATGAACGCGCAGCACTTCATCCAGTACTTGCTTCACTTTGAGGCGAGGGTTCAGCGACGAGTATGGATCTTGGAAGATGACCTGGATCTTTCTCCGCAATCCTCTCATCTGTTGCGGATTCGCTTCTGTGAGATCGTTTTCTTCAAAGAGTACCTTGCCCGAGTCCGATTCGTAAATCCGGGCGATGCATCGCAGTAGCGTTGTTTTGCCGCAGCCTGACTCCCCTACCACGCCGAGGATTTCGCCTTTCTGCACTCCTAAGGACACATGATCAACTGCGGTCACGACCTCTGCCTTGCGACCGAGCATCCAAGGAAGCAACCCGAGAGGAAGTTTGAAAGTCTTGCACAGATCCTTAATCTCAAGTACCGGCCGTCCGTTGTTAGGTTCCATAGACTCCTTCCAAATCCCGGGAAGAATGTTGCCGAACATCTTTGGTGCAGGCGGATGCATGCCCTGGCCCGACCTGGCGCAGTTCGGGTCTGCCCTCGCGGCATTCCTCTGTGGCATACTCACAACGTGGGTGGAATGGGCACCCAGGTGGCACGTGCGCAAGGCTCGGAGGAGCGCCGGGTATGGGTTTAAGCCGCTTGCCAGCAACTTTCCGCGATGGTACGGAGTCCATAAGCCCCATCGTGTAGGGATGGTGCGCATCCTTGAAAAGGGTTGCCGTGTCCGTGAGCTCCATGATTCGTCCCGCGTACATCACGGCGACGCGGTCGCACGTCTGCGCGACTACCCCCAGATCGTGAGTGACCAGAAGCAAGCTCATACCCTGCTCATGCTGTATCCTCAGAAGGAGCTTGAGTATCTGGTCTTGTATCGTCACATCCACCGCTGTGGTCGGCTCATCGGCCAACAGCAGGTGGGGCGAGCGCGATAGCGCGATCGCAATCATCACCCGCTGGCGCATGCCGCCGGAGAACTGGTGCGGATATTCTCTCAGCCGCCTCTCCGGGGCTGGGATGCCGACCAATTTCATAAGTTCAACAGCTCTCTCGATCTTTTCTTTGCCGTCGCCGGCCGACTTATTATCCAGAGTCTCCAGGATTTGGTCCCGGATCCGCAGAACAGGATTCAGCGCCGTCATCGGATCCTGGAAGATCATTGAGATCTGGTGGCCGCGAATCTTGTTGAATTCCTTTTCTTTCATAGAGACAAGGTCACGCCCGTTGTACAGGATTCTCCCACTGACGATCCGCCCAGGGGCATGCACGAGACGCAGGATGGAGCGGCACGTAACGCTTTTCCCGCTCCCCGATTCTCCCACCAACCCAAACGTCTCTCGCTCCCGAATAGAGAAGTCAATTCCGTCAACCGCTTTCACGGCCAGTCTAGGCATGACAAACTGGACTCTAAGGTCCTCTATCTGCACAAGGTTCTGAGCCTTCCGCTCCACAGTGCGGGTGTTGTTGCGCGAGTTCGCACTTGCCATGGCTGTGCTACACCTCCTGACCCGGTCGTAGAAGGTCAGCCAGTCCATCCGCCAGCAGGGCGAAGCCGATCCCAACCAGGATAATGGCAATTCCGGGGAAGGTGGATATCCACCATGCTGATGCCATAAACCCCCGTCCCTCTGAGATGATCGCACCCCACTCGGGTGTGGGCGGCTGCGCTCCCAGGCCGAGGAACCCCAGCGAAGAGGCCACCAACAGATCCAGAACGACGTCAAGCGCTCCGAAAATGATCGTTGACGTGATCACGTTCGGCAGGATATGGCGCGCCATGATGCGGAGGTCACTGAACCCCAGAGTTTTGGCTGCCACCACATATTCCAGGTTCTTGGCAACCAGGATCTCGCCTCGCACGAGTCGGGCGTAGATAATCCAACTGGCCGCAGCCACCGCGAGGACCACGTTTTGCATCCCCGGCCCCAGGACCGCGACGATGGTGATGATGAGCACCAGGAAGGGAAACGCGATCACGATATCAACCAGACGCATGAACAAGGTGTCAACGATGCCTCCGTAGTAGCCGGCAACCGTGCCGATGATGACGCCAACAATGAGCGGCAGGATCACCGATGTGACCGCAACAGTGAGGTCCAGAGGCGTAGCGCTAATGATTCGGGAGAACACATCGCGTCCATAGTTATCTGTGCCACACAAGTGCTGCCAGCTAGGCGGCTGGAGAGTGTTCTCCCAGTTCTGCTCTATGGGGTTGTAGGGGGACAGTTGCTTGGCGAGTATCGCAATCAGGACGAAGGCGGCGACGACGAGGCTGCCCCAAAAGAGGGAGCGGTTTCTTCGCCAGAGTCTTTCTTTACTGGTGAGCGAGCGCAGTTTGCGTGGCATGCCCGATAGCCAAGTCGTTTCCGGTGCGTTCATTGTTTTTAGGCGCTCCCTTACCCCAGGGTCACACGCGGATCCAGAAATGAGTAGGTTACATCGGTTGCCAGGTTGATCAGGATAACCATCATGGCAAAGCACAGTGTCACGCTTTGGACAACTGTGTAGTCACGCGCGAAGATCGAGTCGAGCATAAGCATTCCCATTCCCGGAATCGAGAACACCTTCTCAATCACCACGGTTCCACCCACAAGATACCCTACATTCAATCCCAGGATGGTGACTGTGGGGATTAGGGCATTCCGTAGAATATGTCGAGTTAGTACGAGGCGTTCCATTAGCCCCTTCGCGCGGGCGAAATCCACATAGTCCGCCCGCAGTACGCTGATGATGTCAGAGCGCAGGGTTCGCACGAGCATCGCAGACTGCGCTAGGGACAGGGTGAGCGCTGGCAAGAAGAGATGCACCAGATGATCTCTGAAGGTCTCGCCAAATCCGCTCACTGGGAAAAGGCCGAGTTTCAGGCTGAACACGATCAGAAACAGAACTCCGATCCAAAACTGAGGCATGCCCAGCAACACCATGAACCCGCCCCGAATCACCTGATCGGCAAATCGGTCCTTTCGGATCGCCGCCAACATCGCCGCCGGGAGTGTGATCATAATGGAAAACAGAGTGGCATATATGGCCAAGAACAGTGTCACGGGAAGACGGGCGCCGATGAGCATTACAACCGGAATACTATAGGTAATGGACGTGCCCAGATTCAAAGTGACCACATCGCGCAGAAAAATCACATATTGAGTCCAGATGGGCTGGTCCAGTCCCATCTCCCGACGCAGGTTAGCAATGCCCTCAGGCGTTGCACGGATTCCCAGCCGGATCGCTGCCGGGTCACCCGGAATCGCTCGTATCACGAAGAAGAGCACAATGGTAATTCCAAGTGCGACGGGAATCATCTGAAGGAGCCGTACAAGGATATAGTTCAGTCGTTGCACCTATGGCCTCCGACGGGACCGAGCCTCGGCATTTATTTCTTGCAGAGATACCCAAGACAGTCCAAGGAAACTAAAAAGTACCAACCTACTCCTCCAGAATTCTGGAGGAGTAGGTTGCCTGCAAATGGGGTTACCGGACTACGTCAAGGTTGCGCCACACGTAGGTTCCCAGCGGGGTCTGCAAGAAACCCTTCACTTCCTTGCGAACTGCAACGATGAAAGGCTCGTGCCACAGTGGTAGCATTGGCGTTTCATCATTGAAGATTTCCTGGATTCGCCAGTACATCTGTTTGCGCTTTGCGGGGTCAAGTTCTTTCAGTGCATCGGCAGCCAGCTTGTCAATCTCCGCGCTTTGGAAACCGGTGTGGAAGGATTCAGCGGTCTTGTAGACTACGGCGTAGTTCGTCAACTGGCTGGGATCCGGGATGTCGTCGGTCCAGTAGTTGATGAGCGCCTCAAAGTTGTTCTTGTAGTAGTTGTCAGTCCACAGTCCGGGCTCCACCTGCTGGATGTTCAGGGTCACACCGATCTTGGCCCACATGTCCTTCAAGACCGTCGCGACCTGCAGATCGGATTCGTTTCCAGACACGATCTGGCAAGTGATTGTGAAGCCATTGGCATACCCCGCATCGGCGAGGAGCGTCTTGGCCTTCTGTACATCGTAGGGCCAGCCGGGGAGAGAGTCATTGTAGTAGAGCGACCCGCGCGGGCGGTACGTGGTGGCCGGTTCTCCAATGCCAAAGTTCACGGTCTTGACCAGCGCGTTGCGGTCAACCGCCTGAGACAGCGCTTGGCGTACCCTCTTGTCGTCCAAGGGCTTGTTCCGAATATTCAGCGTGATGTAGTTGGTCATCGTGGACGGGAACATCAGCACTTCAATGTTGGGGTCCTTTTGCAGCTCTACCACGCGGCTCTTCGGCACGAAGTTGATCGCATCCACATCACCCTTCTGGAGGGCTAGAACGCGCGCGTTGTCGTCAAGGATCGTTTTGAGAACGACCTTGTCCACAACAGGCTTGCCCTGCTGCCAGTAGTTCTGGTTCTTTTCGAGGGTCATCACGTCATTCTTGACCCACTTGGTCATTACATATGGGCCCGTGCCGACGGGCAACTGCATGAACTTTTCCCATCCGCCAGCGGCTTCCACCTTTGCCTTGGGCATGACCACGGAATTGAACAGCGCCAGCGAATAGATGAACGGCACATAGGGTTCCTTGAGTTTGATGACGATCCTGTCCGCAGTGGCGTCTACGGAGTCAACAGCCTCCATCGTGAACCACCATATGCCATTGTTCGGGTCGCGGGCGCGGTTCAGCGACCACAACCAGTCCTCAGGCGTGATCGGGGTTCCGTCTGCGAACTTGAGACCCTGGCGCAGATAGAAGGTGTAGGTCAGCCCATCGGAACTGATCTCCCACTTCTCGGCCAAATCACCCTCAACTTCCATCTTGTCGTTGAAGCGCAACAGCCCGCTGTAGTACTGTTGCATGTACCAGATGTCCCGGTTAGCGTCGTTCATGACCGGGTCAGGCATGACTGTGTCCATGTACCTGCCGAACGTAAACACCTTCTCTTGGGGCGGAGGCGGCTGTGTTGGCGCAGTCGTGGGCTGCACCACGGGCGGCTTGGTGGGAGCTGCTGTTGGGGCAGGGGTCCCGCAGCTCGCCAGAAACGGCACGACTACGGCGATGGCCAAAGCGATGCTGAGTAGCTTAACAGCCAACTTTCTTGAGTTGCTAAACATGGCACTTTCCTCCTACACTAAAGCTAACTGCTCCGAGTACGGTGAGATGCGACCGAATTGGACTCAAATACTGGGTTCTGCTAGACGATTCACCTCCTCTCGTAAGAGCCCTGGTTGCGGATGTCCCTCACTTGCACGGTTCGGCTTCAAGCTACGATGAAGCACTTGTTCACTGAAAGGGAAAGATGTACTTGACGCCAATTTGGAGACCCCGCCCTTGGGTTCTCGGAACCAGTGTCTATAGCCTGCAAGCCAAGATCATCACAGCGACGGATGCTGCTGGGACCACCCTGCTCGTTGTTCGTAAGCGTAAGCGACGCGCAGAATCAGTGCCTCAGCCATGGGCGGACCGGCAATCTGCAGCCCAAGCGGTAAACCGTTTGGCCCGAAACCACACGGCACCGAGACGGCCGGCAACCCGTTGAGGTTGTACGGCCCGGTGCGGCGCGCCTCGGCAGAGCCTTCGCCTGCCGCGACCGTTGGATCTTCTTTTGGCGCCTCCCAGGCAACTGTTGGACTCACCAAAACATCCACATGGCGGAACACGTCCATGAATTCCGCCAGCAAACGACGCCGATACTGCTGGACCCGCACATAGTCCACAGCCGGGACCAATGCGCCGAGTTCCAGTTGTTGGCGCGTCATCTCGGCGTAGTCCGCTGCCCGGCTGCGAATCCATTCCTGGTGCACCACGGTGGCTTCGGGCAAGATGGCAACAAGCAACGCCGGGTCTGCCTGCTCCAGGCTGGGTATCCGCACCGACTGCGCTCGCATCCCCGCACGATCCAGTTCTTCTATGGCCTTCTGCGTGATGTCGGCCACCCCTGGGCGCAAATCGTTGCCCATGTGTTGTTCAAGCACCCCAAGCCTGAGTCCGCGGATGCTCTCGCGAAGGCCCTCGCAGTACTGCGGTACGGCATCCCTGGAAGAAGTGAAATCCAGCGGGTCATAGCCCGCAATGGCTTGGAGCAGAATGGCTGCATCCTCGACGGTGCGTGTCAAAGTGCCCACATGGTCCAATGACCAAGATAGAGCGGCGACACCATGTCGGCTCACACGGCCGTAGGTTGGTTTCAGTCCAACGACTCCGCAATAGGATGCCGGTATGCGGATGGAGCCCCCCGTGTCGGTGCCAAGCGAGCCCCACCCCATGCCAGCCGCTACTGAAGACGACGAGCCACTGCTAGAGCCTCCGCTCGTCCGCTTGGTGTCCCATGGGTTGTTGCATTGACCGTGGTCGGGGTGTACGATGCCATAGGCAAATTCAAGAAGATTGCACTTACCTACCAAGACAGCCCCGGCATTCATGAGGCGACGCGCTGCGGTGGCGGTTTGGTCGGGAATCCTGTCACGCCAGATGCGAGAAGCAGCAGTGGTGCGGACTCCCGCTGTGTCAAATAAATCCTTGAGCGAGACAGGTATGCCATGAAGGGGGCCACGGTCAATGCCTTGACTCAGCTCGTTCTCGGCCTGACGCGCTTGCGCCAGGGCAGGTTCTTCAAGTACGGTGATGAAGGCATTCAGTTTGCTGTTGAGGTGACCGATACGGTCCAGGATGGCTCGGGTCACTTCCACCGGAGAAAGGGAACGTTGGCGGTATGACTTTGCCAAGCTGGCAATGTCCCTGTAGCAGAGTTGCTGCTCATCCATGCTGTGAGCCCTCCTCTGCTGGTTTGTGTTGCACAGTTTCGCTTGGACGGAAGACTCCTATAGGTTCCTCTCCGGGCAACTCGTCAATTCGCGCGGCTTCACCAAGCATCCACTCTAGCTGAGGGGCAAGCAGTTCGCATCGTTCTAGCCTCAGGGCGAACCCGGCGATCCTGGCCAACTCTGCGACCAACTCGGCACTGACGGAACCTCTCATTGCGCCGCCTCCCGTATTTTGGCTTGGAGAAGTATAGTGCTGTACCATACAAGTCTAACGGATTGGCCGTCGTTCGCCAAGTCCTCTCACAAGAACGACGGCTGCAGATCTGGCCCTATTCCAGCCGCCAGTTGCTTCCGCAGGGCAACTGCGTGGTCGAAACCTGTCCTACTGCAGCCTCACTCTCCTCTTCAGTGATAGACTCAACTGGGAGAGCGAGGCTGCAGTCGTAATCAGGACCAACGGTCATCGGACAGTGTCTTAAGGAGCAGGGACCTTCTCAGGTGCGTACATTGCGGCCAACTCAAGTTGACCCTTCACTGTCCTGATGATAGCCACCTGCTTCATCGGCGTGTGATCATTCAGGTTGGGGCCGAATGTCAGGTTACCGGCTACGGCGGACACATTCTTGAACTTCTCCAATGCAGCGATGACTTTCGCTCCGTCCGTGCTCCCCGCATCTTCCATTGCTTTTGCCAGGGCCATGATGGAGTCATAGCCCAGGGCTGGGAATGCGCTCTCCGGAGCATGGCCATAGGTCTTGACATACTCTTTGTAGAACTTCTGCCCCATTTCACTCCCGGCGTTCTCTGCCAAGAGAGACGGCGCAGTGTAGTAGACATCAGAGACCCCGGTGGCCACCTGCGTGAGTAGCGGAGTGTCATATGCATCGCCACCGAAGATGGGCTGGTTCAGGCCAGCATCTCGGAACTGCTTTACCACCACGCCACAGTCGTCAGGTTCAGACGCGATGAAGAGCACATCGGGCTGCTTCGTGAGGCTTCTCAGCTTGGTAATCTGGCCTGAGACTTTGGGGTCGCCCTGGAGATAGAAGTCATTCAGCAGGACGCTGTCCGGCCCTGCCAACTCCTTCCAACGCTGCTCAAAATACTTCGCCAGAACTGTGGTGTACTCGATGCCCTTCTCCCAAAGCACATAGGCTGTGCGGGCGCCGAGTTCTTTGTAAGCGTATTCTGCCGCGGCGGCGGCCTGCGTGTTGTCGCCAAAGGCTGACATGAAGAAGGTATTCCCAATCTGCCCAGGTAACTTGGGAGATGTAGCGCCAGAACTCATGTAGGGTATACCATTCTTCTGGCAGACGGGGCCAACAGCCAGGGCTAGGTCGGAATCGACGAGTCCGATCATAGCCTTGACTTTTGACACCTCAATGAGCTCCGTGGCTGCCGTTCCGGCGACGACTGGGTCGGTTTTGCAGTCACGCACCACCAGCTCCACGGTCTTCCCTAGGATTCCTCCCTTGGCGTTTAGCTCGGCGACCGCAATCTTGGCGCCATTGGCGACGCCATTGCCAAGGCTGGCAAGTCCACCCGTGAGCTCGAGGACACCGCCGATCTTGATGGACGTTGTGGCCTTCTGACCTCCGCAACTAGTGGCCAAAAGGGCAAGCACGAGAATCACACTGACCAGTAGTAGAGACTTCCGCATTTTGTTCCTCCTTGAGTTATGCACACGCAACGTGTGAACCACTGTACAGCCAATTGACCGCCGCTGAGCCTAGTCTCGGATATGTATTACCCCCTTTCTACATTTGGGACTTCAGTCGTGCCCCGTCGTCTTGTCGCTTGAGCCACCGCATCCAAAAGAGCGGATCGATCTCTCTGTCTCCTAGAACCCCTTTGGGACGGAATATCATCACTAGAATGAACAGAGTGGCGATAACGATCTGCGCGAGTCCATATACGGGTGGAACATGGATAGGACCGATGGCGAAACCCGGCTCTAGCAGTCGCATAACCTCCTTGAGGCTGCCAAGGGCGACTGCTCCCAGAAACGCGCCGCTGACGCTTCCCATGCCTCCTACCACAAGCATAGAGATGACTTCAAACGTGATCGGTAGATAGAACGTCCTAGATGAGAAAGCCAGCACAAAATGCGCATACAAGGATCCCGCGACCCCCGTGAAAAAAGCGCTGACTACGAAGGCGAGCAGACGGGTTCGCAGGATGTTGATCCCTTGGGCCTGCGCTGCAGCAAGGTCATCCCGGCTCGCAAGCATCTGCCTTCCAAAGTGAGATCGTTTCAAACGCCAAGCCACATACAGTGTGATGACGGCCCAGAAGAAGACCCAGCCAAGATTGGTTAGCGGCAATACCCCCGTAAAAGTACGTGCCCCCCGAGTTAAGGCTTCCGCATTCTGCAAGACTTCACTGGTAATGACCAGCAACCCCAGGGTGGCAACCGCTATGTAGTGTCCGCTCAATCGGAGTATGGCAGCACCAACCAACAAGGCGACGATGGCGGGTACCAGGCCCGCTGCCAAAGTTGCGGGCAAGAAGCCAATCTGGATCGTTCCCAAGAACCGGGGTAGATCCTGCATGGTCGTGGCTTTGACCTGCAGGGGCAGAGTCAGAATTCCGGCCGTGTAGGCGCCAAGTGCCATGAAAGCCACATGCCCGATGGAGAAGACGCCGGTGAATCCATTGGACACACTCAGACTCACGCTCAGGATCGCGTAGATGGCGATCGTAATCAACACGCGCGTGAGATATGCCTCAGCGAACAGTTGTGCGAGACCGAAGACCAATCCTAGAACAAACAATATGGTAAGAGCCCCTAGAATCTGCCTCTTGCTCATATGTCTACAGTTTCTCCTTCGCAGTTGTCCCCAGGAGTCCCGAAGGGCGTAGCAGCAATACTAAGATGAGCACAACAAAAATGTAGGCGTTACGATACAGAGCGTACTCAGTCGGCAGGAAAGCTGTGAACATAACCTCCATACCGCCAAGCATGTATGCGCCCAAAACAGCGCCGGGGAGGCTGCCGAAGCCCCCGAAAATGCAAGCCACAAAGCCTTTTAGCACAGGCTCCAATCCCATAAACGGCTCTACTATCCCCAAGCGACCTGCCCACCCAATGCCTGCAAAACCAGCCATCGCTGACCCGAGAGCAAAGGCGAAAACGACAACTCGGTTGATGTCTATGCCGCAGAGGTGGGCGCCAACCGAGTCCGATGAGCTCGCGCGCATAGCGATACCGATTCTCGTCCTCTTAACAAGCAGCGTGAAGACCGCAAGCAAAACAAAGGTAGACGCGATAACGCCGATGTCTATTGCGGGCAGCCGGAGGTTCCCGATAGAAACGTATTTGTTCAGCATTGCAGGGACAGGAAATGGCTGTGGGTTGGGTGAGACAAACATGATAATCCCGTTTTCAACCAATACCGTGACGGCGAACGACGTGAGCAGCAATGCCACATCCGGGGCTCCTCTGAGCGGCCTGTAGGCTACCCTTTCCATCAGCACACCAGCCAGCGCAGCGAATACGACCCCGAGAATCGCTGCCCCCCAGAACGGCAATCCTGAAGCGACCCCGAACACGATGCTGTAGACCCCCAGCATTAGGATGTCTCCATGGGCAAAGTTGACCATGTTGAGAATACTGAAAATCATGGCCAGGCCAATCGCAGCCTCCGCATAAAGGCTGCCAATAGTAAGCGCGTTGAACAACTGCTGCAGGAGTGTCTCTAGACTCGACATGATGCCTCTCCCCCCAAGTACGCCTTGACTACAGCCGGGTTTGAGCCGAGATCTTTGCCCGAGCCCTGCAGCACCATCTGGCCGGTCTCAAGCACGTATCCCCGGTCAGCAATGCGTAGAGCCATGCGAGCGTTTTGTTCCACAAGCAGAATCGTCGTCCCAGTGCGCCGAAGTTCAATCAGGACTTCGAATATTCGGCTCACCAGCATTGGAGCTAACCCCAGAGACGGTTCATCCAGCAAGAGGAGCTTCGGTACTGCCATCAACGCTCTGCCGATCGCTAGCATTTGCTGCTCACCACCGCTCAGGGTGCCTGCGGGCTGCACCTGCCTCTCCTTTAAAACCGGAAATAGCTCGAACACCCACCGCAGGTCACGGTCATACTCCTCACCGCGGCGCCTTTGAAACGCTCCCATCATGAGGTTCTCGATAACCGTGAGCGGCGCAAAGAGGTGACGCCCCTCAGGACAATGGGATATTCCTGCCTTGACGATCTCATGTGGTTTCAGGCTATTGATGATTCGCCCCTGGTAGGCGATCGTGCCAGACCGAGGGCGAAGCAGACCCGAAATGGTTCTTAGCAGAGTGCTTTTGCCAGCACCATTGGAACCGATGACGGTGATCAATTCCCCTTCGTTGACTTTAAGGGCGACGCCCTTGAGCGCATGAACGCTGCCGTAATAGACCTGCAGGTTGTCTATGGATAGCACGTCAATGGACCCTTTCTGTCAGGGCTCTGGATCAGCCTTCTGTTCTGTGACAGTTGGAAGGCCGGGCCTAATGCGATAGTCAAGAAGACGTTTCTTCTCCCAGATAGGCCTCAATCACCCCTTTGTTCGAGCGCACCTCGTCACAGGTTCCCTCGCCAATTACCTCTCCGTAGTTCAACACGATCAGTCGCTCGCAGAGATTCATAACAAGTGCCATGTCATGTTCAACAAGGATGATGCTGAGGCCGTAGAGGTTTCGGATCGTTCGAATCGTATTCAACAGCTCTGCAGTCTCTGTTGGGTTCAAGCCAGCGGCAGGCTCATCGAGCAAGAGCACCACCGGCTCCAGGGCCAAAGCCCGAGCGATCTCAAGGCGTCGCTGGGTGCCGTGAGTCAGGCTTTGAGCCTCGACCCCCGCTACTTCTTCTAGGCCGAGGAATGAGAGTATCTGCCTTGACCGATCCATTGCGAGCGCCTCTGTTCGAGAAGCACTGGACAGGCTGAGGAGAACCTCAGCGAGATTGGGTTTGTGATGCAACTGCGCCGACACCATCACATTCTCCAATACCGTCATGCTCTTAAAGGGGCGTATATTCTGAAACGTCCGCGCGATGCCCATGGTGGCTATCTTGTCTGGCTTGTCGCCAGTGATATTCTTGCCCTTGAACCCCACACGTCCAGTAGTCGGGGTGATGAATCCGGTTACGAGATTGAACACGGTGGTCTTTCCGGCGCCATTTGGGCCGATAATGCCCAGGATCTCATGCTCCTTCAAAGAGAACGTCAACGCATCTACTGCAACAAGCCCACCAAACCTCTTTGTAAGGTTGGCCACCTCAAGTACTGGCCGGTTGCCCTGCTCCATCGAGTCCTGCCTTCCCAGTATGTGCTCGGTTGACGAGCAAAGATGACTGAGCAAACCAACTGCGCCGCCCCAGTAGGAAACTGGCGAAGGGGGCCGGGAGTCATCATAGGATCACATGCCAGCCCCTTCCGCTGCGACGCGTGTCTACTTGTCTATTGAGCTACAACTTTATCACCCGAGGCTCTTTCTTCCAGCTACCATCTAGAATCTCGGCCACTTCATCCACTGCTGTCTGGAAGTACTTGCGCATGAACGCTTCATCTCTCACGTATGCGCCGCCGGCGACGCCATCGGGCATGATCTCGCGAATTCGCTTTGGCCCGTACGTGGGGTAGTCCTCGAGATCAATAGGGGGCTTCTTCTTGTTGGGTATCTCGACGGGTTGATTGATCCAATGGAAACTCTCGAGCCAACAGGCATGATCCCAATGGCTAGTCCCCTCGTTCTCAATGAACTTGTACGTCTTGGGCAGCATGTACCAGGATCGGAATCTCACGTTCAGATCCTGGTTCTCCACGGAAAGGTCCTCTATAACGTACTTGGCAATCTCATTCTGGCCATGACCGTTCAAGATCAGAATGCGCTTGAAACCCTGCGCTGTCAATGACTTCAACACATCTCTGAGCAGCGCCATGAAGGTTTCCGGCTTGATGCTTATGGTCCCCGGAAAAGCCACAGCCCAGCCAACGAAAGCGTAGTGGATGGGGGGCGCGAGAAGGACTCCGGTCTTCGCGCAGGCCGCTTTCGCGACCTCCCAAGCCGCCTGTGTATCTGTCGCGACCGTGTTGTAGCCGTGTTCTTCCATTGAACCAGTGACCAACACCAGGCGGTCATCTTTCTTGAGATACTCCTCAACCTGCATCCAATTCATGTTTTCCATCAACATAACAGTATCCTCCACGATGTTTGTCTTGCGACTCATAGTCTCAATACTTAGGAACCCGCCTCGAGCTCCCTCTATCTACTTGTCACTCTCTCGACCTGCAACTCGGCCGTACTCTATCAATACATTCCCGACACGAGTCGCGGGGCTGGTGCGGATTGCGGTCACGAGGCCCTCGCCAGGAGCCTTCACGGGCGCAATACTCTGACCAAAGTAGTCGCGGATATGGCCCACCACCTGGCCTTTCTTGATCTCATCGTTGAGCGCGACGGCGGGATACCACATACCCTCCAGTTCACTGCGGACTGCTGTGTAGTTGTCCAGGTATGTGCGCTTGACAGTATTGACAATCTTGCCCGGCATCATGCCGAGGTGCACCAGAATGTTGCGCAGACCCACCAAGTGAGTTTCCGTCTCTTCTGCTTTGAGAATACCCTGCTGGCCTGACTCAGCGAGGATGGCGGGTTTGCCGCGCATGGCGGTCACACCGAAGGCGCTGTGAGGTGGATCGGATGGATCGTTGACTGGGCTTCTCACGATTAGCGGAACGTTGTACGCGACGGCGAGACTCTCAATCTGCTTGTCGACCTCCTCATTCCCAGTGATGGACGCGATAGTAAATGGCGTCAGAGCTTCCGGAATGTCCCCTCCGTGAAGTTCCACGAAGTAATCCGCTTTGCTCAGGACTTCCTGGTCAAGGTAGTAGGCCATCGCGTCACCATACGTCCCAATCGGAGTTCCAGGGAAGGTGGACGTGGGGTTTTTGCCATCATGGGGAACCACGAAGCCGACGTTATTGACGAAGGCCGGCAGGTTGTAGATCATCCCAACCATTAGGGTGCCTTTCAATCTGGCTGGATCTACCTCATTGAACAATCGAATCGCAGCTTCAATGCCGGAGAACTCACTACCATGCATGCCGCCGAGCACCACGAGCGTGGGGCCGTCCTCGGTGCCATGCACTGTGCCTACAGGGAAACGGATGGGCTCGCCAGTGGCTCTATACTTGAACTCCAGCCATCCCTTTTCCTTGAGACTTCTCTTCTGGGACATGATTGCACCCTCCTTCCTGATCTGCCTGATGTGTGTTTGGGGACGCCAATAGGATGTGGTGGGACTTACCTGGTGGAGTCGTCGAATCCGGTGCGTTCACCCACCTTTGTCAATGCAACGCGACCTCCCATGTGCCCTCTGAGCGCGTCGTAGACCCTCTTCTGGGACCGCTCGATCTCCTCCTGAATAAGTCGCTGTGCCCGGTCTGAGTCACGGTCGCAGAGTGCCTCGGTGAGGCGCAGGTGATCGTTCAGTTTCTCCTCGGCACTGTCTCGCAGGTCCAGTCCCAAGTGGAAAACGCGTGTAAGCTCATCAAGTACTCGCGCGACCGCGTCAGCCAGCCGTCGGTTTCCACCAGCAATCGCTATGGAGGTGTGGAAGTCTGCATTTCTTGCCAGAAACGTCTTGTAACTGGCCTTATCATGGTAGGTGTAAGTGAAATTCGCCATTCGGGCAATTTCAGCCAGTTGCTTATCTGATGCTCGAAGGATTGCAAGGCGTAGTGCAGCCGACTCAAGCGTTAAACGCAACTCGAAGATCTCTTGGAGGTCAGAGAAGGTGATGGGGCTAACCACATAGCCGACGCGGGGAACCGACTGGACGAGTCCTTGTTGGGCCAGACGCTGCAGCGCTTCTCGGACAGGGGTCAAGCCAATACCATAGTCCTGCGACAGTTGGGCCTGGATGATCTGCTGCCCCGGCTCAAGCACACAGCTAATGATGTCCTGCTTGATCAATTCATAAGCCTGGTCCGCTATTGGTAGACTCATGGCACCACTCACAAGTGACCCGCGATCAACTGGCTAAGGCAAGCTCACGTTTGCCGAGCATCACTCAGGTGATCCGGAGCAGTCAAGGTACTCGCGGCAAGGAGTTGACAAGATGTCACATAGTAGATATAATGTGATAGTTGCCTAACATATTGCACGTATATCGTCGCAACTGTTGTCAGTATATCACAGACTGTAGAATCTGTCAACTCTCATCGACAGGGTTTGCCTCCGCAGGTCAAAGTGCTAGCCATAACATGGAACAACGCTTCCCAAAATGAGTTCAGACCGCTGGCGCAGAATGTCAGATGGTAGAGGAAAGAATGCGAACACGGGATCTGTCTTTTCCCCGCAGAGTGCAGAGCATAGAGCCTTCTCCGACGGTTGTTTTCAAGGAGTTGGCGGAGAGAAGGCGAGCCGAGGGGCTTGAGGTCTATGATTTGACCATTGGCGAGCCTGATTTTGACACGCCGCCGCACATTGTTGAGGCGGCCTACGATGCCCTCAAGACAGGTTTCACCCACTATGTACATTCTCGCGGCATCCCGGAGTTGAGGAACGCAATAGCGGCCAAACTCCTTAAGGACAACGGACTTCGTTATGATTCGGAGCGCGAGATTCTTGTGACCCTGGGCGGCAAGCAGGCCATCTTCTCTGCGATTATGGCCATGGTTGGCGAAGGCGACGAGGTTCTGGTTCTGGATCCGGCGTGGGTGTCCTACGACCCCATGGTACGGCTCGCAGGAGGCATCCCTATCCACGTTCCATTGGATGCTGCACACAACTTCACGATAAATGAAGAGCGTCTTGCGGAGCATCTTTCGCCACGGACGAAGATGGTCATTCTCAATTCCCCCAACAATCCAACCGGCAGAGTGGCAACGATGGAGGAGTTGAGAAATGTGGCTTCTATTGCGGAGAAGGCCGACCTGTTGGTGATTTCGGATGAGATTTATGAGAAGCTCGTATACGATGGACGGGAACACGTGAGCATCGCATCGCTGCCAGGGATGGAGAACCGAACGCTGGTGGTCAATGGCTTCTCTAAGTCATACGCGATGACGGGATGGCGGCTGGGGTATCTTGTGGGGCCTGCCAAGATTGTGGGTACAGTGCTGATGGTTCACCAACATTCCGTTACCTGTGCGACCTCTTTCATACAGAAGGCGGCGGTGGCAGCGCTCGCGGGGCCCCAAGATGATCTGCGGTCCATGGTGGCGGAGTTCAAGGTCAGGCGCGATTTGGTTGTAAAGGGACTGAACGAGATTCCCGGCGTGCGGTGTTCAACGGTAGAGGGGGCTTTCTATGCGCTGCCCGACGTTTCGGCGTTTGGAGGCTCAACGGAAGTGGCAAAAACGCTGTTGCAGAAAGGCGGCGTGGCGACGGTTCCTGGGGTATCGTTTGGAGCGTGCTGCGACGGGCATCTTCGGCTGTCGTTTGCGGCCTCGCGAGAAAAGTTAAAACTTGCGCTGACAGCGATGCGGTCGGTGTTGCAAGGAATCTCATAGGAGGAAGCGATATGAAGACCTATACGGTAGCGGTAGTCGGTGCCCTCGGTCTTGTGGGCTCCACGATGGTTCGGATTCTGGAGGAGTACGACTTCCCAGTCAAGCGTCTGAAGGTGCTGGAGGCCAAGCAGTTGGCGAACGCGCCGGTTGGTTTCAAGGGAGAGATTCTGTATACCGAAGAAAGCACACCGGAAGCGTTTGAGGGTGTGGACATCGCATTGTTTGCAACTCATGAGAATGTGAGTGCGGTGCTGTGCCCGGAGGCGGCAAGAAGGGGGGCGATTGCCATTGACAACAGCCGTCAGTTCCGGCTGGACCCAGAGGCTCCGCTGGTTGTGCCGGAGGTAAACCCCGAGGATCTCAAGTGGCACAAGGGGATTATCGCAAACCCCAATTGTACGACCATCGGCACCATCGTTGTGCTGAAGCCCATTCACGACGTTTCTCCAATCCGACGCGTTGTAGCAGCGACGTATCAGGCAGCTTCAGGTGGGGCGATCCGAGGACAGTTGGAGTTGAAGAAGCAGTGCGTGGACATTGCCGCGGGGTTCGAGCCTACGCCTCCATCCGTGTTCCGCTACCAGATCGCGTACAACCTCATTCCGTTTATTGATGTCTTTGAGGGCGACGGCTATACCCGCGAAGAGTGGAAGATGATCCACGAGACTCGCAAGATGATGCATGTGCCTGACATGCGGATCACCGACACCGCGATAAGGGTTCCCGTCTTGAACTGCCACTCAGTGGTCTGCAACATAGAGACGGAGGGGAAGGTGACTGTTGAGCAGGCGCGTGCGGCCCTGGACAAAGCGCCCGGCGTGAAACTTGTGGACGATATGGAAAACCTAGAGTTCCCGCAGCCGATCAAGGTCAGTGGCGGGAATCTGACGCATGTGGGCCGCATTCGGGAGGACTTTTCCATAGAGAATGGGCTTAATCTCTTCTTGGTCTCGGATAATGTCCGCAAGGGCGCAGCCCAGAACGCAGTGCAGATCGCACAGGCATTGATTGAGCAGGGTCTGGTAGAAGAATGGCAAAGAAGATCATAGCGCAGAAATTCGGAGGCACTTCGGTAGCCACCCCTGAGAGCCGCCGGCTGGTAGTTGGCCACATTAGCCGCAGTATTGCAGAGGGATACAGTCCGGTCGTTGTGGTGTCCGCGATGGGCCGCCGTGGAGCCCCGTATGCGACAGACACACTGCTTGAGTTGATCCGAGCAGAGGGCCAGCCAGTTGCGGGCCGCGATGAAGATATGATCTTTCACTGCGGCGAGATCATCTCTGCGGCGATTATGTCGCATCTGCTCAAACTGTCCGGGCTTCCAGCGGTGGGGCTCACCGGCGGACAGGCCTGCATCTATACGGACGGCCGCTCGCGCCGCGCAAAGATTGTACGGATTGATGCTTCGCGCATGCTTCGCCACGTTGAGCAGGGCGAGATTCCTGTCGTGACTGGCGGGCAAGGTGTTACCTATGTAGAAGGCGAGGTGACCATTCTTGGACGCGGAGCGAGCGACACCTCGGGGGTGGCGGTTGGAGTAGCCGTGGGCGCGGAGAAGGTGGAAATCTACACGGATGTGCCCGGAGTTGCCGTCGCCGATCCTCGCGTTGTGCCCCAGGCGCGCTTCTTGAAGGAACTCAGTTACCGCAAGATGTATGAGATGGGTGTTTACGGTGCCAGGGTAATGCATCCGGGTGCGGTGCTGACAGGCCAGCGTGGAGGCGTGCCCATCGTCTGCCGCTCTACGTTCGTCGAGGGTCCCGGGACGGTTATTTCTGCGACCAAAGACGAACCGGGCCTGGTCGGCATTCCCAGCATGGGGCCGGTGGAGTTGCTGCGGGTGACTGGCGGGGGTTCGATGAATCTGGGGCAAGAGGAATTGTACGACCAGTTTGCGGCGGTTGCGATGAAGAGCGCGGACGATGGCACGGTCGTGGTGGCCGTTGCCCCGGACTGGCGGAAGCCTTTGGAGGAGAGCCTCGCGGGGCAGGGCGTTCGGGTAGAGAAGATGGCATCCGACAAGAGCCTGGTGTCGCTTGTGGGAAGTCCCGCGTTCATAGCGGAAAGTTTCCCGCGGGCTGGGTCGGTGCTGGAGACTCTCGGCATTGAAACGGCATTCCGCGAGCAGGTGGAGATTCGCGGTACGTTTGCGGTTCCCAATGACCAGTCCTCGCGCCTGGTCAGGGCGTTGTACGAAACGTTTGTCCAGTAGACGGGTGAGTTGATCTCCCGCGTCAACAAGGCTGGCACCTGGGGCGTGGTCTGAGGACCGTGCCCCAGTTTTGGGTAGCGCCTTGAGGTCTGATAGGATGGCGAGCATGATTGAGGCTGAGCGGTTCCAGGCAGCGCGGAAAGAGGTCCTGTCTGTGTGGTCTACAGGCAGGGACGTGACCGAAAGCGCCTTTGCGTACTGCGAACAGCGGGGAGACACCGGGAAGTTTGACTTACGGCTCCGTGCAGCAAAGGCTGCAGGCAAAACGCTCCTGCAGCCTCGCGGGGGCGTGCCTTTGGTGGAACAGCAGATTGAACTGCTCCGGCATCTGGAAACTGTGGGTACTGCCGACTTGCTGCCTCTTACCGTGGATAGTTACACGCGCCAGAATCGTTATGAAGAGGCACAACGCTATCTTGAGCGAAGCCGCGAGGCGAACGCTGCGCTCCTGAATGGCTTTCCGGTGGTTAACCAGGGTGTCGCGAACAGCCGGGCGGTTCTGGAGGCCGTCTCCGCCCCGGTGCAGATCCGGCACGGCTCGCCGGATGCACGGCTGCTGGCCGAGATATCATTTGCGGCCGGCTACACCAGTTTCGAGGGCGGCGGGATCACGTACAACCTGCCCTACTCAGCGCGAGTTTCATTGGAGCGTTCCATCCGCGATTGGCAGTATGTGGACAGGCTGAGCGGCTATTACACCGAGCGCGGGGTCACAATCAATCGGGAGTCATACGGGGCTTTGACCGGGATACTGGTGCCTCCGGCCATCGCAGTAGCGATATCCGTTTTTGAGGCCCTTCTGGCCGCCGAGCAGGGCGTCAAGAGCATGACCGTGGGCTACGGACAGAACGGCGCCATCGTGCAGGACGTGGCTGCCATCCAGGCGCTTGAGGCCCTGACCCCGCTATATCTTTCTCGCTTTGGGTTCGTGGGTGTAGACGTGACGACGGCTTTTCACGAATGGATGGGCCCCTTCCCGATGACCGACGGGCGCGCCTTTGGTTTGATCGGTCTGGGTGCCCTGACGGCGGCTTTGGCGAAGGCGACGAAGGTCATCACGAAGACTCCCCACGAAGCCTATGGCGTGCCAACAAAAGAGGCAAACGCTCAGGGTCTGCTGTGCAGCCGTCTGATGGCGGATGCTCTCGCCCATCAATACCCCCTGGATGCTCGCGCGGTAGCGGAGGAGAGAGGTTGGATTGTCAGAGAAGCCTCGACAATGATTGAAAAGGCGCTGGAATTGGGGGACGGCGACCTGGCTCTCAGCGTGGTGCGGGCTTTTGAGGCCGGGGTGATGGATCTCCCGTTCTGCCCGAGTGTCTATGCTCAGAACAAAGTGATGCCGATACGGGACAGGCGCGGGGCGGTGCGGTATCTGGACATCGGGAATCTTCCCTTTGACCGCGAAACAGTCGCAAGGAACCAGCAGCTGGTCAGCGAAAGGCTGGATGGCCTAAGCGGTGACCCACTGGAACTAGTTGAGAAAGACATCAACTTCTTCCTCGAGGCTGATGGGATTCCAGTTCCTGAAGTGAGGTAGGCGGGATGGAGCAGAATCCGTTAGAGGAGCGGAAGGGACGCATTGTCACGGGCGTTATTGGCGCGGATGTACACGTGGTGGGCAACCGATTACTTGCCGCGGCGTTGGAACGGGCGGGGTTCAAGGTGATCAACCTGGGCGTTCTTGTGTCGCAAGAGGAGTTCATCAACGCCGCAATTGAGAGCAGCGCGGATGCGATTTTCATCTCTTCGCTCTATGGCCACGCAGAACTGGACTGCCAGGGATTGCGCGAGAAGTGCATTGAAGTCGGGCTGGAGGACATCCTCATCTACGTGGGCGGTAATATCGCGCTGGGCAAGCAGCCCTGGCCGGAGGTGCAGCAACGTTTTCTCGACATGGGCATTGACCGCGTCTTTCCCCCCCGGACTCCGCCGCGAGTCGGGATGGATCTTCTGGAGAAGGACCTCGCCGAGAGAAGACGGGGAGGGGCTGAATAGATGCTGGCCCTGATGGCGGATATTGGCAGCACGTTCACCAAGATGACGGTGGCGGACATGGAGCGGGCGGAGATCGTCGCGACCGCTCAGGCGGCAACCACTGTTGAGGACATCAACATCGGTCTGCAGGAGGCCCTGCACTTGGTGGAAGCGTGCATACCCTTGCGCGAAGCCGATATAGCCTACAGGCTGGCTTGCAGCAGCGCCGCCGGCGGCCTCCGCATGGTTCCCATCGGTTTGATCCCAGAACTGACGGTTGAAGCGGCAAAGCGGGCGGCTCTGGGTGCCGGTGCCAAGGTGGTGGGCGTATTCTCCCACCAGCTCACGGACGATGACCTGGTGCGCATGGGCGGTCTGAGACCCGACATTCTTCTGCTGACCGGCGGTACAGATGGCGGCAACGAGCGTGTCATTCTGCACAATGCGGAGGCCATCGCGAGGGCTCGGATCAACGCGCCAGTAGTGGTGGCAGGCAATCGTGTGGCCGCGCGTCAGGCCGCGGCGATCCTTCGCAGCAGGGAACGGGAAGTGTGGGTCACCGAGAATGTGCTTCCGGAGGTGGGGGAACTCAACATCCGCCCTGCACAGGAGGCCATCCGAGAGGTCTTTCTGAAACGGATTGTTGTCGCCAAAGGGCTGGACAAGGCCGAGGCGTTCTTTTCTGGCGTCTTGATGCCCACGCCGAGCGCGGTTCTAAGGGCTGCCGAACTACTGGCGCAGGGCACTGAGGAGGAGCCTGGGTGGGGGGACCTCGTGGTTGTGGACGTGGGTGGAGCCACAACGGACGTTCACTCCATTGGGCATGGGCAGCCCACCAAGCCAGGGGTGTTGCTGAAGGGATTGCCGGAGCCGTTCGCCAAGAGGACGGTGGAAGGCGACTTGGGCATCCGATACAATGCGCCTACTATCCTTGAGGTCGCAGGCAAAAAGCGGCTTTCCACGGCCATCGGCCATGAGGAGACTGAGTTGGATGTGGTTGTTGGCCGGCTGGGCGCAGAGGTTGCGAGTCTGCCGCATGATGAGCGTGCGTCCCGCGTGGACATCGGACTTGCGCGGACGGCGGTGGAGATTGCAATAGACCGCCACGCCGGCACGCTCACGGTTGTCTATACGCCATTCGGTCAAATGGCGGTGCAGTATGGCAAGGATTTGACCGAGGTTGGCAATCTGATTGGCACAGGCGGCATCTTCGCCCACTCGAGTGCCCCGCGAGAGGTCTTGGAAGGCGCTCTCTTTGACAGTGAGGTTCCCACGTCGCTCCGACCGCAGAGCCCCAAGATATGGGCGGATGCGAAATACGCGATGGCCGCCCTGGGCCTTCTTGCGGATAGGCAGCCCACGACGGCGTTGCGCATATTGAAACGGGTTCTGTCGCCCTTGTGAGGCACATTGAATGAGCAGTTGTCCAGAAGATGGGAGGTCATTCCGTGAAAGTCTTGCTTTTGGGCGTTGGCATGCAAGGAAAGGCGGCGCTTCATGATCTTATGCAGAGCAAGGCTGTGGCACAGGTCATCGCAGCAGATCGCGACCTGAGTGCGCTCAATGCCCACGTCGCAGGCATGCGGTATGGCAGCAAAGTGCGATGTGAGGAGTACGATGCGGCAGACCCGCAGGCCACAGACCGCCTGATGCAGCAGGGCGGGGACGTGATTATTGATCTGTTGCCTAAGTCGTTTGGCGGCAGCGTCGCAGCGGCTGCGGTGAGGCACGGTATTCATCTGGTGAACGCGTCGTACTGCACCCCTGAAGTGAAGGCTCTGAGCGATGAGGCTGCGGCGAGGGCTGTCACCATTCTGCCTGAATTTGGCATGGACCCTGGTATGGATCTCGTGCTGCTGGGGGAAGCAATTCGCTTGTTTGACTCGGTGGAAGATGTTATCTCATACGGAGCAGGTTTTCCAGAGCCAGCGGCGGCTGATAATGCGCTGAAGTACAAGGTAACCTGGACATTCGTTGGAGTGCTGCAGTCCTACTGGCGCGCCGCCCGGATCATACGGGACGGAAGGGTTGTCGAGATCAAAGAGTCGGATATGTTCGCCCCAGAGAACTGCTATGAGATGGACATTGAGGGACTGGGCAGGCTGGAAGCCTTTGCCAACGGCGACGCGCTCAAGTACGCTGATCTGTTGGGGCTGGAGAGATCCTCGCTGCGGAACATGGGACGTTATGTGCTGCGATGGCCCGGTCATTGCGCATTCTGGAAAGCGATGGCAGATCTCCATCTGCTGGATGACGAGCCTGTAACCGTAGGTAGCGCCCGCGTGGATCGGAAGCGCTTTCTGGCTGCGGCCATTGAACCGCATATCCACTACAAAGACGATGAGCGGGATGTCGTGGTCGTGCGGATTGAGGTGAGAGGCACGAATAATGGAAAGAGGAAACAGGCTATATATCAGGTGATTGACTGGCGCGACCTGGCCACTGGGTTCACAGCGATGAGTCGCACCGTTGGCTATACAGCCAGCATCGGCGCACAGATGATAGCCACGGGAGCCATTTCCAACCACGGCGTTCTTTCGCCTCTTAAGGATGTTCCTTATGAGACCTTCGTACGCGAACTGAGCAGGCGCGGCATTCAGGTGACTGCTGAGTGCGCTTTCTGTGAGTAGACGCGGAAATCCGAATCGCCGAGACTGCGGGGCGCGGGCCAAGTAGACCAGATCATGAGTGCACAAAGGAGCAAACCATGTCCAACCGAGATGCAGAAGCCAAGAGCAAGAAGCGGATAGGGCTAGTGGTTGCCTTTGCCGCTCTGGGCGATGAGGAGCGGCGCGCGGTAGAGATCGCGTGGAAAAGCGCCATAGCAAGCGCCGTGAACTGGACGTCCGCCTTTGCTGCCTTTGGGCTGGAATCTGTCACCGAGCATGCCCGCGGTTCAGATATTCTGGTCTATCTGGGAGAGTCCTCGCGTTTTGAACGTGTGGCGGGTGAAGCCTCTCAGCGTGTGCCGGTTGTCTTGGTCAAGAGCACCGTTGAGGAACTCCTCCATCGCGAATCGGGATCGCCTCCACGCTATCGCATGTGCACGGGCGTCACGGGAATTGCGAAGGCGCTGGCTTCCGTTGCGCCTCTGGTGCCGACGGTGGACTGGCAAACGCTGCCCTGGCCTAGGGATGTGATGGGCCTGCTCCATCTGGACAAGGCCGAGCGGTCCTATGTTGACATAAGCGTTGCCGCATTTCGCAGCGCCGCCGAAGGACGCGGAATCCGGTGGCAGAGGCGCCTTCCTCATGGTGGGCAAACCTTCTCGGTATTTCTCACCATGCATGATCCGTCTGCGGCGATGCTGGCACAAACTGCGCTTCGCCTCTGGCCGCAGTGCACCGTTCTGGCCGCCGATGGGATGGTAGCCACCCGCGCCCCCGGCGGCGAGAAGTGGCCCGAACGGATGTTGCGCGTGCGCCACTGGTCGCCGCGGAGTCATTCGACCAGCAACCGGCTGTTTCGCGAGGCGGTGCGAGGTAAACGGCTGCCTGATTATGACTCGGCGGGAATGGTTTTTGGAACCCTCTGTTTCTTGGACAGGGCATTCGCAACTGGCGCCTTACCTGCGGAACTCCACCTTGCAGGCAAACACCTGGGACCTCTGGGGCCGATGCGGATGACCGTTTCAGGGCGACCCCACCCGGAGCGATTGGTTGTGTTTCAGGGAGATCGGATGAAGGTAGTAACGGTGGGGTAGGCTGGTTGTTGCGCATCAAGCACTCTATTGCAGCAGCCGCAGCATCTTCTCCGTTGTCTTCAACCCATGTCCGGTGAATACAGAGACGATGGTGCCTCCAGGATCATAGTCCTGGAGGTATCGCCTAAGCCCTGCGATAGTTGCGGCGGAAGTTGGCTCAATGTAGAAGCCCTTTCGGCAGTTGTCGCGAAGTGAATCCTCGATCTCAGAATCGGCCACAGCCAGAATTTCGCCGCTACTTTCCCTGACCGCCTCCAATATCTGGCGACCCCGGAACGGTTCTGCGATTGCGATTCCTTCCGCAATTGTGTCACGCTTGTCTATCTTGGGGATATCGGATGAGTTTTCAGTGAAAGCTCTATACAGGGGGCGCAATTTGCGGACTGAATCCCGATGATCTTGGGGAGTCGGTCCACAAGGCCTGCTCCCAGAAGTTCGCGAAAGCCGATAAACAGGCCGAGCAGGAGCGTGCCATGTCCGACCGGCACGACGATGGAGTCCGGCGATTGCCACCCCAGTTGTTCGCACACCTCAAATGCGAAAGTTTTCGTTCCGTGGGAGAAGAAGGGATTCCAAACGTGGCTTGCATAGTAGTGTTGCTGCGCGGCGGCCAGCGCGGCTTCGGCAGTCTGCTCCCTACTTCCGGGGATTCGATGGAGCCGCGCTCCAGAAAGTTGTATCTGAGACAGTTTGGCAGCAGCGGTGCTTTCGGGGACGAATATGTCGCACTCAATCTTGGCTTTTGCGCAGTAGGCCGCGATAGCGCACCCCGCGTTGCCTGAGGAATCTTCAACAACCCTCCCGATGCCTAGTTCTTTGATCTTGCTGACCAGCACGGATGCTCCCCTACTTTGAAGGAGCCGGTCGGGAAGAGGTGATCTTGCTTTATCAGAATGGACTTGCCATTGAAGCCAACCTCCACCAGCGGTGTGAACCCCTCGTGGAACGACACAATGTTGCGGTCCTCTCGGATGGGAATGGCCTCTCGGTACCTCCACATGGTCGGTGGCCTCTGGCGGATGCGCGCCAGGTCAAAGGCTGGCATGAATTGGATATCCAGCAGGCCGCCGCAGTCGCAGCGCCATCTGGGTTCTTCCAACGAGTAGGCTGTTCCGCATCTCTGGCAGATGAGATTGTTCATGGCATTAGCCGTCCCCGCTATTCCACAGCCGCGACGGCCTCAATCTCTACCTGAAACCCGAAGTGCAGTTCACGGGTCGGGACGACAGCACGAGCCGGCTTGTGCTCGCCGAAGAACTGAGCGTAGACCTGGTTCACCCGACTCCACAGGGTGATATCGGAGACGTAGACGGTTGTCTTGAGTACGCTCTTGATGGAACTACCGGACGCCTGGAGAATCGCTTCTAGTGGGGCGTTCGATTCGTCATTTGCCATAGTAGCCGAAGCGAGATAACATGAGGTCAGACTCACCAAGGAGGCTCATGATGACTCGCCGAAGGAAAGAGACGTTGCGCGCGCTATCGGACGCCGAGCGCGAGGTGCTGTT
>Ga0315291_10001009_pt1 | contig 37952 bp, 20 predicted proteins | sample YL17G12_20_MG_FD_203070 | JGI IMG/M metagenome (GOLD analysis project Ga0315291, IMG submission 203070) | Sediment microbial communities from Yellowstone Lake, YNP, Wyoming, USA - YL17G12_20 | ecosystem: Environmental > Aquatic > Freshwater > Lake > Sediment | place: USA: Wyoming | collected...
CAAGTCTGTCCATAAACTGACCTAAAGGTATTGGCAATCGAGTGACCTAAAGGTATTGGCAATCACCCGATAGTGGATAGTGGATAGCAGATCGTGGATGGCGGAAAGCGCGGCACGCTTCACACGCGAAGTCTCAACTCTCAACCCTCAACCCTCAACCCTCAACTCTCAACCCTCAACTCTCAACTGGGATAACCGATGAGCGAGAAACCGCAGCGTGCCATCACGATCTGGTTTTTTGTCGGCGGGCTGTTCGTCGTCTACGGCGTCCTGATCCTGGCCGCGGGCATCTTTATGGAACCGTCACCCGACGTCAAAATGCAGTACCTGCACATCCGCATCTGGTGGGGCGCCCTGCTGTTGGCGATGGGCTTGTTGTTCACCATTCGCTTCTGGCCGAGCAGGAAGGATAGTGGGCAGTAGGCAGTAGGCAGTGGGCAGTGGGCAGTGGACAACCCTCAACTCTCAACCCTCAACCCCTTGCACGAGGCCATACTCCTATCAGCTTGCCTTTCCCATTTCTCCCCTTTCCCCTTTTTCCTCGTCACACAGCGTCGACGGCGGCTTGGCTGACTGCCGCGGCGCTCTGCGCCGTTGTGCCGGCCGTGGCTGCAGCACCCAGAGGGTACCCGGCCGGCGGGGCACTGGCCGGGCAGCGGCCCTGCGTGATCGTCTCCAGCGACATCGGCGGATCCGACCCCGACGACTTCCAGTCCATGGTCCACCTGCTGGTCTACGCCGACGTCCTGGACATCGAGGGCCTGATCTCTTCGCCGCCGGGCAAGGGGCGCGTGGCCGATATCCTGGAGGTGATCGCCGCCTACGAACAAGACTTCCCCCAGTTGAAGCGGCACTCGCAGACCTACCCCACGCCGGCGTCTCTCCGCGCGCTGGTCAAGCAGGGGGCCACCGAACCCGCCCCCGACGCTGGCTACGGCCAGCCGACCGAGGGCTCGCGCTGGATCGTCCAACGTGCCCGACAGTCGAGCTTCACGCCGGCGGACCACCAGCGTACCACTGGCGTGACGCCAGTGCCACCCGCCAGTGCCACCCGGCCCTTGTGGATCCTCGTCTGGGGCGGCCTCAGCGACGTGGCCCAGGCCGTCCACGACGAGCCGGGCATCAAGCCGCAGATCCGCGTCTATTCGACCGGCTCCTGGAACACCCGGAACGACCCGGCCGCCCGCAACTACCTCCACCAGCGCCACCGCGACCTCTGGTGGATCGAGAGCGATACGGCCTTCCGCGGGATGTACCAGGGCGGCCGGCAGGACGGCTTGTGGGGAAACCGCAGCTTCCTGGACGCGCACGTCCGGGGACACGGTGCCTTGGGCGACCTGCTGTGCCGCAAGAAGGCCGACTTGAAGATGGGCGACACGCCCTCACTCTTGTACCTGCTGCGAGGCGACCCCGACGGCCCCACCGGCGAGCATTGGGGCGGGGCATTCGTCCCGACCGATCACGGCCCGCACTACTGGACCGACAACCCCGCCGCGGAACTCCGCGAAGGCAACTACGCCGGCGCCAAGACCGTCAACCAGTGGAGAGTTGACTACCTTGGCGACTGGCAAGCCCGGATGGACTGGACAGTCCGAGCCCCTTAGCCCGCATTTCTCACCACAGTGTGCCACTGCTTGACGTAAGGCAAGCAGTGACGAGGGATTCCGCCCCGCACTGCTTCTGCGAAGCAGTGGCACACTGTGATCCGACGTCGGGTGTTGGTGAGAAATGCGGGTTAGCCCGGATTATTCATGGCGGTGTGCCACTGCTTGCCGCAAGGCAAGCAGTGCAGGGCCGTTACGCTCGGCACTGCTTCTGACGAAGCAGTGGCACACTGCGGCGGCTTCCTCGGCCCACGAATAATCCGGGCTGAGGCGCGCCCACGAGGTAGGACCCGTCGCCGGTGGGCGGGGGACTTGCAGCGAGGTCCGGTTCTGCTATGGTGAAATCAGAGGCGTGAGCGGCAGCACTTGGCCCGGGAAAGGTCGTCTTTCCGGTGTTGGGGAGGTTCCTCCCACCTGGAGGTGCCTGGGGGGAACGTGGGCGAACCGATGGCAGAGACCGAGCAGGACAAAGTCGGGCAGTCGGGGGAATTGGACCGGTTGACCTACCGGCGACTCCACAGGAAACGCCGCTGGCTGGTGGGGGGCTTCTTCGTCGCCGGCCTGGCGATCAGCGTCGTCGTCTTCTGGCTGCTGCGGGGGCCCGAACGCCAGGTGATCGCCCCTGCCTATGTGCCGCTGGGCGCCCTGCTTACCGGCATCGTGATCACGTTCGTGCTGACGATGTATCTCACCGCCCTGATCGGGCGGACCGCCCGGGTCGAGCAACTGGTGGAGCAGCGGGCCGCCCAGCTCCAGCGGGCCAAGGAGCGGCTGGAACTGGAGGTTGCCGAGCGCAAACGGGCGGAAGAGGTGATCCGCGACTCCCAGGCCCTCTACTCCTCGTTGGTCGAGAACCTGCCCGTCCACGTGCTCCGCAAGGACCTCGGCGGCCGGTTCACCTTTGCCAACAACTCGTTCTGCGAGTTGCTGGGACAGCCACTGGAGCAGATCATCGGCAAGACCGACTTCGATTTCTATCCGGCCGATCTAGCGAACAAGTACCGGCGGGACGACCAGCGCGTGGTGAACACCGGCCGGCTGTTCGAGGACGTCGAGGAGAACGACAAGGACGGTGAAATCCGCTACGTTCAGGTGATGAAGTCGCCCGTCTACGATGCCAGTGGAAAGACCATCGGCGTGCAGGTCATCTTCTGGGACGTCACGGCGCGGCACAAGGCCGAGGCGGCCCTGCAGCAGGAGCGGTACCTGCTGCACGCCTTGATGGACAACCTCCCTCACAACATCTATTTCAAGGACACCGCCAGCCACTTCACCAGGATCAACAAGGCCCTGGCCGATTGTTTTGGGCTGGCCGACGCCCAGGAAGCCTTGGGCAAGACCGATTTCGATTTCTTCACCGCGGAGCACGCCCAGCAAGCCTATGTAGACGAGCAGCAGGTGATGGACACCGGCCAGCCGCTCTTGGACCGGGAAGAAAAGGAGACCTGGCTGGACGGGCGCGAGACGTGGGCCAGCACCACCAAACTGCCCCTCTATAACGACCAAGGGGCAATCGTCGGCACCTTCGGCATCTCCCGCGACGTCACGGAGAAGAAGCACGCCGCCGAGGCCCTCTTAAAGGCCCGCCAGGAGCTGGAAGTACGGGTCCGGGAGCGAACCGCCGAACTGGAAGAAGCCAACCGCTTCCTGCAGGCCGAGATCGCCGAGCGGAAGCGGGCGGCCCAAACACTGCGGCTCAGCGAGGCCCGCCTCAGACAAATCATCGACCTCGTGCCCCACATGGTCTACGCCAAGGATCGCGAAGGGCGATTCCTGCTGGCCAACCGCACGACGGCCGAGGCGTACGCCATGACGGTCGAGGAGCTGACAGGCAAGAAGCACACCGAGGTCCATCCGGTGGAAGAAGAAGTCCGGCTGATGCTGGAGGACGACCGCGCGGTGATCGAGAGCGGCCAGCCCAAAACCATCCCCCAGGAATCCTTCCTGGACGCCGACGGTAACCTGCGGCTGCTGCAAACGATCAAGATCCCCTACACGGCCTCCGGCACCTCGGAGCCGGCCATGCTGGGCGTCTCCATCGACATCACCGAGTTGAAGCGGGCGGAGGAACAGGCCGTCAGGCAAGGCGTTCTCTTGGAGGCAATCAACCGGGTCCTGCAACAAGCCCTGATCTGCGAAACCCATCAAGAGGTCGCCCAGGCCAGCCTGACCGTGGCCGAGAAGCTGACCGGCAGCAAGTTTGGCTTCATCGGCGAACTGAACCCGGCCGGGCGCTTTGACACCATGGCCTTAAGCGACCCGGGCTGGAGCGCCTGCAAGATGCCTACCTCGGATGCCGCGGTCATGATTCGCGACATGGCGGTGCGGGGAATCTGGGGTAGGGTCCTCCAGGACGGACAACCCCTGATCGCCAACCATCCCGCCGCGCATCCCGACCGCGTCGGCGTGCCCGAAGGTCATCCGCCGCTGACTTCCTTCCTGGGCGTGCCCCTGAAGCACCGGGGCCGAACCTTCGGTCTGATCGGCCTGGCGAACAAGCCGTCGGGCTACGACCCGGCCGATCAGCAGGCCGCCGAGGCGGTAGCGGTGGCCTTCGTCGAGGCGCTGATGCGGAAGCGGGCCGAAGAGGCCCTCCGCGAAGCCCACGACAAGTTGGAGGTCCGCGTGCAGGAGCGAACCGCCGAATTGGCCCGCGCCAATGCCGACCTGGAGCGCACGGCCGTCGCGCTGCGGGCGGCCAAGGAGGCCGCCGAGAGCGCCAGTCGGGCCAAGAGCGACTTCCTGGCCCACATGAGCCACGAAATCCGCACCCCCATGAACGCCATCATCGGGATGACGGAACTCGTGCTCGATACCCGCCTCTCTTCCGAGCAGCGGGAGTATCTGGCGGCCGTCCAGGAGTCGGGCGAAGTGCTACTCTCGCTGATCAACGACGTGCTGGATTTCTCCAAGATCGAGGCCGGAAAGCTCGAACTCAGCCCCGCCGTCTTCGACCTCCACGAGACCACCGGCGACACCATGAAGTGGCTGGCCATCCGGGCGCACGGGAAGGGCCTGGAGCTGGTCTCCCACCTCTGCCCCGACGTGCCCGGCACCGTGCTGGGCGACAGCGTCCGCCTCCGCCAGGTGATCGTCAACCTGGTGGGCAACGCCATCAAGTTCACCCAACAGGGGGAGGTGGTCCTGGAGATCAGCGTCCAGGAGCGATCGGACGACCAGCTCCTGCTGCACTTCGCCGTCAGCGACACCGGCATCGGCATCCCGCGAGAGAAGTTTTCCGCCATCTTCAACGCCTTCGAGCAGGCCGACATGACACCCACGCGACGGTTCGGTGGGACGGGCCTGGGGCTGTCCATCTCCTCCCGACTCGTGGAGCTGATGGGGGGACGCATCTGGGTGGAAAGCGAACTCGGCCGCGGCAGCACCTTCCACTTCACCGCTCGGTTCGGACTGGTGCCCACCGAACCGCTCCCCGTCCGCCCCCTCCGCAGCGCCTCGATGGTGGGCATGAGGGTCCTGGTGGTCGACGACAATGCCACCAACCGCCGCATCCTCGCCGAGATGCTCCGCCGTTGGGAAATGGTACCCGGCAACGCCGCCGGCGCCCTCCAGGCCCTCCAGATGCTGCGGGAAGCACAGCAGTCGGGCCAGCCCTACGCCCTGGTGCTGACCGACGCCAATATGCCCGACATGGACGGCTTCGCCCTGGCCCAGCAGATCAAGCAAGACCAGCAGCTCGGCAGCACCGTAATCATGATGCTCACTTCCGGCGACCGGCCGGGAGACGTCGCCCGCTGCGAACAATTGGGCATTGCCTCCTACCTCACCAAGCCCGTCAAACAGTCGGAACTCTTCGATGCCATCTTGATTGCCCTGGGTGTCGCCGCCGCCGAAGAGGAGAGTCTGGAAACGCCGGGTACCCTCGCCGCGGCAGCCCCCCGCCGACTTCCTCCGCTGCGAATCCTCCTGGCCGAGGATAGCCTCGTCGGGCAGAAGCTGGCCGTGGGCCTGCTGGAAAGACAAGGGCATACCGTCGTCGTGGCCAACCACGGCCGGGAAGCGCTCGCGGCCCTGGAATCGCAACCCTTCGATCTGGTCCTGATGGACGTGCAAATGCCCGAGATGGACGGGCTGGACGCCACCGTGGCGATCCGCGCCAGGGAGAAGCAGACCGGCCGGCACGTCCCGATCATCGCCATGACCGCACATGCCATGAAAGGAGATCGCCAGCGATGCCTGCAGGCCGGCATGGACGAGTACCTCGCCAAGCCCATCCGCTCCAAGCGGCTGTTCGAGACCATCGGGGCCGTGCTCGGTGTCTCCGACGCGCCGGACCTCGGGATTCGGGATTCGGGACTGGGGATGCGGGGCTCGGGTGCGGAGCCAGGGGCCGGGGCCCAGGGGCCTGGGGCCAGGGACCAAGGACCCGACGCGAGTTCGATCAATCATCAATCATCAATCATCAATCAATCATCCGCCCCCGGCCCCCCGCCCCGCCCCGCCGACCATGAGGTCCTGGATTGGAACGAGGCGCTGCGGACGCTCAAGGGGGACCGCGAGCTGCTGAAAGTCGTGGTGGAGACCTTTCTGGAGGAGTCACCGCGCTTGCTCAGCACGATTCGTCAGGCCTTGGCCAAGGGCGATCCCTCCGCACTGCGGATCGCCGCCCACACGCTCAAGGGGTCCATGCACTATTTCGGCAGCAGCGGGGCGTATGAACGCGCATTCCAGCTTGAGAAAATGGGACAACGGGGCAAGCTGGGTGATGCCGCAGAAACCCTCGCCGCCTTGGAGGCAGAGATGGCACGACTGTTGCCCGCTCTGTTAGACTATCTGCGGGAGGACCATGCTCCAGACGGTCGTGAGTCTTGAGTTTTCAGTTATCAGTCGTCAGTTATCAGTTCTTGGCGGCCGACAATTGAAAACTGAAGACTGACAACTGAAAACTGCCAACTGCGAACTGACAACTGACTACCGATCCCGATTCGATGCCAGCGCCCACTGCCCTGGCTGCGGAGGACCATGCCCATGCCGACCATTCTTGTCGTTGACGACTCGGCGGTCGATCGTCGCCTGATCGGCAGATTTCTGCAGGAGAAGGTCGAGTGTACGATCGAGTATGCCGCCAACGGCGTGGAGGCGCTGGCACGGATGAAAGAGGTGGCGCCAGATCTGGTCGTGACCGACCTGACGATGCCGATGATGGACGGCCTGGAGCTGGTCACCACCCTCCGCTCTCGCCACCCGGACCTGCCGGTGATCCTGATGACCGCCTACGGCAGCGAGACCCTCGCGCTGGAGGCCCTGGAGCAAGGCGCGGCAAGCTACGTCCCCAAGTCGCAGTTGGCCGACAAGCTGCTGGGCACGGTCGAAGAAGTCCTCTCTCTGGCCCGCGCCGGCCGCAGCCACGAACAACTGATGCGTTGCCTGACCAAGACCGAATTCACGTTCTCCTTGGAGAACGACGCGGCCCTGATCGATCCCCTGGTGGACCTGGTTCAGCAGATGGTCGTGGGAATGGGGCTCTGCGACTTCACCGGGCAGCTTCGGGTCGGCGTGGCCCTGAAGGAAGCGCTCTTGAACGCCCTGTTCCACGGCAATCTCGAATTGAGCCTGGCAGAGATGCAGGAAGTCCAGAACACGCTGATCCAGGAAAAGGACCAAAGCCTCGTCGAACAGCGCCGGTCCCGGCCGCCCTATCGCGACCGGCGGATCTTCGTCGACGTCAAGCTCTCCCCGGAGCAAGCCCGCTTCGTAATCCGCGACGAAGGGCCGGGATTCGACGTCTCCGCCGCCCCCGATCCCCGCGATCCGGCCGCCCTGGAGCGGGAAGAAGGCCGCGGCCTGATGCTCATCCGCACCTTCATGGACGAAGTCACCCACAACGATCGCGGCAACGAAATCACCATGGTCAAACGGAAGGATTAGGGCCGCGTTTTCTGCGGGCTGGTTGAAGCTCGATCCCAACCTGCCGTACACCGTCGACGGGACGGATGCCCTCGGCAAGATGGAGGGTGCCCGCCCGCACAGTTTTTTCCCAAGATCCGTCCCGGACAACCGAAGTATCGTCAGCCGGGAGGCCCTGCGCGCAGACGGCGCCTGGCTGGCCGGCGTCCCGGCCGCGGCAGTTCAGACAGTCCCGCGTCCGCCGGCTCGTTTCCGGCGAACGAACCGTTCCTCTGGTGCAAAGGAGTCAGACGATGAGCGTAGTCGGTGTCGGTTTCATGCAACTGGTGATGCTCCTGGGGCTCGGCGGCGGGTTTGGCCTCCCGCTGGGTGTTCCCCCCGCCCCGGAAGATCCCCTGATGGCCAACGTGGCCCCCCCACAATGCCTCTTCTACACGACCTGGGCCGGGGTGGCCGAGCCGGACGCCGCTAGCAAGAACCAGGTCGAGCAGCTCCTGGCGGAGCCGGAAATCCAACACCTTTATGCCGAACTCGAACGGCGCCTGAAGGCCGGATTGCAGCAGGCCGCCGGGCGGGAAGGCCCGCAGCAGGCCGCCCTGGCCGAAGACGCCGTCCGCTGGGGCAAGAAGCTGTTGACCAGTCCCACGGCAATCTTCGTGTCCAGCCTGGCAGTCCCCCCGGCCGGTCCCGACGTCCGCGGTGGCGCGCTGGTCCGCGTCGGCAAGGAAGACGGGGCCCAATTGCAGGCCGCCCTGGAGAAGTACCGTCAGATGTTGCCGCCCCAGGCGGTCACCACCGTCCAGATCGCCGGCGACAGCTACTACCGCGTCCAGCCCGACCCCAAGGTCCCACAGTTCACCTTGGGCGTCAAAGGCCACTACTTCATCCTCGGCGTGGGCGAGGGTTCGCTGGAAGGGATCTTGCAGCGGGCCAGCACGCCCGCGCCCAAGTGGCTGACCGAGCTGCGACAGCAACTGCCCGTCGACCGTACGGCCACGGTCACCTACCTGAACGTCAAGGCGATCCTCGACGCCGTGACCCCGCTGGCCCGCGATCCCAAAGTCCCCCAGGTGCTTCAAGCCACCGGGCTGAGCGACGTCACTTCGGTCTGCTCGGTCACGGGCTTGGACGCAGAGGGCTTCGTGAGCCGGACGCTGCTGGGCCTAAGCGCCCAGCCCCGGGGGATCTTCAGTTTGGCGGCGGCCAAACCGCTCCAGCCGACCGATCTCGCCCCTGTCCCCGGCGATGCCACCATCGCCTTGGTCATGCGGCTGGACGCCGATCAGCTCTTCGAGATGATCTCCTCGGTGGCGGGCAAGATCGATCCGCAGGCCCAAACCCAACTCCTCAAATTCCCGGAGGAGTTACAGCGGGATATGGGACTCGACCTTCGCAACGACGTGCTTAAATCCCTGGGCGACACCTGGTGCGTGTACAATTCGCCGGGCGAAGGCGGCCTGGTATTCACCGGCCTGACGGCCGTGGTGCAGGTCAAAGATCACGCTCGGCTGGCCGCCGCCCATACAAAACTCCTCGCCCAGGCCAGAGCCGAGCTGCAGCGCGGCGGCGATCCTCGCCGCAGTCCGCGGATCGAGCAGTTCCAGTTCGCCGGCCAGGACGTCTACTTCCTCAACGTGCGGGGAGAACGGTTCCCGCTGGCCCCTGCCTGGTGTCTGACCGAGAAGGAGCTGATCGTCGCTCCCTTCCCGCAGAACATCAAGGCCTATCTCTCGCGCGGCGGCGATTTCCAGTCGCTGGCCAAGGTGCCCGAGGTGGCCCAGCTCTTCCAATCGGCCGACGGTCCGATCATGCTCTCCTACTGCGACACACGCAAGCTCTTCGAGCTGGTCTATCCATTTGTTCCGATGATTGCCCAGGTGGCGCTCGGCGAACTCTCCCGGCAGGGGGTCGATCTGGACGTGTCGATCCTGCCTTCAGCCGCCGCGATCGGCAAGCACCTGCGACCCGCGGTGACTGTTGTGCGGCGGACTGAGGCCGGCATTGAGCTGGTGAGCCGGCAGAGCGTCCCGGGCGGCAGCATCGGCTCGACCGCTCCGGTGGCCGTGGCGCTGTTGCTGCCGGCCGTCCAATCGGCCCGGGGAGCGGCCCGCCGGGTGCAGTCGGCGAACAACCTCAAGCAGATCGGCCTGGCGATGCTCAATCATGACGCTGCCTTCGGGCGATTTCCGGCCGCTTACAGCACCGACAAGCAGGGCAAGCCACTCTTGAGTTGGCGGGTGAAGATCCTGCCGTTTATCGAACAGGACGCACTCTACAAGCAGTTCCACCTCGACGAGCCCTGGGACAGCGAGCACAACAAAAAGCTCATTCCGCTCATGCCCCCGGTCTACATGGCCCCCGGCAGCAACGCCGGCCCCGGCAAGACCAACTACGTCACGGTCCGCGGCCCGAACACGGTCTTTCCCGGCGGAAAGGCCGTCACCTTCGCCGACATCCGCGACGGCACCTCCAACACGATCATGGCCGTGGAGGTCAGCGACCAGAAGGCCGTGATCTGGACCAAGCCCGACGACTTCGAGTACGACGAGAAGAATCCCGTCGCCGGGCTGGTTGGGCTGCGCCCGGGTGGCTTCAACGCCGCCTTCTGCGACGGCTCGGTCCGCTTCATCACCGCAGCGATCGACCCCGAGACACTGAGACTGCTGTTCACCCGCAGTGACGGCAAGGTCGTCGGCGGCGCGTTCTGAATCCGACTTGGTGAGTTCGAGAATCCTACAGTGTTTAGCCCCGGCGGCCACGCCGGGCTGACGCGCCGCGTGGCCCCGGCGGCTAAACCCGGATTATTCATGCGGGTGCCACGGCCGTGTCGGCCGTGTGACCATGGGCAAATGTGGGAGTCTTCAGCCCGCATTTCTCACCAACACCCGACGTCGGATCATAGTGTGCCACTGCTTCGCAGAAGCAGTGCGGGGCGGAATCCCTCGTCACTGCTTGCCTTACGTCAAGCAGTGGCACACTGTGGTGAGAAATGCGGGTTAGCACGGCTGATACAGCCGTGGCACCCGATAACCGACTCGACCATGGTCCGATGGATAATCCCCGCTAAACCGCTTTGCCGCACGTCACCGTTGGACCACTTCCGCCGTGATCGGCTGGCCGGTCGCGGCGGACCGGGCCGCCGCGCGGCGGATCTTGATAACGACGCCGCCAACCACCGCCACCAGCCCGGCCACGGGCAGGATGCCAAACAACAGCGCCAGCAGCCCCACGCAGATCATCAGCGTGGAAGCGGTCGCCCCCCACAGCCGGGCAAACCGTCCGGCACGTGCCAGCCGCACCAAGTAGCCCAGCACCCCGACGGCGATCAAGACGGCCGCCACCTCCAGCAGCCTCGTCAACAGGTTATCGGAGACGGCCCAGGCCGTGATCTCGACTTCACCGCGGGGCGTGCTGAAGCGGTAGACCCGGTAAAAGTCCTCCTCGTGCTCGGGCAGTTCGAGCTGGAGGCTGGCCAGCCCGGTCGACGGGGCCGTGCCGCCGGGGATGGCTGCACCGCCTCTGAGAGCCATCTCTCGCTGGTCGCCCGGAGGGATCGGCACTACGAGGTCGGCCACGGGATGCGCCCTCTGGCCGTCCGCCGACCAGGCGATCGGACCTCCGCGCCCGCGCGAGTCACCTTCCTCAAGGGCAATCCCGTAGTCGCGGCCCTCCCATCGTTCCCCGGTCTGCTGCTGGAGCCTGTTCTGGTAGCGTACCACCGTTTCGTCCGCGTGACGGCCGGACCGGGCCATTTCTTCGTCAGCGGTCGTAGGAGTAACGCGGCGAGACTCGACCAGCTCGGCCTTGACCGCGCCTTGGGCCACCTCGGGCGCCTTGGGCTGGGCCTGGACCTCGCCCGCGGGTTTGCCTCCTCCGAAGGCGATCACTGGGTTGCTACGCTTGGCGCCGCCGGGCTTGCCGGGCTCCTCAGGTATCGCCCGGCCGTCGGCCGTGACAACCACGGTCGCCTTGTTGTTGAGCTGGCTGCTGTCGAGCCACTGGTTGTTGAAGAAGGTCGCCTCACCGCCCCCAGGGGCGGGCGCCTGCCCAGGCTGTTCGATCCAGTTGTGGCCCAGGTCCTGCACTACGTTGCGGGCGCGGCTGGACTTCTGGCCCTCGTAACGGGTGTTCAGTCGAAAGCGGTTGTCCATCTCAGCCTGCGCGGGTGTCGCCTCAAGGCTCCTGAGTTCATCCTTCCCCTGCCGCAGCGCATCTTCGCTGGCCTTCAACTGGGCTTTCAGGTTGGGGTTGGCGTCGTAGCTTCGAGCCGATTGAAGCTGGCTCATGGTCGTGTCGAGTTGCTTCAGGTTGTAGGCCGCCCGGACCTTGGCGAACTTGCCCGACCCGCGCATCGTCTGCCTCAGCCGCTCGACCTGCTTGGTGGTGTAAGAGACGAAGCCGGCGGCCAGGTCGTCCTCCTCGCCCAGGGTGGCCAGGCCCATGGTGCCGCCGAAGGCGAACCAGCGGTGCGTCTTGGGCACGAACAGCCGGACCTGGCTCAGCTCGACGTTGACGTTCGTGGTGTGGACCAACGGGAAATTGGCCGTGCCCAGGCTGCCCGGCGCAGGCATCTGGCCCCCGTAGATCAACACCACGGCGTAGTCGAGGTCGCCGGGGGCGGTCTTGACCAGCGGGATCCGCACCTGCCGGGGATCGGCGGGTGCCACTGGCGTCACGCCAGTGGCGCCGGGGACGGTCGCCGGCTTGACCGGCTGGCCGGCCACCTGGGCGGTCCAGAGTGTGGCGTCCGGTGGCAGTTCGATCTGGAGGAACTGCTCGGTGGTGTTGTCCAGGTGATAGGTCACCGCGGCCCGGTAGGCCCCGTGGCTATCGACGATCAGGACCGTCTCGGCCAGCCCGATCCGCGCCCCGGCCGTCTCCACGGCCTTGGCTGTCTTGGTCTGGAAGACGAGCTGCGGTTTCTGGGCCCCGGCAGCGACCAGGTATGCCTGGGTGATCTGGTCGCCCAAGATGCCTTTGAGCCGGTCCCACTCCTTCTGCTGCCGGCTGACTACTTCCAGGCCGCTGAGCTTCCCCTCGTCAATGACGACCTCGTCACGGCCGGCACTCTCCAGGGCCACGTACTGGCGGCTGGTCCGCCACTTCTCCACGGCCGCAATGGGGGCGGTGTAGGACTGTGAGGTAAGCGGGCGGTCGTTTTCCACCAGCACCCGAAGCTGGTCCATCACCTCGTCCTGGAGTTCCAGCGACACCCGCAGATCGCCCTCATTGGTCGGCTCAATGCTCTGCTGGCGGAGCATGGGGACCTGGATGCGGCAGTCTCTTGATGAAAACTCCGCCGGCAGCCGGAACGACAACGCCCGGATGCCGGCGTTGCGAATCGTGAAGTCCAGCAGGATCGTCTCCTCGACGGCCCGGTCGGTCACCCGCACGTTGGTGATCGTCTCGCAGGTCACCTCCGGCGGCCGGGGGACCAGCCGCAGCGTGCCGCTGTAGTCCGGCCGGTCGTAATCCAGGGCCAGCCGCACCGCCCGCTGCTGCCCCGGGTTGAGCCAGCCGTAAAGCTGCTTCAACAGGACGCTCTTGCAGTTTTGCAGGTTTTCGGTCCTGGCGTCGAAGGCCGGGTCGAGCTGCACGGCGATCTGGCCCTGCTGGCGCCGGACGTGGAGGACCTCGATCCCAGGCAGCGGGAGCTGGTCGACCGGGCCTCGCTCGCCCAAGGTGCCGCCCAGCACGATGGGGATCTCGCCTTGTCGGCCGGCCGGCAGGTAGACGCTCAGCTTTTTCCGGCGTGCCACTGGCGTGACGCTAGTGCCACCCTCTTCGGTCACGGCCCACTCACACCCGCCGGGCGTGGATACCTGCGTGATTTCCAGGTCCTTCGGCACGAGCAGCTCGACGCCATAGACGGGGCGGTCTGCCGCCTGCACCGCCACGCGGCTCTCCAGGCTCCGCTCGTACTCGGCGATCTTGCAGACCGTCTGCACCATCGCGCTCAAGTTCGGCTCCAGCGGGGCGGCCGCCAGCCGCATGGAGAACGGGCTGGTGACAAAGTGGTAGGCCTGGTAGGGCCGGATGCCCAGCGGGCTCTGTTGGTTGTCGGAGCCCCCGGGCGGCCCATTCGGCGGGGTGGCTGTGGTGGGGCGGGTGGCTGTGGTGGGGCGGGTGGCTGTGGTGGAGCGGGTGGCTGTGGTGGAGCGGGTGGCTGTGGTGGGGCGGGTGGCTGTGGTGGAGCGGAGCGACCCCACAGCACGGTCATCTCCTGGGGGCTCACTTCGTTCGACCCCAGCCACCCCATCAGCCACCCCATCAAGATCGATCCGCCTCAGCCCGGTGTGGTCGAGCGTCCGCAGGTCCAGCAGTGGGCTGCGGCGGATGGTCAATTGGCCGTCGTGCAGGGCGGCGTCGCCGACCGAGACCACCGGGACCTCGAACTCGGCCAGCCCGCCTTGCCCTACCGGACCTTTGTGCCAGAGGTGAAAGGTGAAATCCTCCCGGTCCTTGGCCGGCTTCAGCAGCATGATGTCCGCGGTCTGAGGTTGCTGTTGGTCCCGCTGCCAACCGCGGACGTTGCTCCCCTCGACCTTCTCCAGCAGGTAGTCCGCCGGCACGCCAACACGAAATTCCTCCCGCTGGCTGCGGCCGAACTCCAGTTGCAGTCGCCAGACCATCCGCAGGCCGTCCTCCTGGACGTCCAGCACCGCGGTAGATCGGGCGGTCAGACTGCGGTCGAGCAGGGCCTCGGCCACCTTGGGCCGCCACTGGATGCTCACCGCGCCGTCGGCACCCAGGGCCGTCTCGATCTTCTCGTCCGCCTGCCCGGTCTCGTAGCTGCGGCGATCCGACAGCCGGCCCAGCCGCAGCTCCGTCTGGGGCTTGGGCACCTTAAGCGACAGGGCCGTGGCCGGCGCCGCGGGCAACACGCCCTCGGCCACCCGCCAGCCGCCCTGGCGCGACAGCCGCAGCCGTACCGACAGCTCCAACCTGTGCCGGCCCTTGCCCGAGGCGTACAGCACGACCAACGAGTCGTTCGGGGGGGCCTGCGCCACTGGCAGGTTGTCTGCCAGTGCCACACCATCGGAGGGAAGGGGGACAGTCCCGTTTTCGCTGTTCGCCAATCGGGATATTCCCCCGGCGGGAAAGGGGACAGTCCCATTTTCGCTGCGCGAAAATTGGGACAGTCCCCCGGGCGGTTGGGGGACCGATGGATTGGGCGGGGTAGCTTGGGCCACGCTCAGCCGCGCCGGCTTGCCGTCCAACTCCGCCCGCGCCAAAACCCCTCCGGCCAGGCCCAAGGGGATCGTCACGTAACCGTCGGCGTACACGTCCAGTTCCAACTGACCGCTCACCAGCAGGTACTCGTCACCCTCCAGCGTCGCGGCGTACGCACCGCCGGCCAGCGCATAGGGGGCGGGCGGCCGCGGGGTCTCGATCTTCTTGTCCGGGTGCGCACGGTTCCACAACTCGACGTACTTCGCATAAGGCACCAACAGCTTGTCGGCGCCCTGGATGCCCGTCTTCGACTCCGGATCGTACGGCAGGATGACGGCGTCCTCGGGCACGTCGACCGGCGGTGACGGCTCGACGACCTGGATGACGTATGGGCCGTCCTTGCTCGGCGGGCTGGCGGCGTCGGCTGTGGGAAGCGTCGCAGCCAGCAGCAAGAGCGCGGCGGTCGTGGCCACCGCGGCGACGGCTGCCCCCGGCCGCCGGCGGCGGAGCAGCCCCACCAGCCATTTCGCCAATCCGGCCAACAGGTAATACGGCACCAGCAGGCTGGCCGCGTAGAAGACCATATTGCAGACCCGGGCTGCGGCGATCGAATCGTGGACCAGCGGCACCAGCGTGGCCAGCAGGGCCACGATCAGGACGAACCGCGCCTTGCCGGCGGCCCGGCGATTGGTGATTGCCAGGCCCACCAGCCCGACCGCCAGCGCCAACCCCCATCCCAACATGTACCCTTGCAGCCGCCTTGCCAGCGTGACCTCCAACCGTGGCTCGACGCCCAGACTCCGGAAGGTGACCGTCTGGCCGCCCTCGGCCGCGGCCTGGTCCAGGTCGATCTGGAGACTGCGGACGCCCTCCAGTTTCCGGCCGGGCGGCGGGAGTTGCGGCTCCGGCCTGGCCTCCGGCGGAGCAGAGGGAGGTACCGGCGGACGGCCCACCGTTGTTGTGATGGCCGGGCGTTCTGCCGGCGGCTGTGCTTCCGCGGCTGCAGGCCCAGCCGTGGCTTCCCGGGGTGGTTCTTCGGCCGTCTTCTCGCCGATGTCGGACTTCGCCTCCGCCTTCTCGTACGCGGTGGGCATCGAACGCGACTCGTCCGCCGAGAGTTGAAGGTAACCTGCCGACGGGGTCCGCATGTCGGACTTCTTCGCTTTCATTGTTCCCCAGGTGGCCTCGCGCGCGGCCTGTTGGACACCCCAGAGCGGATTCACGCCGCCGCTGAGCCAATACAGCACCCCGGCCACCTGGACGGCCGCCGGCAGCGGCTTGGCGAGCTGGCCCTGATCGGGTACCACCGTGCCGCCGCTGCGGGCCACCTCATATCCGCTGGGCAGGTGCAGGTGCCAGACCAGGTCGTTAAGCGGCACCTCGACGGCCGGCGCGTCGGCAGCGGCCCGCAACAGCAACTCCGGCGCCGGCACACTCAGCTTCCCTCCCGGCGACACTTCGACCGGCGTCTCGTAGATGATCCGCAGGTCCCGCAAGGCCCCGGCCGGGTACTGCGCGGTGGGGGGGTATGGCATCCGCGCATACCCCCCACCGCCGGGTGCCGCCGGCAGGCTGACCAGCAGGCTCGCCCGGTCCCGCTGCGGCTTCAGCGGCGCGCCGTCCAAAGAGGCCGCCCAGAGGTCGGATTCGAGCGGCAACCTCACTTCCAGATAGAGTGCCTTGGTCCGCAGCTTGAACTGTGCCTGCGTCTGGGTGACCCCCTCGGCCGAGACGTGGGTGCTCAGCTCGGCCTGCTGGACGATCGCCTCCGGCAGGCGGTAGCCCGGGTCGCGGGAGGCGTCGACGGAGACCGCGGCCGGCTCGCCGACGAACCCGTAGACCCCCAGCAGGCGACGGCCCGGCTGGTACTCGGCGTCGGCGAACTCGCCCACGTCGACCCGGCGGGCGGCCGTCTTCACCCTGACGTCCAACTCCGCGCTGCCCTCCACGGCCACCACGCCCGACTGATAGGCCAGGCGTGCCCCTGCCCACTGCCGACTGCCCACTGCCGACTGCCCGCTGGCGGCCGCCACGATCGGCAGCGCGAAGTCCTTAAGCTGCTCGTCCGGCAGGGACTGCTGGAAAACGACGGCCAGGTGGATCTCGCCGCGGCGGGCCTCCTCCAGTTGCACGTTCCAGCGCCGCATCGGTCTGCCGCCGACTTCGACCAGTTCACTCTCGTACTGCTTCAGCTTCACGTCGCCCAGCCCACGGATCGACAACGTCTCCGGCGTGCCCTTCTCCGGCAGCAGTAGTGCCAGGCTGCGGGTGCGGGCCTGCTGCACGTCGTAGATCAGTTCGTACCGCGCGCTGAGTGCGCCCGGTTGCACGCGGAGTAACGAAAAGGTCCGCGCGGTCAGCCGCGGCTCGGTCCGCCGGACCGCCAGCGTGGCCTCGTAGCCGGGGTTTTCCTGTTCGTACCGATACGCCAGGTTGGTCGCCACCCCGGCCAGGCCGTACTTCTCCTTCTCGGCCTCGTCCAGCGGCCTGAGCGGCACCTTCAACGGGCGGACCGTCATGTCGTCGCGGGCCTCCACCGCGATCGCCCCCTGGTCCCGGGCAGCCCCGATCACCGCGAAAACCGGGAACGTCACCTCCTGCTCTTCCTTCTCCCAGTCGCCCAGCCAACCGGGCGGCGTGTGGGTGGCGTGGAAATAGACCCGGTACTCCTCCCCGGGCGGGACCGCCTGCGGCAGGCGGACATGGATCCTCGTGCCACTGACCCCTGACCCCTGGCCCCTGACCCCTGGCCCCTGACCCGTGCCACCCGCCCCTGCCGCGCTGTACCGCTCGAAGCTGAGCGCCTTCTCGTCGGCAGCGGTCACGCCCGTCACCTGCCAATCCGCCGGAGCGGAGAAGTCCAGCGAGAATCGCTTCTCCTGCCGGGGCAAAACGGCAAACCCGCCGCGGACCTCCTGCCCGCCGTCGGCCAGGATCAACAGCAGGTTGGTCGTCACGGCCAGCTTCGCCTCGGGCTTGTCGAACTCGGCGGTGAGGCTGAAGTCCCCTTGCGGCGCGTAATAGGCCACCACCGGCCGCAGCGGCGGAGTGCCCGGCTCCGCATGGAAAATCGTCTCCGGCAACGCCCGGCTGAGCACCGCCGTGTCGATGGGAATCAGCTCCTTTTCGTTGGCGGCGATCGAGCGGGCCTCCAGCCGCTGCTCGACCAGCAGCCCCACCACCGCCACCTGGCCGACCACGTCCAACGGCTGGAGCCTCGGAAATCGCCACGACCTGGGAAACGGCGACTCCTCCGTGGCACTGGCGGGTGGCGCTGGTAGTGGCGCTGGCAGTGGCACTGGCGTCTCGCCAGTGGCACGCCCTGGCTTCCCCGCGGACGTCTTGATCGCCGACAGGCTCAGCACCACTGTCTCGGTCGTCTGCTCCTGGAGCTGAACGGCGAGCACCCGGCGGCCGCCCTCCTGTTGGACGTCCCAGCGGGCCAATAGCGGCGAGCTGACCTGGGTGATCTCGAATCCTTCGGGCAGGGCAAAGCGGAAACGGTCCACCGCCCGGTGCAGCACCGCCAGCGAGACGGTCGCGTGCAGCTTCTCGTAGGCCTCGGTCACCTCGTCGACCAGCACGCTGCGGGCGACCACCGCCTGGCTTTGCCGCTGCAGCCGGCTGTTGAGCGTCATCACCAGCGTGGTGTCGCCCGACTGGGGCAAGAGCTCGAATCGCGTCAGCCCGGCCGCCTCGTCCACCACCCGGCTGGCCACCGCCGCGCCGCTCTTGACCTCCATGTCGCCGGGCACGGTGAGCCGCAGCCGCGCGGCGGGTGGCCGCGGCAGCCGGAACTGGAGTACCTGCCGGGCGGCCGTGGTCTCAAGCGGGGCCACCATCTCGAGGGCCAGCTCGTGCCGCCCGATGCCTTCGACCAACAAGGTGGGTCGCCCGTCGTCCGCCCGGCCGATCGGCGCGCCGCGGCCGTCGAGCGTGGCGGCCTGAAGGCCCACGCCCCCAAGGTCCAGCGGCACCGCGTGCAGCCCGTCCTCCAGCACGTCGATCGCCAGCCGGCCGCCCAGTTGGGCCCGCTCTTGGCGGATAGACGCGGTGTAGTCGGCCGAGACCAGCACGGCGGCGTGCGGGGCGCGGGTCTGGGGCGCCTGCTTCGCCTGCTTTAGCAGCTTTTCGTATTCGGCCCGCGAGAGCAGCACCCGCCGCGGCTGATTCTCCAGCAGGACGTTGAGGTCCTCGAAGGGGACGAAGATCTCGCGGACTCTCGGCTGCTGGGACCGGGTACCCTCCGGGTGGCGGTTCTCGGCGGCCGATAGCCCGCCGCCGGCGGACGCCAACGCCGCGATCAGGGCGGCCAGGACCATCCAGCTCACGAGGAGGCGGCTTCTCTTGGTTCCCGCGCACCGTTTAGCCGTCGCCCGCACGGCGACGGGGGCGTTTCTCCCGGCCGACGTACCGTCGGCCGCGAAACCCGGATTATTCACGCGGGTACCACGGCCGTGTCGGCCGTGTGACCATGGGCAAATGTGCGAGTCTGGAGCACGGCTGATACAGCCGTGGCACCCGATAACCGACTCGACCACGGTCCGATGAATAATCCCCACTAAACGGCACGTCACGTTCTTTCCCTGAACATCAATGAGCCGCAAGTGGCTGTCCATCGGGGATGCCGCACTCTGGGCGGAAACGGGGGGTCGGAGGAGGGATCGCTCAGACATTGGTCGCACCTCCTTCCTCGCTGTTAGGCCGCGCTTGTTCTCGGGGCGGCGGCTGCGGCGTGGGGGGCCTGGCTGCGGCAGGTTCCTGGACGGGTGGCGGCGTTGCCGGGTACCCTCCGGGTGCGGCGGCCGGGTATCCTCTGGGTGGCTGGGCAACGGCCTGCGGACGCGTCCTGGCGAAGTACCACACCACCCAGACCACCAGCACCAGGAACACAGCCGAGGCCAGCACGCCGTTGAGGATCCGCAGCGACAAGGTCGGCAAGAACACGCCGCAGAGAACCAGGGCCACGATCAACGCCCCGACGGCCAAGGCCCGGCGGGACAAACCGGCAGGCAGCAACAACAACCCGCCCAGAATCACGGCCAGAAAGACGATCGCGCTCAGGGCAATCTCGCGGAAGACCTTCATCTGCAACGACCCGTCGGGCGGATCGGCCGGCCGCAGCGTCGAGAACACGTAGAGCTGCCCGTCGGTGGGGAAGGTCTCAGCCGGATTGCCGGTCAGCTTCACTCCCTGGCAAAGCTGGCCGATTAGGCGTGCGGCGTCTTGCCGGGCAAACGGTTTCCAGCGGAGCGCCGGGTCCAGACGCCAGGTGAACTCCTCGGTCCACGGCCCGAGGGTGCCCAGCAGGGCCTTTTCTTCGGGCAGGTAGACGCACAGATAGACCTTCTGCACCGCCGGTTCTTCGGGGAACTGCGGCAGGTCCAATTGGCCGGCGTCGCCGGGGACCATGTACCGCAGCTCCAGCACGAACGGCACGTCGGCGCTGGAGTCGACCAGCGGCACCAGGTACCCGTCCGCCGTGTCGCCGCCTTGGAGCACCACCGGGCGGCCGTTGATCCGGGCCGGCTCGGTGTCGAACTCTGCCTCGGCGGGCAGTTTGACCTGCAGCCGCTGCCGCGCACTACGGATGTGGTAGAGCGCCTGGACCGAGACCTGGTCGGCCCGGGTCACGACCATCCGCACCACCGATTGCTCCAGGCTGGTCCGCTTGACCTCTTCCAGCTTGTACTGGGTGGCGATCACCGTCAGCGCCCAATCGTCGTGGAACTCGAACGCCCGGGCGGCGCCCGACCATCCTGGGATGGTGCCCGCCGGGGCGATCAGGTCGTGCTGCGGATCGATCGGCTGCAAGACGGTCGGCTGGCCCTTCTCCTGGACGTCGATCGTCTCCGCCTTGGCCAAGACGACCTGCCCCCAGGCCCGGTTCACGCCCAGGGGCTTCAGATACGGCACCACCAGATCGACGCTCTTGCCGATGCCCAGCTTCTCGATGTTCTGCTCCCAGACCAGCCTGATCTGGCCTTCGCCCAGCAGCTCGGTCTCGCCGGTGAATTTCCAGGCGTCGCCCTTGGCGGCGTATTCCGGCGGCGGGTTGGCGACCTTCTCCTCGTGCACCGTCTTCGTTTCGTTCCGCAGGCCGACCGACACCTCGGACGGCACGTCGATCCATATTGACTCCACGCCGCTGTAGAGCACTTCGTAGAAGAACGTGGCCTCGTACTTGACCACGCCGCTGTCGATCCGCGCTACCAGCAACTGGCGGATGGTCACCTGTGGCTTGCGGCGCTCGGCCGACAATTGCAGCGTGACTAGCCCCGCGGCCGCCGGTGGCGGCGCAAAGGTGAAGGCCAACACGGGCCGGACACCCTGCGGCGGCGGGGCACCCTCTGGGCCGCCGCCCGGCTGCATGCCCTCCAGGGCCTCCTTGAAGGAGACGCTCCGCATGCCCTCCGGTTTGCCTAGGTTTACCAGCAGGCTCTCCGGCGCGTAGACCACCAGCCGTCCGGTCGCCTGCTCGACCTTCTTCGGGGCCACTCGCGGAATGGGCAGGGCGATTTCCTGCTTGCCGCCGGGCGTGAGCAGGTTCGACTGCGGCAGCGGCTTCTGCAACTTCACCACCAGGCCCACCCGGCCGTCGTCGCCCTTGGGATCGCTACTGGCCGGGTACCCCCTGGGTGCGGCCTTCCGCGACAGGTTGACCAGCAGCCGGCGGACGGCGCCTTCGCCCTGGACGTCGTAGCTGTCGACCTCCGCCGCCTTGGCACCGGCGATGGCCCGGCCGCTGACCTGGCGCAGTTCAAATCCGGCCGGCACGTCGAGTTCCAGTTGGAACACTCCTGCCCGCTCGACCGTGTAAATCACCGAGAGGTCGAGAGATAGCCGCTCGGGCTCGAGGACGGCCTCCACCAGGGCGTCGGCCGTAATCCGAGGCTGGACCTTCTCGATCTGCAGCTCCAGCGCGAAGTCTCCCGCGGCGCAGCGATAGGCGAAGTCCCACGACCCGGAGGGTGCCCCGCCGGCCAGCGACGCCGGCAGCTCGGCCGCATCGATCTGCAGCAGGCCCAGCTTCGGCGTGGCCGTCGCCCGTAAGCCCTCGGCCACCTGGACGACCAGCACGCCCTGTTGCCGGTCGGCGCCCAGGGCCTTGACCACCGGCACCTGGAGTGCCACGGGCGTGAGGCCCGTGTCCCCCGTCGGCTTTTCGTCGGCGAATTTCTCCAGCTCGACGGTAACCTGCTGCGAGTCCTTGGCCGGCTGGAACAATTGGGCCGTGATCCGCTGGCGATCGTTCACCTTCTCGACCGACCATTGCCGCACGTTGGGATCGAAGACGCCCACCACCTTCTGGTCGGCGGGGACCTCGATCGCCAGTTGCGTGATCTCCGCCCGGCTGATCGTGTAGGCCAGTCTGGTCCGGGTGCGGGTGACCCCTTCGCCCACCCAAACCTGTTGCTCGGCCTGGACGCTGGCCAGGGCCTCCAGCCCCGTGGCCCCTTCCGCCTTGGGTGTCCAGTCGATGCGGACGGTCGGCGCCGCCCCCACGAAGGCCAGCACGACGGTCTGGTCGGCGGGTGGCACTGGTGTCGCCTCAGGTGGCACTGGCGTCCCGCCGGGTGGCACTGGCGTCCCGCCAGTGGGCCGCCCACCGGGACCCTTGTTTTCCGCGGCGGGGACCTCCGTGGCGGCAATCAGCGGATAGATGCTCACCTTCACGCCGGACTGGGGAATCTGCACCCGCCAGCGGCTCACCGGGGCCTGCGGCGCCTGGAACGACACGCTGTTCTGCCCCGGCGCCCGGCTGATGGCCTTGGCGTACTCCAAGCTGAGCTCGATCTGCTCGGGCTGTTTGCCCTTCTTCTCGACCAGCAGCCGGTAGTCCTGGTTGGCGGCGCCCACGATGCGTGCGGGCTGGCCGCCCAGGGTCGCGCTGGTGATGGCCGCGTCGGCCAGCCGCAGGGGGATCTCGTTCCAGCCCTCGGCCAGCACCTCGATCTTCAGCCGCGCCTTGACCCGGACCACGTCCTTAGAGACCGTGGCCTCGTTCTCGATTTCGGTAATTAGGGCCCCTACCGGCGGCTTCTGTTCGGCGGCCGGGCGGGTCTGCTCCCGGGCCGCCTGCCAAAGCTCCTGAAATTTCTCGTACGGCAGAAACACGCCGCGGCCGTGCTTTTCGAAGACCTGGCGGAGCTTCTCATAAGGGATGTAGATGCTCTGCTCCCGGACCGCCTCTTCGTCCCGCGGTTGGCCCTCCGCGCCCTCCGGCGCTGCCTGGGCACAGACCGGTCCGGCCGGCCACAAAACCGCGATACCCAGCAGGGCCACCAGCTTTAGCAGGTAGTGGGGTCTAGCATTCATGTCGATGTCCTCGCGAAAGGAGAGATTGGCGGCTAGTATGGCACCCCCCAAGAATCAGGCGCACGCCGCCGCGCCCATCCCATGGCGGGGTTTGGTCTACCCAGTATACATATACCTTGCGGATTCCATCCATCTAGACGGATTAGACGGATTCCGGCCGGCAAAAGTTCAAACGACTACGCCGAAAAGGTGACAGCCACCTTTTGTGCGAAGCGCCCTCCGGGCCTTTCAGGCAAGAGATGGCTGTCACCTTTTCCGGGAGTGACTCGGTTAACCGCCGCGGCTACGCGGCGGCAGTCCCCCGCGTGACCGCCGGGCCTATTGACCCTCAGAAAGCTGATTTCACATCGTTTAGCCTGGATTATTCGTGGGCCGGGAAAGCCGCCGCAGTGTGCCACTGCTTCGTCAGAAGCAGTCCCGTGCGTAAGGGCCGTGCACTGCTTGCCTTGCGGCAAGCAGTGGCACACCACCATGAATAATCCGGGTTTGGCCGTCGCCGGCACGGCGACGGGGGCGTTTCTGCGGGGCGACGTGCCGCCGGCCGCTAAACGGCACGTCGCAGCCGTTTTCTGAGCATCCACAGCGGCCCCGGACTTGTCCGGGTGCTGGGGGAGCACTATATTTGCTGGCCATCCACCCTCTGCCAGGAACCGCGCGAGGTGACCTTCTGCAAAGTGGAGACGCGAGATGTGTTTAGACAGCCGAATCCGTGGGACCCTGTGTCTCTGCTGGCTTCTGGCGGCTCTAGGCGCCTGGTTGCAGGACGCCGCGGCCGCCGGTTTAGAGTATCCGACGTCTGCGGTCGCGGCCAAGGACGGCGCCATCTACGTTGCCGATCAGTATCTTCCCGGCGTGTCAAGGATACGCGACGGGCAGGCGGAGGCATACTTTAAGGCTTCCAAGAAATTTAGGACCCCGCTGAATTCCGTCCGCGCCGTAGCGTTGGACGCTCAAGGGCGTCTGCTCGTGTCCGACGCAGCCACCAGCGAGGTGTACCGCTTCGATAAGTCAGGCAAACCCGCCGCCTTGACCGGCGGCGTTGTAGGCGTCCCTAACGACATCGCGGTCGACACCGCAGGAACCATCTTCGTTGCCGACCTGGCAATGCACTGCGTTTGGCGCGTCGCGTCCGACGGCGGCAAGCCGAAGAAAGTCGCCGATGTAACCGCGCCCCGAGGCCTGGCAGTCGATTCCAACGGCAATCTGTGGGTCGTCTCGACCAAGCAGCCCCAGCTCATACGCATCTCACCTGACGGCAAGGCCAAGCCCATCGTCGAAGGCCGCGTGTTCGAGTTTCCTCACGACGTGGCGGTCGACGACCAGAGGAATGCGTACGTCACGGACGGATACGCCGGGGCCATCTGGAAAATCAGCTCCTCAGGCCAAGCGGCCAAATGGGTCTCCGGCGCACCGCTTGCCGGCCCCGGAGGCATTAGCTGGCGAGGCACCAAGATGCTCGTGGCCGATCCAAAGGCCAAGAACGTCTTCGAGATCACGGCAGACGGGAAGGTCACACCTTTGCTGAAGCAACAGCAATAATAGGAACCTATCCCAAAACCCAGAATCAGGGTGGCCGGCGGCGGAGCGGAGCGACGCCCCAGGGCCGTGTTTTCTGGGGGCTCGCTGAAGCTTGACCCCAGCCACCCTCGGCTTCGGCGCCCGGTTTTGCGATAGGTTCTACGATCGCCAGTGCTTCTCAGGCCGGTGATCCCGCGTGCCTGGGGCTCCAAGTGTCTACGACCGCGCCGTCACGTCGGCTGAGGTGGCCCGGCATAAGGCGCCCCCATGGCCCGCTTGAGGGCGTGGCCGCCAATCCGTCCCAAGTGCAAGCCCTTGGCACACCGTTTGCATCTACTATCGGCCCGCGGTCAGCTCTCGATGCGACGGCTGGCCAACGAACCATCGGGGCCGGTGCAGATGGGAGCCGTTTTCGGAGCCGGCACAGAGAAGAGGAATGTGCGTTGTTTGAGGCCTAGCCGTCGGGAAAAATCCCGGTTCGAGTATCCCCTCAGGAACGGAGAAGAGTGCATCCCGACGGATCGGAAGCGGCAGCTTCCGGACACTACTGGCGAGTTGGGGATTGGTAGCCCGAGCGATCCCCGACTCGCCTGTCTTTTTCTGCTGCCTCATTTTTGAACACGTGTAGCAAAACAATACACTTTCGGCCGCTCTTCCCAAGCCGTCTTCTCCCATTTCTCCCTCCTGGCCTTGCGTCCCCCGCTCAGCGGCCGAATACTGGTGGCTCGCCTCCCATGGCAGTGCCCGTGGGCTCGCTGATGCCAGTCGTCCCGCCATCTGTGTCGCCCCCCAAGACCAGCCTTCCGGCCCCACCTCCGTGTCCGTCCCGCTGACCGAGATCCCCGGAACCCTCCGCCCGATGCTCAGGCTGGCGATCCCGGTCTTGATCGAGCAGGTACTGACGATGCTGGTCGGTTTCTCCGACCGCGTGCTCACCGGGCATTACCTCGAGACGCCCCATCTGGCCGCGATCACGCTGATGTCTTACGTCCTCTGGATGTTCTGGGGCGTCTTCCAGGTGGTAACCATCGCAGCCACGGCCATGGTGGCCCGCTACGTCGGTGCGGGCGACGCCAGGTCCGCCCGAAAGGTCACCAACTAGGCGTTCGTCGTCGGGGCGGTGCTGGCGGCCACGGTCGTCCTGCTCGGGGCGCTGCTGGCCGAGCGGCTGGTCGACTTCCTGCAACTCGAGGGCGAAGCAGCCGCGCTGGCCACCACCTACTTCCGCTACATGCTGCCAGCCGTGCCCCTGATCATGGCCCAAACGGTCGGCATCGCCTGTCTCCGCGGGGCCGGCGACATGGTCTCGGGGCTGATCATCATGGCCACGGTCAACCTGGTCAACGTGTCCGTCAGTTGGGCGTTGATGCTCGGGCTGGGCCCGCTGCCTGAACTCGGCTGGGAGGGCATTGCCATCGGGACCTTGTGCGGCTACGTCGTCGGTGGGCTGCTCGCCGTGGGGCTGCTGGTCCGCGGCCGGTTCGGGCTGCGACTGGAATGGGGTGAGCTGTGGCCCGACCGGGAACTGATCCGGCGGCTGTTGCGGGTGGGCCTGCCCGGCGGGGCCGACGTGCTCTCGATCATCGCCTGCCAGCTCTGGTTCCTGGCGGTGATCAACCAGCTCGGCGACTAGGCCACGGCCGCCCACGGCGTGGCCATCGGCGTCGAATCGATGGCCTACCTGCCCGGCGCCGCCTTCCAGATGGCGGCCACCACCTTGGCCGGCCAATACCTCGGCGCCCGCGACTGCCGCAAGGCCAGCCGCAGCGTCCTGATGGCCTTGCTGGTCGGCGGCGGCGTGATGGTGAGCATGGGCGTGATCTTCTACGTCCGGGCCTATCCCCTGGCGCAGTTGTTCGTTAAGTCAGACCAGGCCGACGTGGCCCGGCTGGCGGCGCCCCTGCTGCAAACCGTCGCGCTGGCCATCCCCGCACTGGCCCTGACCATGATCCTCAGCGGCGCGCTCCGCGGGGCGGGCGACACCCGCTGGCCGCTGGTCTTCTCCCTGGTCGGCTTCCTGGGCGTGCGGATCCCCACGGCGTATTGGCTGGCACTGGAGTCCGTCCGGATTCCCGGCACCACCTGGATCATCGCCGGCTGCGGCCTGGGGGTCCTGGGCGCCTGGTGCGCCATGGTCACCGACCTGACCGTCCGCGCCACGCTGGTCGTGTGTCGCTTCTGGCACGGCGGCTGGAAGCAGATCGAGGTCTAGAGGAAAAGGGGACAGGCGCATATACTGGGTAATATGGGTATCCGCTGTCTGGCAGAAAGTGGCCACAGTCTTTCCGAAAACTCGCATACTCGCCAATATATGCGCCTGTCCCCTTTATCTATCCCCTTTATGTTTATGTGGGAGCCTGCCATGAAACGACCGCTTTGCGCCCTGGTCCTGCTGTTGATCGCCGCCCCGCACGCCTCGGCCGCCGATGAGAACGCCAAGCCCAACACGCTCACGCCCAAAGAGATCGCCGACGGCTGGATCCTGCTGTTTGACGGCCAGACCACCTTCGGCTGGAAGATCGACGGCGAGGCGAAAGTGCAGGAGGGCGTGCTCGTGCTGGGCGGCTCCAAGGCCACCAAGGGAGAGACCACCACACCGCTGCCTTGGGAAGGGAACCTGGACTACGCGCTGGAAATGGAGACCAGTTGGCAGGGGGGGACGCCACCGAAATACTCGCTCATGGCCGGTGAGCCGGCCACCTTCGACGACACTTCCAAGGGCAAGTTTGCTCCCCAGAAGTCAACCCGCAAGGGCACGAATCTCCCCGCCACGCCTCCCAAGCCGCTGGCGTTTGACGTGCCGGCGGGCAGCACGCTGATGCTCCGCAGCCTCAAGTACAGACCGCTCTCGCTGAAGCCGATCTTCAACGGCAAGGACCTCACCGGCTGGAAGGAAATCCCCGAGCGCCCGTCCAAGTTCACCGTCACCGGCGACGGCGAGCTGAACGTCAAGAACGGTCCCGGCGACCTGCAAACCGAAGGCCAATGGGCCGACTTCATCCTCCAGCTCGACGTCATCGCCAACGGCAAGCACCTTAATAGCGGCGTCTTCTTCCGCTGCCTGCCGGGCCAGTTCTGGAGCGGCTACGAGGCGCAGATCCGCAACCAGTGGCAGGGGGACGACCGCACCAAGCCGGTCGACTTCGGCACCGGCGCCATCTACAATCGCCAGCCCGCCCGCAAGGTCGTGTCCGACGACGGGCAGTGGTTCAGCATGACGATCATCGCCCAGGGCAGCCACATGGCGGTCTGGGTCAACGGCTACCAGGTGAGCGACTTCACCGACACTCGCCCGGCGAGCAGCAACGCCCGCCGCGGCGCCAAGCTCGACCAGGGGCCGATCAGCCTCCAGGGACACGACCCGACCACCGACCTGAGCTTCCGCAATATCCGCATTGCGGAATTGCCCGGGCACATAGAGCCGTGACCGCTGGGCGCGCCCCATAAAGCCACGGCCGTTGGCCGCGCCCGATAAAGCCGCGGCCGTTGGCCGCGCCCCACCGGCGGTTGCAGTATCACGGGTGATCAAGTGGCACCGGCGTCTCGCCGGTGCGGTCCAACTCACGCCAACACTTTCACTTGTGTCACACCGGCGAGACGCCGGTGCCACTGCGTTTACGCCACATTCGCCCCTAATCGAAACGTACCGTCACCGCCGTCGGCCCGAGCAGATACACCGGCCCCTGGCCGACCGACAGACGAACCTGCCCTGACTGCACGTCGAGTTTCAGCGGGTTGCCCAGATGGTCGAAGGCCTCGGTGATCCGCCCGCTGAGCTTCAGGTCGTGATCCTTTGCCTCCCCCACGGTCCACAGGGCCCAGGCCGTTTTGCCGTCGGGCCGCTGCCAGCTCGGATGGTAGAAGTCCCCGGTCGGCCATTCTCTTTGGACGGTCTTCGATCCGGCAGGCCGGGCGCGGGCGAGGGTTGCCAGGGCGGTGTACGCCGGCTTCGGCGACAGGTCCCGATGCACGATGCCGAAATGGTCCTCGTTGTAGTCAGGCTTGTTCTCCGGGGCCTGGAACTCGTACCAGAAGACCACCTCCACGCCGGCTTGCAGCGAGAGCAGGTACGCGCGGGCGAGTATCTCGGCCTGCCGTTGCGGGCTGACCCCGCGGCGGTCCTGCTGCGTGGGCCAGCCGACCTCGGTAATCCAGATCGGCTTGCCCCCATCGCCGTGCTTCTCCATCAGACGCCGCAGCCGCACCAGGTCGTCGTAGAGCGGGCGCTCCTCGGGCGAGCTGGGGTAGCGGTACGGGTGTACGTTCATCACGTCGAATGAGTCCTTGCCGCCCGCCTCATAGACGCCCTCCACGTATGGCCACGGGATACCCGACACGCCCCCGAGCAGCACCACCAGCTCCGGGTCGATCTGCTTGATCGTCGCGTGCGTGGCCTTCAACAGCTTGGTGTAGTCTGCCGCGTTGGGTTTGTCGTGCCAGAACCCTTCCAGGTTCGGCTCGTTCCAGACCTCCCAATAGCGGATGCGGTCCTTGTAGCGGGTGACCACGCGGCGGACGTATTCCAGCCACTTGTCGAGGTTCTTGTGGGCAGGCCGGGCCCAAGACACGTCGTAGTCGAGGATCGGCAGGATTCGCACCCCTTCGGCCTCGGCCCAGGCGACGGTCTGATCGAGGTGCTCGAACTGCCAGGCCCCCGGCTGCCGTTCCACCCCCGACCAGTCGAAATCCGCCCGCACCCAGCCGATGCCCGCCTGGTGCATCAGCTTCAGCTCCTGCTGGGCGACCTGATGCTCGTCGCCGCGGGAGAGGTGGGCGCAGACGGCGTAGGGGGAGAGCTGCTTCTGCTGGGGCTGGCCGGCGTGAATCAGCGTGCCCGGCAGCAACCAGGCCCCCGTCAAAACGACGATCATTCGCAGTCGAAACATGGCACCGTACTCCGTAATGCGAGAATTAGCGAGGGGTGGCTGGGGTCGAACGAAGTGAGCCCCCAGCGTCTGACTTTCCGGGGGCTCGCTGGCGCTCGACCCCGGCCACCCGAAGTCGGACCAGGCGAACTTGGACTGTAATCCGGAAATCGGCGGCTTTCCACAGTCGGCGATTATAGCGTGTGCGTGGCGGGTGTGGTATATTCGGCCGTTCCGGCGTCGCATTCACTTCCTGACGTTGAAGGAGCCCGAGATGAGAAAGTCGCTCGCCGTGCTGGCCCTTGGTCTGTTGGCTGCGTCTTCCGTAGCGGCGGTCGGCGCCGAGCCGCCGCCGAACTTCGTGGTCATCTTGGCCGACGACCTGGGCTACGGCGACCTGGGCTGCTACGGCCACCCGACCATCGCTACGCCCAACCTCGATCGCATGGCGGCCGATGGTCAGCGGTGGACCGACTTCTATGCGGCCGCCCCGGTCTGCACGCCCAGCCGCGCCGCCCTGTTGACCGGCCGTCTGCCGATCCGCAACGGCATGTGCGACGACCGCCGCGGCGTGCTGTTTCCCGACTCGGCCGGCGGGCTGCCCCCCGAGGAAATCACCATGGCCGAGGCGCTTAAGGACCTGGGTTACGCCACGGCCTGTGTGGGCAAGTGGCACCTGGGGCATCTGCCCAAGTACCTGCCCACCACGCAAGGCTTCGACTCGTACCTCGGCATCCCTTACTCGAACGACATGGACCGCGTGGCCGACTCGCCCAGCGGCCGCGCAGCCTTCTGGAACCCCAAGCCCGAGTATTGGAACGTCCCGCTGATGCGGAACCAGCAGATCGTCGAGCGCCCCGCCGATCAGTACACCATCACCCGGCGCTACACCGACGAGGCGATCGGCTTTATCCGGGCGAACTCCGGCCGGCCGTTCTACTGCTACCTCGCCCACAACCTGCCGCACGTGCCGCTGTTCGCCTCGCAGGAGTTTCAGGAGCGCAGCCGGCGGGGGCTGTATGGCGACGTGGTCGAGGAGATCGACTCAGGCGTGGGGCGGATCCTCCAGACGCTCCGCGAGCTAAAGCTCCAGCGGCGGACGCTGGTCGTGTTCACCTCGGACAACGGCCCCTGGCTCACCTTCAACCAGCACGGCGGCTCGGCCGGGCTGTTGCGCGACGGCAAGGGCAGCACCTGGGACGGCGGCATGCGCGAACCGGCCATCTTCTGGTGGCCCGGCAAGATCCAGCCCGCTGTGGTCCACGACGTGGGCTCGACCATGGACGTCTTCACCACCTGCATCAAATTGGCCGGCGGCAAGGTGCCGAGCGACCGGGTGATCGACGGCCTGGACCTCTCGCCGGCGCTGTTGGGTACCGGGCCAAGTCCCCGCCAGACCATGTTCTTCTACCACGGCACGAAGCTGTATGCGGTGCGGCACGGCCAGTTCAAGGCCCACTTCACGACCCAGTCTGGCTACGGGGGCGACAAACCCCAAGAGCACGACCCGCCCCTGTTGTTCCACCTCGGCCACGACCCGGGCGAGAAGTCCAACGTCGCCGCCGACCATCCCCAGGTCGTCGCCGAGATCCGCAAACTCGCCGACACCCATCGGGCGGAGCTGAAGCCCGGTGAGCCGCAATTGGGGAAGCTCATTGGACGGCCGTAACGCGCCGCCGTTTGACCGGTGGCAGGGCGACTTGCTACAATGGCGCCCAACATTCCGGCCCTCCCCGAGTTCCGACACACCCAGTCTCACGGCCCTAGCCCAAAAGGAGATTACTGATGAAAGGCCTGGCCAAGTTTCTTTGTCTCTCGACCCTGGCTCTGCTGGTACTCATGCCCCTGGCGGCGGCGGCCGCCGAGGACGAGGGTTTTGGGCCCATCTTCGACGGCAAGACGCTTAAGGGCTGGGACGGCAATCCCAAGTTCTGGCGCGTAGAAGACGGCTGCATCGTCGGCGAGACCACCGCGGAGAATCCCACCCCGGGCAACACCTTCATCATCTGGCGCGGCGGCAAACCGGCCGACCTCGAGCTGAAGGTCGACTTCCGCCTGCGGAACCACAACTCCGGCATCCAGTTCCGCAGCTTCGAGGTCCCCAAGGAGAAATGGGTCGTCGGCGGCTACCAGTCCGACATCGAAGGGACCGGGCAGTTCTCCGGCATCCTTTATGAGGAGAGGGCCCGCGGTATCCTGGCTGGGCGCGGTGAGAAGACCGTCATCGGCGAGGACCACAAACCCAAGGTCGTCGGCCAGGTGGGCGACCCGAAGGAGCTATTCTCGAAGATCGACCTGAAGGGCTGGAACGAGTACCACATCATCGCCCAGGGCAACCACATCATCCAAAAGATCAACGGCCAGACGATGGTCGACGTGACCGACGAAGACACCAAGATGCGGCGGGCCGACGGGATCATCGCGCTGCAACTGCACGCCGGGCCGCCCATGAAAGTCGAGTTCCGCAACGTCCGGCTGAAAGAACTGAAAAAGGAGGGGCCAGGGGCCAGGGGTCAGGGGTCAGGGAAGACGCCTGCCTCAGAGCGCCTAACCCCTAGTCCCTCATCCCTAGCCCCCAGAAAGAAGATCGTGCTGATCGCCGGCCCACCGAGCCACGGCTATGCGAGCCACGAGCACAACGCCGGCTGCCTGCTGTTGGCCAAGTGGCTGAATGAGAGCGGGCTGCCGGTCGAGGCGGTCGTTTACAGAAACGGCTGGCCCAAGGAGCCCAACGCCCTCGACGGCGCCGACGCGATCGTGATCTTCTCCGACGGCGGCGGGGGCCACCCCATCATGCCCCACCTGGGAGAAGTCGGAAAACTCATGCAGAAGGGCGTCGGCCTGGCCTGCCTCCATTACGCCGTCGAGGTCCCCAAGGGTAAAGCGGGCGACCTGCTGAAAGACTGGACCGGCGGCTACTTCGAGACCTTCTGGTCGGTCAACCCGTTCTGGGTCGCCGACTTCAAGAAACTGCCCGAGCACCCCATCACCCGCGGCGTCAAGCCCTTCAAGATCAACGACGAGTGGTACTACCACATGCGATTCATGGACGACATGGAGGGCGTCACCCCGATCCTCACGGACGTCCCGCCCGACAGCACCCACGAGGGCCGCGACGACGCCCACGGCGGCAACCCGACCGTGCGGGCCCGCAAGGGCATGCCCGAGCACGTGGCCTGGGCCCGGGTGCGGCCCGACGGCGGCCGCGGCTTCGGCTTCACCGGCGGCCACTTTCACTGGAGCTGGGGCAACGACGGCTTCCGCACGGTGGTCTTGAACGCCATCGCCTGGGTGGCGAAGGTCGAAATCCCCGAGGGCGGCGTCCCCTCGAAGACGCCCACCTTTGAAGAGCTTCAGGCCAACCAGGACAAGCCGGCGCCGAAGGACTTCGGCCCCGAGCAGGCCCAGAAACTGATCGAGCCCTGGCGATAGGACGTAGGGCGGGTGGTTCCAGCCGCTTTCGCGGCCGGAACCACCCACCAGTCCCGCTGCAACAGCACTGTTTTGCGGGGATTATTCATCGGAGCGCGCTCAAGTCGGTTATCGGGTGCCACGGCTGTATCAACCGTGCTCCAGAATCCCACACTTGCCCATGGTCATACGGCCGACACGGCCGTGGCACCCGCATGAATGATTCGGGTTTAGCGGGCGGGCTCGCCCGCCGCTTGGCTGTGGCGACGAAGGCCCGTGGGTTGCGCCTCGCTCCGCTCGCCCCACCCTACAGGTTACGATGCCGAACCAGCACCTCTACGTCGGCACCTCCGGCTGGACGTATGACGATTGGTCGGGCACCTTCTACCCCGAGGACGTCAAGGGACCCGACCGGCTGTCGTTCTACGCCCAAAAGTTCAACACCGTGGAGGTCAACGCCAGCTTCTACCGCACGCCCACCCAGCCGATGATCGACGCCTGGAACCGCCGGCTGGGCGAAGACTTCCACTTGGTCTTGAAGGGCCCCCGCACGGTGACCCACCTGAAGAAGCTCCGCGACTGCCGCGAGCCGCTGGAGATCTTTCTTGGGCGGGCGCTTCAATTGCGGACCTTGCGGGTGATCCTCTGGCAGCTTCCGCCGTCGCTACATAAGGACGCGGCCCGGCTGGATGAGTTCCTCTCGGGCCTACCCCAGCAGGTCCGCCATGCGGTCGAATTCCGCCACGCAAGCTGGTGGGACGACGAGGTGGCCGGCACGCTCTCCCGCCACAACGCCGCCTTTGTCGCCGTCAGCCACCCCAGCCTGCCCGACACCCTCTACCCCACGACGGATTTCCTCTACCTCCGCTTCCACGGCCTGGGCCGGCAGCTTTACCGCTACGACTACTCCCGCGAAGAACTAACCGACTGGGCCTCCCGCCTTAACCCCCACCTCGCTGGCCGCACTCTCTACGCCTTCTTCAACAACGACTACCAGGCCCACGCGCCCCGCAACGCAACGGTTTTCCAGGGATTGCTCGAAGGCAGAGGCTGAACGCCCGGCGGTCGGAGGAGCTGGGCTGCTACGGTAGTGGGAGGGTTGCGTCGTGCGCCGATCATGGTATAATAGGATCCCCACGGTAGGTACTATTCTCCTTGGCGGTTGATGCGAGGCGGTAGACTTGAATTGTGGGATACTGAGGAAAGCGTCACATGGTTCATACCGGCGAATACTCAAATGAGGCACAGCTACACTAATCGAGAGCCCGAAACGGGTGAGAAAGGGGGATTAGCAATGCGAACGAGATGTAAGCAAACGCTGGTTGTACTTTGTCTGGTGGCTGGGCTGTTTCAATCACCTCCTGCTGAGGCGGAGACGATCCGGATCCTCGGAATTGACACAGGTTCTTCTTGGGACTACGACATCGTGTCGTCGCTCTCAGGTGTCACATTTACAGAAGTTACCACGGCGGGTTTCGGCACCGTGGACCTTAATCTCTTCGATGTCCTGCTGGTCAGCGAGACCTTCACCGACGGCTTGGTGACGGTTCCATCCCAGGCCACACTAGATGCCCTCAAGGCCAGGGAGGCCGACCTCACAACCTGGATCGGTGCGGGACACGGGGTAGTGGCTCTGTCGGAGCCGATTGGCACTGACCGATTTGGCTGGCTCCCGGACGATGTCCAACCGACCTTGGGTTCATGGATCGATGATGATTACGTCCAGATTGTCAATGGCGGTCACCCGGTTATGGCCGGGCTGACAGATGGGGGACTCAGCGGATGGGTTGGGTCATCACATGGCAACTTCACGAGTAATGGCGGACTCGAGGTACTCGTTACCGACGGCGCGACACGCGCGATTACGCTGGCCGGAACGTTCGGGCTTGGCAAGATTGTGATCACGGACCAAGACCCAGATTACCATCACGCACTTGGCTTTCCTGCACAGCAGGTGCAGTTTGTTCAGAACGCGATCGACTGGGCTGTGACCCCCGTTCCTGAGCCAGGCACTCTCGTTCTATTGGGCTTTGGCCTAGCGGGGTTGGCTGTGTGGTGGTGGCGGACGCATCCTGTCGATGTTAACGCTTAAGCTTGCTGCGGCATCAGCTCTAGGCTGCTGGGCATCGCAGGATGAGGATTACGCAGTATGACGAGCACCCCATCCAACGACGTAAAATCCGAGGCTCACCGCCTAATTGACACGCTCCCCCAGAATGCTACCTGGGACGACGTGATGTATCGCGTCTACGTTCGGCAGTGCATCGATGCAGGCATTGAAGATGCCGACGCCGGACGGGTCATTGACGTGGACGAAGTGCGGCGCCGATTCGGATTGACGCCATGAGAGTCGTATGGACTGAGACGGCCCTCAGCCACTTGACGGACATCTACGAGTACATTGCTCGCGATTCCACGCGCTACGCCAAGCGGACGGTGGATCGCATCACGGCCAGATCGAGGCAAATCGCCACCCACCCGGAGTCTGCAGCCGTTGTGGCCGAGTACGCAGACCCCACGATCCGCGAGGTGATCGAAGGCCCGTACCGCGTGATTTATCGCGTTCAGCCTGCGACCGTAGTCGTTTTGGCTGTGATCCACGGCGCCCGGCTACTGCCACCTGAACCGCCGGGTGAAAGCAATCCCTGAGTTGAAACCGCGTTCATTAGGGCCACGTCTCCACGTCGCCGACCTCACAAGGTGACGACACCTCCCACGTTTACGGCTCAAACCCCGCCGCGCGGCCGAAAAGCTTCTCGCGGGTCGCCCAGAGGCCGGCAGACGGGGTGGGGATGAAGAAGATCCGCTGGCCGTCAGGGAGGTCGTTGAAGCCTTCTTTCAGCCGATCGGGCGGATACTTCGCGAGGGTCTCGCCCAATTCGGCGTAGCGGAAGTTGACTCCCTCGATCTCTTCTCGCGACAGGTGGCCCGGGGCATAGGTGATCGAGAAGCGACCCTCCGACGAGCCGTGCATCAGGTGGGCCACGGCATGGGCAAGGTCCTGCAGCACCGGGTCGCTGCGGTACTGCTCCATCACCTTCGGCGTGCCCACGTAGCCGTACTTGCGTATCAGCCGGTCGACCTCCGGCTGCTCGCCGAACCGCTTCAGGCCCGGGGCGATCACCACCAGTTCGCCGCCGTCGGCCAACGCCATCCGCGTGCGGCAGATCGCCTTATTGGCCACCCAGGTGCTGAAGAACTCATCCCCCTGCATCACGCAGACCACCTGCTGAAGCGGCTCGTCGAGGACCGTGATGTTCTGTTGGCGCGACTGCCGGGCAAGCGCCGTTTTTTGCGCTCCGTCCGCGCCGCCGCCAAGCGTTTGTACCAGGAGAGGACCGTCGGAGCTGCGGCGCAACCCGGCGGTCGCCAGACCAGCGGTCCTGCTCACGAGGTTGCCTGATAGATCACTGGGCGATACCGCGGCGGAGGAATGGGCTTTCCTTCTACGTGCGCCGCCTCCAGCCACGCCGCTTTGGCCCGTTCGACCTCCGCCAGGGCCTCCGCGGCAGTCTCGCCGAACGCCGAGCACGCCTCCAGGTCGGGGATATCGGCGATGTACCCGTCGTCTTCCTCGCTATAGAAGATGTTGATGTGGTAATCCTTCATGGCCGCTCCTCTAATCGCAAGTGGTGGCGCTCCATCAGTTTCAAGAACTGCCTCATTTGACATGGCTTGGCCCTTCAGTTCCTGCAAGTTTACGAGTTCGGGAACGTCAGGGCGAGCGAAAAAGTGGTGACTCCCGTGGGTTCTCGACAAATTCAATCCGAACGCTTCGACCAGAGCCGTCACGTCGGCGAAGCGGATATTCCGCGAACCCGATAGGATCTTTTGAAGGGTCTTTCGCTCGTTCATATCTGTACGCTAGCCCCCGCCGGCCAAAGTCCTTGGGATCCTCACCCCGTTGCCTGTTCAACCAGCAGGATTTCCTCCTCCGTCAGCCCGTATAGCTCATACACCAGCAAGTCGATCTGCCGGGCAAGCACCGTCTTCTCGTGCTCCGTCCGCGCCGCCGGGCCCTAGTGGAGCGACAGTATCCCCTCGACCCACTCGATGGTGAGAACGGGTTTCCCCGGCCCTCAGGCAGGGCAGCTTGCTGCAACCGCAGTCAGCTCACCTCGACGGGCTCATAGTGCAGGACGATCATCTGATCGGCGCGCAGGGCTGACATGGCGTAGGTGCGTCCACGGTTGTCGCAGAACTCGACCTCGAACACGTCCGGACCAAGCTCCTCGACGACTGTACCGACCTGTCCGCGCCCCAGCCCGCGATCGGGCAAGTCCTCGGTCAATGCCACAACGTCCAGAAGGCGAATAGGGCTGTTGTTCATGTCGTCTTCCCCGTCATAAAACATAACAGGTTGCCAGTCGCGGGAGGTCCTCTCCAGTACGCACGATCCAAGTGCTGTGAACCGTTGCCTCTCCGCGCGGTCCGCCCATAGTGAATTCTATCACATAGCGCTGCCCGTGGCTATCCTCTTCGGCCGCAGTGGCCTCGCCGCTGCGGGCAGCACCCAACAGCGCGCTGCGCAGTTGCTCCGCGTGGTCAGCTGTAAGTCCGAGCGTGGCTGCAAAGACACGGGCTTTGTGGCGGCCCCGCGGATGTTGTGCGCTCAAGCGGTAGTGGCGAAGCTTCTCAACGTCCACGACGGCCCGGTCCGCATTCGGTGATCTCACTTCATTGTCGCCTCCTCCACGATCGCAATCTCCTCGTCAGTCAGCTCATAGAGTTCGTACACCAGCCGGTCGATCTGCCGGTCGGTGGCCTCGATCTGGCGCTTTAGGACTGTCTTCTGGTGCTCTGTCTTCACCTCCCCGAGGCGCTTGTGCAACGTGAGCATCCCCTCCACCAATTCCACCATCCGGTCGTGCCGAGCCTTCTGCGACCGGGCTGTGGAATCAATCGTAGGGATCGGAAGCGACTTGAGGTACGGAGCGCTAAACTTGTGGTATGCTCCTTGGAAGACAGGACTGTGCCGTGTCACATACAAGGAAGCGGCGGACGAGTTGAGCACGCCCAAGAGGTACAGTAGGCTGCAAAACCCCTCGTCAGGAATGATGGAGGTGACTCCTGCGGTACCGGTGGCGAACAGGTGGCCCGAGCCGAGCGCGAAGTTTGACCTATTACTCAGGCTGGGCGTCAAGAGGTGCGGCGCGGCGAACGTCCACAAGGAGTCGACATACACCATTCCATA
>Ga0315291_10001010_pt1 | contig 37944 bp, 75 predicted proteins | sample YL17G12_20_MG_FD_203070 | JGI IMG/M metagenome (GOLD analysis project Ga0315291, IMG submission 203070) | Sediment microbial communities from Yellowstone Lake, YNP, Wyoming, USA - YL17G12_20 | ecosystem: Environmental > Aquatic > Freshwater > Lake > Sediment | place: USA: Wyoming | collected...
AAAAAACTTATAAAAAAGAGTTGACACTATATTGATAGTGTAGTATAATGTATATAACAGGTTAAGCAATAAGGCTTAGCTAAAACAAAAAAAGAGGAGATTTTAAAATGAAAAAGTATGATTTAACAAAAGCAGAATTTACAGTAGTAACACCTTACGATATAGCAACAGCAAATTATTTGGATGATAAAAATTTTAGATTAGTTAATCAATATAATAAATTTTGTAATTACGATGGTGAAGAATTAAAAGAAGTAGAAAAAAAAGAAGATGCTGAAATTTATAATAAATATGATTTTGAATTTATGGGCATACAATTTGAAGACGAAGAAGATATAGAGCAAAATATAGGTATAGAAAATATTGAAATTGATTGGATAAATGAAACTTTTACGATAAATGAAGGTACATTTTTCAAAACACAATAATAAATAGGGGGGCAACCCCCTTTAATTAAAAAGGGGTAAAAAAATGATAGAAAAAGAAAAGTTTGACAAAGTGAAATATGACATGGATTTTAGAAAAAAAAAGTATAAAAATTATATATTTATACTCAACAAAACAAAAGAAAATGATATTGCATTAATTAATAAATTGGACAGTTTACCAAAAGGCGAAAAGTCAATTTTAATAAAAAGATTATTAAGAAAAGAATTTGGATTAAAATAAAAAAACTTATAAAAAAGAGTTGACACTATATTAACAGTGTGCTATAATATATATATAAGGTTAAGCAATACGGCTTAGCTAATAAAAAAAGAGGAGATTTTAAAATGACAATAATGGAAAATTTACAAAATGAAAATATTAATAAAATACATCAAGAAATAGCAACAGATTTATACGAATGTGTTAAAAATACGGATGAATATGAAACATATGACCCAAGTAAAGGTAATTATAAATTAGGTGAATGTAAAAAAGTAAAATATGAACAAAAATTGGAAGATCATTATTTAATATATAAATTAAATTATAAATTAGTAGACTATTTTGGAAATTTAATGTGGAAATTAGAAAGTTTAGATAATAAATTTATTATTGAAAAATTTTAAATAATAAATAAGGGGATAAATTTCCCCTTATATTAAAAAAGAGGAGATTTTAAAATGCAAAATTTATATTTAGAAGAATTTGAATCAGAAATGGAAGATTATAATAAATTAGAAGATAAGTATAAACTATCAATTTTAGGCGTATCTGCAAATGAAGATTATTATGATGAAGATTTTACAGAAGAAATATATAAGCTTAATGAAGATTTAGATACCGTTCAATGCGATTTAAAAAAATTTCAAGAAGATTTATTTTATGACATTGAAGACGAAAAAGAATATCTAAAAAAGTTTAATCCTAAAAAATTAGATGATTTATATTTTAATATTTATGCAGAAATAAGTAATATTGAAGATTATATTAAAAGTTTGAAAAAAGAGGCGATAAAATATGGATAAATTAAATATTTATCAGAAATTACAAAAAATACAAAAGGAGCTAAAAGCACCTAAAAGTCAAAATAATGCATTTGGAAAGTATAAATTTAGAAGTTGTGAAGACATATTTGAAGCTGTAAAGCCTATTTTGATTAAAAATGATTGTGTTTTAACATTAACAGACAAATTAGAAATAATAGGAGACAGATATTATATAATGGCCAAAGCAGATTTAAGATGTATAGAAAACAAAGATGAGATTATAGAAGTTACAGCTTATGCAAGAGAAACTTTGGACGAAAAAGGTAAAGCAGAAAGTCAAATAACTGGAAGTGCCTCCAGTTACGCAAGAAAATATGCACTAAATGGATTATTTTTAATAGATGATACAAAAGATGCGGATTTTGAAGATAATACTTATAAAGATCCAAAAAAACAATATGTGGATAAATCTGTGGATAAAAAAATAAGCGAAGCACAGATAAAAAGACTTTGGGCTATTGCTAAAGATAAAATTACAAAAGAACAAATTGAAAAAGCTATATACAGGGATTTTCAAATTAAGAAAATTGAAGAGTTGAATCCACAGCAATACAATCAATTAATTATTAAAATTGAAGGAATACCGATGCCAAAAAATGATGAACCTGAGTTTTTAAAATATTAAGGAGATGTTTAAAAATGTGTGAATATTGTGAAAGTTATTTTAGTTGTGATTTTAGATGTCCTAATTATCAAAAAGAAGAGGAATATGATGAATTTGAGGGGGAATGACTATGTCAAATGATGGAGTTGGCACACAATTAACTTTAAAAAAGTGTGCTAATTGCAAAAAGGAATTTTATTGTGTTGCAGGTTGCTACAAATTTAAAAAAACTAGATATGCTACTAAATATTATTGCAGATACAATTGTTATACAAAAAATGGCGGCGATAACGCATATAACAGGGGGATTTAATATGATAATAGATAGATTAAAGGAGTTAAATGATGAGCTAGAATTAGATAAATTAAAAATAGAAGATTGCATAGAATTAAATAAAAAAGGATATATTATTTTATTTAATAATGGCAAAACAATAAGAATTGATAAAGGTATATAAAAATGAATATAGATAAAGCATATGATTTTATAAAACAAGAAATAATATTTTTTACAAGTTATAAATTTTTAATATTATATTTAATTATATTTATTGTATTTTTTATATTTGGAATGTGGCTGGGGGATTATTTAGCCCCTGAGCCTGATTATTTATATTATTAAAGAGGAGAGATTAAAATTATAACTTTAAAATTACAATTAAAAGAATTGCTGAAAGCAGAATTGATAAAATTAGAAAACTTAGATTTAGAAATAGACAAAATGCAAGTTAGAGGAGATTTATATGAAAGAAAAAGAGCTGAAAAAAGAGAATTAATATTTAATTTAGGAAAATTAACAGAATTAATCTGTGAATTATAAAAAAAGAGGTTGATAAACTTGACAGAAAAAAGAAAAAGAAAAATTATTTTAACCAAACTTAGTAAAATGTTTGCTGAACTTGACAAAATAGAAAGTTATATGGACTTTACAATAGGCTATAAGGCAAACGAAATTAGATATCATTTGATAGCAATAAGCGAAAGATGTATACATGATAATGCGAAAACTGAAGAGTAACTTTTAATATTAAAAAACTTACTAAAAAGAAGTTAATATTCGAGAAGGATTACTAAATATGAAAAATGAAAAAGGCGAAGTTTTTTGTTATTTTTGTGGAGATTTTCAAACTCAAACAGAAAATGTTGTTGAGTTTGAAAAGTGGACTTATTGTAATAAGCTTTGTTTAGCTAATTTAATTTTAGATGGTTTTGATGTGGATGAAATAGTATTATTTATTAAAGTCTTAATGGAAAGAGCTGAAATTAATGAAATAGAGAGGTATTAAAATGAAAAAATATACATTAGAAACGCAAAAAGAAAAAGAAGAATTTGGAAGATTTACAATAGATGAAATTGGTGGCGAAATGCGAAGACTTATAGAATTTACTAATGCTTGTAATAAATTTATGACTTATGATAACTTTAGAATTTTAATTGCTAAAAATAGAGTTATATTTTTGGATGAAAATGAAATAATAGGACAGTTTGAATTAGAATATTTGATGGAGGATTAAAAAATGGAAAGCCCAGCAGATTTTGAAATCATGATAGAAATGATAAAACATCCCTATATGCGTAATGTTATATTTACATTAAAAAAAGAGGAATTTTTGGAATTTTTCAAACTAATATTAACAGAATATGACCTTGACTTTAATTTTAATATTAGTGCAAATATTAAAAGCGATGAATGTATTTTAAAAGTAATAGATCTAAACAATGATTGATTTTATAAAACAAGAAATAATATTTTTTACAAGTTATAAATTTTTAATATTATATTTAATTATATTTATTTTGTTTTTTATATTTGGCGTTTGGCTTGGGGATTATTTAGCCCCTGAGCCAGAGTATTTATATTATTATTAAAAAGAGGAGAGTTTAAAATGAAAATAGACGAAGCACATATAGAAGCTTTTACTAAAGTTACTAGATTTTATATTGAAGAGATTTCAAAATATTTAAATATTATGGAAGACGATTTAAACACACGCAATGATTTTTTATCCAACGTTGAAATAAATATAACTTGTAACAACAAGAAGTTAATTTTAAAAGAAAAAGGTTCTACAGTTAAAATAGTTTGGGATTTAAACAAAGGAAAAAAAGATGATGTTTTGAAGATTTTAGAATTTTAATTACTAAAAATAGAGTTATATTTTTGGATGAAAAGGTGGATTAAATGACAGTTTATATAATAATTATCATTATGTGTTTGATAGGCATATCAATTTTACAAGTTGAAAATACTAAACTAAAAAAAGAAAATACTGAATTAAAAATGGAGGTTATTATGAAAAGATTTAGAAAAAAACCGATAGTTGTTGAAGCATATCAAACGGATGTGGAAATAATGATTGAAACCTTAGAAGGTCCTTTAAAAGCGGATGTAGGAGATTGGATCATAACTGGAATAAGAGGGGAAAAATATCCATGTAAGCCTGATGTGTTTGATAAAACTTATGAAGAAGCGAAAAATATTATATCTGAAGTATAGCAGTAGGGTTACTAGAAGTACAAAAGGGGGAGTAAACAATGGAAAATGATGAAATATTAAACACAATTATATTTTTAGCACAAGAAGCTAAATTGGCTATGCAAGATGACGACTTTGGTACAGGGGGTTTTTGGGAAAGTCCACGAATACACTCAACAATTGACGCTAGAGTAAATGTAAAGCAGAATTTAAACAAAATACGAAAGTTATGTAGTACTATAAACTTTGAACAGTACAGGAGAAGATAAAATGCATTTAAGTGATGAAGAAAGAAAAAGTAGATATGAATACTTAAAACCTTTTAATTTAGAAATATTACAATATACATTATTAAGAAATCGAAAACATGTAATAATTTATAAACTTAATGATAAATATGGGAATATTTATAAATTAACTCTTACAGAAGATATTGGAAAAGATATAGATGAACATTTATTATTAGAAATTGTAGAAAAGGAACTTCTTGCTGGTTTGAATGAACCAGTTTTAATATCAGATCAAGAATGGAGTCTTATAATGAAAAAAAATGAAGAATTAGAGGAACAATATAAGGCAAGCAAAGAAAATAGGTGGTTTAAAATGAAAAAATATACTCTAGAAACACAAAAGGAAAAAGAAGAATTTGCAAAATGGGTTGCAGGAGAAGTTCAAACAGAAATGGAAAGACTTGTTGAATTGGTTAATGTCTGTGAAGAGTTTTTAACTTTTTCCAATTTTGAAATTTTAATAACTAAAAATAAAATTGCTTATTTAGGAGATAAAAATATAATAATAAAATTTGAATTTGAAAATTTAACGGAGGATTAAAATGAATTATTTGATTATAATAATAAGTATTTTATGTTTAATTTTAATTTTAAATAGAATACTATTTTATGTATTAAGATCAAAATTTCATAAGGAAGATAGAGAACATTTTCAAAGTTTGCAAAAATCTGCAAAGTATTTGGCATGGTTAATATTTTTTAGCATATGTACTTTGGTAGGCTTTATTTTGTTAGTACCTTTTTTTAGTACAATAATAATAGATTTAATAGGTGGTTAAAATGAATTATTTAATTATAAGTATAATTATTATTTTACTTTTTATTTTATTTTTATTAATACTTCATTTTTGCGAAGTAAGTGTTTATATGCGATTTCAAAACGATAATTTTATTTTGCAAAAAATAACTATTATTAAAAATAAAATAAAAGTAAAAGAAGAAAAGCTTGAAAAAATATGTAGTGAAATTAAAATGCAAGATAAAAAAGAGAATTTTAATCCTGATTTTGAATTATCGTCAAAAATTTTAGAATGGAAAAACTTGGAATGTGAAATTGAAATATTAACCAAAAGTTTAAATGAATTAATACAAGAGGTAAATTAATGGGATATTTAAGAGGGTCAACCTTTGAAACTATGATAAATTTAACAAATGATAAATATAATCAAAAAAATTTAGCACTTGTGCAAAAAATACCTACCCCTATTAAGCCAATAAAGTTTGATAGGAGGCAAGGTAAAATTACCATGGCTCATTTTGAGCAAAAAAGTACAGTGGACTATATAGGATTAGTACAAGGGGTATGCATCTGTTTTGACGCAAAAGAAACTTCACAAAAAAGATTTCCGCTTAAAAATATCCATCAGCATCAAATAAATTTTATGGGGCAACATGAATTTCAAACAGGCATTTCGTTTATTTTAGTGAGATTTTCGACATTAGACGAAATTTATTTATTGCCTTTTAAGCAGCTTAGAGATTTTTGGGATAAATCCATAAATGGCGGAAGAAAGTCTATACCATACGATGACTTTAGGAAAGATTTATTAATAAAAAATAAAGATGGGTTTATGGTTCATTATTTAGAAGCTATAAATGTTATATTACAAGAAAGTTAGGGTGATTAAATGAAGATAATGAAAGTGAAAATGATGACAAAACATGTAAATGAAGAAATAATTACAAAATTATTTGATATAAAAGAAAATGTTGAAATTGAATTTGAAGTTCAAAATGTTGAATTTAAAAATGTTGAATTTAAAAAACCATCTATTAATATGCAAAGACCTAAATTTAAAAAAGATATTGAAAATTATAAAGAAGCATACAAAATTCTAGATGGTTTAGAAGTAGAACTCACAACTTATGGCAAAGAAATTATTATTACCGATTGGAAAAAAGAAGATGAAGATATTATAAAAGAGTTTTATTTTTTAATCTCGAAAGATTCTTTTTTTGGGTGTTTTGTTGAGGATAAAAACGGTTTTGAAGAACAATGGTTAGAAGATAAAAGTATCCTTCAATTTACAGACCAAAAAATTTTTTTTACGAATGATATGTTTGAAATTATAACAAAGATGGAATATAACTTTGATAACAAAAAGTGGGAGGAATAAAAATGAAATATTTTTTTGTGGCAGAAACAAAAACGAATAAAATATTTATATTGGCTGCGTATAGTTTGAATAATGCTAAAAATATAGCTAAAAAAAACAAAATAAAAATAGAAACTATTTATGAATTAAAAGAGGATACCTTTAACGTTGAAGGGTTTTTGTGTTGACAAAAAAGAATAATTGATATAGTATAAAGATGCATATTTTTATACTATATATAGTAAACTGAGGAATAATGGCAATCACAAATGTGGTTCGGCGTTATTCCTTTTGATTTTGCAAATAATATTTTATTAATTAAAAGATTACATTTATTTGTAGTCTTTTTTTATTTGTTGTAATTTTTTTAAATTTATGATATATAATGTTAAAAAGGGGGGTAAAAAAGTGCAAATTGAAATATTAGGAACAAAATACGATTTTCAATATGAGGATGAGCCAATAGAATTTGATATTAGTGTCGTTGGAAATGTCGATTATTACAAAAAAACAATAGTTGTAGAAAAAAATCACAAAAAACTACAAGATAAAATAGCAAGACATGAGTTAATTCATGCATATTTTTATGAGGCTGGGTTGCCTGATTATGCTCAAGATGAAGTTCTTGTTGAATGGTTAGCTTTACAATTTCCTAAAATCCTAGAAATATTTAAAAAACTTGAGAATATTTAAAAATAAAAGGTGGTAAAATGGCTAGACATGGAATATATAAAGAGTGGTTAACAAGCGAAAATTTATTTTTGTTAAAAAGTTGGGTAAGAGACGGTGCAACAGACAAAGAAATTTATGAGAAGATAGGAATATCGCATGAGACATTTTATAAGTGGAAAAAGACTCACACTGAAATTGCTGAAGCTTTAAAAAAAGGCAAAGAGTTTGCTGATTATCAAGTAGAAGCATCTTTATTTAAAAATGCTACAGGCTTTAAACAAAAAATAATTAAAGTTCACAAACTTAGAAAATGGGAATTTATAGATGGAAAAAGATTTGAAAGTGAAGTATTAGTTGAAAAAGAAGAAGAAGTTTATTTTCAACCACAAGTTTCCGCACAAATTTTTTGGCTAAAAAATAGAAATTCCAGTAAGTGGAAAAATAATCCTGTATCAAATGAAAATGAGCAATCAATAGAGCTTTTAACACAAATTTTAGAAGAAACTAAAAATAATGCTAAAAAGCAAGGTGATTAAAATATATACCAAAAAGCAATATGAGTATATGAACAAGGCAAACAAAAGATGGAATTTTAAAACTGGTGCTACAAGGAGTGGTAAAACTCATGTAGATATAAATTACATTATTCCAAGTCGGATTTTAGAGCGTAAAGGCAAATATGGTATTTCAGTTATTTTGGGAGTTACGAAAGAAACTATTGAGCGGAATATACTACTACCGATGCGGAACATTTATGGAAGTGATCTTGTTTCTGAGATTAACAGTCGAAATAAAGCTGTGATTTATGACGAAGAAGTTTATTGCCTAGGAGCAGAAAAAGTAAATCAAGTATCAAAACTAAGAGGTGCTAGTTTTAAATATGCTTATGGTGACGAGGTTGCAGAATGGCACCCAGAAGTTTTTCAACTTTTGAAGTCACGTCTTGAAAAATCTTACTCATGTTTTGATGGAACTTTAAATCCTAAAAATCCCAAGCATTGGATAAAAAAATTTATGGATAGTAATGTAGATAAATATATACAAGATTACAATATAGATGATAATACTTATTTAGATTCTAACTTTGTAGCTAATTTAAAAAATGAGTATAAAGGAACTATTTATTATGACAGATATATATTAGGAAAATGGTGCAATGCGGAAGGATTAGTCTATGACAGTTTTAGCTATGATAAAAATGTAGTTAAAATTAATCAGGATTTTGAATTTGAAAAGTATTATGTGAGTTGTGATTATGGAACTTTTAATGCAACTGTATTTTTATTATGGGGATTGCATGATAGAAAATGGTACTGTATAAAAGAATATTTTTATAACGGAAGAGAAAAAATGAAACAAAAGACTGATAGAGAATACACAAAAGATTATTTAAGTTTTATAGGCGGAAGAAAAGTAACGGCAATTATAGTAGATCCCTCCGCTAGTAGTTTTATAGCTGAACTTGAACAAAATGGAGTTAATGTCATTAAAGCTAAAAATGCTGTAATTGATGGAATAAGATTTACAGCAAGCTATTTAAATCAAGAAAAAATATTTATAGGTGATAACTGCGAAAACACACTAGAAGAATTTGAACTTTATATTTGGAATGATAAAATAATAGATGACGATGAAGTATTAAAAGAAAATGATCATTGCATGGATGCTCTAAGATATTTCTGTTATACAATTTTAGGTCATCAGCAAGATTTAATTTTTGCTTAAACGAAAGGAGGAACCGACATGAACGAAGAAGTTTTAGATGAAGTTTTAATAGACGATAATATAGATATTGTTAAGTTTGTAGAATATATTTTACAGCAAAATAGAGGCAGCGATAAAATACAAGATATGTTAACAGCACAAGAATATTTTTTAGTTAAAAATGTTGATATTTTGAAAAAAGAAGATCCGAATAGCATTAAATCTTCAAATAAAAAATTAACTTCCGCTTTATACAGATTATCAGTAGAGCAAAAAGTGAATTATGCTTTTAATAACGATATTATTTTTAGCTTTGAAAATAATTCAGAAAATGAAGAAAGCTTAATTTTTGAAACTTATCAAAATGAATTTATGAAATTTATGGATTTTGATAATAAAAATACAATAATAAATATGGCTACAGATGCAGTTAACAAAGGGATATCATGGGCTTTTGTAAATATAGATGATGAAGGTAAATTAATTTTACAAGATTTTGAGCCTGAAACCGTATACCCAGTTTGGATAAATAGGCAACATAACAGCTTAAGAGCTTTAGTTAGAGATTATAAAGTTAAAGATTATGTTGATAATGATTTTGTGACTATTAATAAAATAGATTATTTTGACAACGAAAATCATTATAATTTGATTTACGATAATGAAGTGGAAATAGATAACAGCCAAGATACTTCGCATTTTTATAATAATGGTGTAGGCGAAAGTTGGGGAAGAGTACCATTTATATGGCTTAAAAGTAATCAAGATGAACTTCCGCTTTTAAATGTAATCAAATCTTATTTAGATGCATATGATGAATTAACTAGTAAATCTGTTGATACTTTGATTAACGATATTGATGCTATTTTAGTACTAAAAGGTGTAAATCCAGATATGGGTACATTGGAAGAAACGAGAGAAAAAATAAAGAAATCAAAAGTGCTTAGTTTAAAAGAAATTGGAGATGCTAGTTATTTAGTAGTCAATAGTGACATATCATCTATACAATCAAAACTTGAAAGTTTATATAAAAATATTATGCAATATTCTTCAACGGTTGATACAAATGATGTTAAATTTGGGTCAAATAATAGCGGTATAGCACTAAAATCTATGTATCAAAACTTAGATATTTATGTAAATGGATTAGAAAGACAGTTAAGGATAACTTTTGCCAATATTAAATATTTTTTTGACGAATATTTAGTATTAAATAATATTGGAAGCTTAGAGGATTTTCAAAAATTTAAAATTAATGTTATGTTAGATAGGGACTTAATGATAAACGAAACAGAGATAATTAATAATGTTGCTAAAATGCAAAATTTAGTAAGCCAAGAAACGCTAGATGATTATAATCCTTTAGTTTATAGTTACGATAACGAGGAAAAGAGAAGAGAAGAAACTAGAAAAAAAATTGACGAAATAGAATCAAATTATGATTTTACAAATGAAGTAAATGATTTAGCTGAGGAAATATAAAATGAATAGAGATATTAGAAGAGCTTTACAATTACAAAATTATACCGAAAGAAAAGCTCAAAGTTTAACAAATGGTTTAAAGGTTTATTATAATAGGCTTAATAGAAATCTACAAAAAGAAATAATTTTACTTTATGAAAAATATGGAAATGATGGAATTTTAAATATTAGTGAAACTAATCAAAACCTCACAGAACAAGAATTAGAACTATTTAAATCAGAGCTTGAAGAAATACAGAATTTTGCTAATAGTACAACAAATATTGCTTATCAAAATGAAATAAACAGAATGAGAAACAGAGTTAGAGTTACTAGATATGAAGAATTTGAAGTATATGTAAAATATGAAATTGAAAAAGTGTCAAATGAAGCTTATAATGCTCTTGCTATTGGATTAGCTGGAATATATGCTTATAGTTATTACAGAACCTTATTTAATATTGAGACTAAAATAGGTTTTGGAACAGATTTTAAAATAATAAATAACGAAGATATTAACAAAGTTATCAACAGAAAGTGGATAAATAATGAAAATTATAAAGACAGATTAAAAGTCAATAAAGACAGATTATATAGAAATGTAACAAGAACTGTTGGTCAGGACATAGCATCAAGTCAAACTGCTAAAACTGTCAATTATAACGTGGCTAATAACATAACAACTGGATACAATAATACTGTTAGATTAGCAAGAACAGAATTCGAAAAGATTTCAGGCGATGGAGTTTTTGATGGATACAGACAAAGTTCCGTAGTTGAACGTTATCAATTTTTAGCCACATTGGATGATAGAACAACAGATATATGTGCTGATTTGGATCTTGAAATATTTGATTTATCTGATAAAAAAATAGGTATAAACTATCCACCTCTACACCCTAATTGTCGAAGTACTACAGTTGACTATTTTGAACCTGATGAAATTGATGCGTTATTTGCACAAAAACAAAGAGCTAGCCGTGACGAATACGGAAGAGGATATGTTTTAGTTGATGCAAATTTAAATTATAAAGATTGGTATGAAATGAGAGTGGGACGCTAATGAATTTAAATTCAAATAAATCTATAGTTTATACAGATAATTCTATTAATCCTATTCAACATGATCATAATAATCCTTACAACAATGACTATATAAGATATATTAATAAAATATATGATAAAAAAATAGATATACCTTATGACGATTGGGCAAAGCTTTTAAGAAGGCAAAAGTTGTAATTTATATATAAAATTGTGATATAATCATAAATATAGGCTTTATTTAGCCTAAAATTAAGAATGGAGATGGTTCAATGGAAGAAAATGAAAAAGAAGTTATAAATGAAATTGAAATTGAAGAAAAAGAAGTTGTAAATGAAAATGAACCTAAAGTTAAAGTTAAAACTGAGCAAGAGATAAAACGTGAAATATTAAAAAATCTTGGTATTAAAAGCGATTCCGAATTTGATAAAATGAGAAAAGCTTATGAACAAACATTAACAGAAAGAGAAAGAACAGCAAATGAATTAGAAAAGTTAAAAGAATTAAATATGGAATATAAAAGAAAAAATGATGAACAAAATGATTTAATAACAATTTTTAAATTAAAAAATAATAATGATTTAGATGAAATGGAAACAACTTTAAAAATGGCTAGAGGCTTAATAAATGAAGATACCGATATAGAAGCGGCTTTGAAAATAGTTTTAGACAAAACAGCTAAGCCGAATTTAAAAGGTAAGCCACTAGAACAACAAACGAATAGAACAGGTGAGTTGGTTAATCCGTTTGACCCAAAAACTTATAATGCAAAAGAGTGCAATGAATTATTTAAAAGTGACCCTGAAAAGGCTAAAAGATTAGCTAAAAAAGCAGGTATTAATTTAACTTAAAAAGGAGATAATTAAATGTCAAACTTAAGATTAACAGATATAATAGTTCCATCGGTTTTTGCTGCATACGTTTCTGTGCGAACCGTAGAATTATCTAATATTTTACAATCAGGACTAGTAAATATTGATACATCGTTAAACGCTTTTGTAGATGGACCTGGTAATGCGATTTCAATGCCTCGTAGAAATGATTTGCCAGATTCTGGCTCACAAGTTTTGGAATTAGGAAAAGAAATAGAATTAGATAGAATGACGGCTGGTGTAGATTTAGCACCTAAATTATTCAGGGCTCAAGGATGGGAAAGTAGTCAATTACTATCAGCACTTGCAGGATTTAATCAAGAACAAGAAATAATTGACAAGGTTGCTACCTGGTGGGCAAGAGATAAGCAAAAAATAATTTTAAGCATTTTAAACGGTGTTTTTGACAGTGCAAGTATGGAACATGCAACAATAGATGCTTCGGATGAACCTATAAGTTCAAATATTGTATTAGCTGGTAGACAAGTTTTAGGCGATAATTCAGGGATTCTTAGTATTATAATGATGCACAGTTCTACAAGAACTGAACTGAGTCGTCAAAACTTAATCGAGACAATTCCTAATGCTAGAGGAGAAATAGCTTTTGAGCTTTATTTAGGGTTTAGAGTTGTTGTCAACGATAATCTTCCTTATGAAGATGGTGTGTATACAACATATTTAGCTTCAAACGGAGCGTTACAAATGGGTAGAGGTGTGCCAGCTGGAATAGAACCAGTGCAAATAGAGGAAATTCCTAAATTATCCACATCAGCTTTATACATGAGAGAAACAACAATTATAAATCCAAAAGGGATTAGCTATGTTAAACCAGGCTTTGAAAATGGATCACCATTGCCAAGTCCTTCAAATATAGATCTTGCTACTGGTGCAAACTGGAATAGATCTAACGATATAGAGAAAAAATCTATTGGTTTAGTAAGAATTAAACATGCTGACCCTAGCAAAGAGCCAGAAAATGGAAGAAAATTTTATGCACCACCAACACCAGCAACAGCACCTAAAATAAATTCAAGAGCTACTGGTCCTACGGTTAAATAGCCATGGATATTTTAAAAAATTTAAAATTATTAATAGGCGAGAGCATTAATGAAGAGTTGGCAATTTTTAATATAAATAAAGTAGAACAATTTATATTGAATTATTGTAACATTTCAGAAGTTCCATTAGAGTTGGAATTTGTTTGGACTTCATTAGCTTTAGAATATTATCAAATTGCAACAGAAGAAAGAGTTGTAAATTCTGCTACGGAAGGTGGCAGAAATGTTACTTTTAGTAATAAAATTCCAGATTCCATATATAATATCAGAGTACAAGAAATTAATAATAGATATACTATAGAATTAAATAGCTTCAGGAAACTTTACAGGTAGGTGAATTAATTATGACTTTTAATTTTGAAGAAGCCTTTGGAGATATAATCCCTAATTTATTTCATACTGATAAAATTGATATTTCAAGGTTGCAAAATATAGGTACTCCAGATGAACCTAATGAAATTTTAGTTGAATATAAAGATATAAAATGTAATCTTGAATTTGTAACTATTGACAATCCTGATCCAAGTCAAATAAGTTCTAGACCTGTCATTAAAACTATCAACATTCATTGTCGCGTTCATGACGATTTGAAAAATAATGATAAAATAATAGCTTATAAGCAAGACGCCGATGGGAACACAATAGGAAGACCCTATGTAGGAGTAGTTGGAGAACCTTCTGTAACACAAAGTGGGACTACAGCTATGATGACTATTGTTGGAGGTTAAAAATGCATTCAGATTTTAGTCAACTGGAAAAATTTATAGAAAATTTTGAAGTTAGTAATAATGAAATGATAGAATTAATTAAAGATTTTTTAAATGAAAATGCTAAAAGAATTTTAAGAGATACTAAAAAAAGAACTCCAGTTGACGAAGGTCCTTTGCGTAAAAGTTGGGAATTAGGAGAAATAACTGTTAATGGAGATAATATTGAAGTTGAACTTACTAATGATATGGACTATGCATCATTTGTCGAATTTGGAGCTACAAACCGTAACGGAACTTGGAGAAATGGTCGTTTTATGATGACTGTTTCTATACAAGAAATAGAGGAGCAAATGCCTCTTAGATTTCAAGCTAAATTTAAAAAATTTATGAAAAGCAAAGGTATGGTTTAAAATGCAAAAAGAAGTTATAGCAAGTGACATGTTGACTAGATCAATTATTGCAGAATTAGGTAGATTATTTCCGCACGTTCAACGCACTTCTGAATTTGTTTCAGAGGCAAATACTAGATTTCCACAGTTTTTTGTTCAAATTTTAACCAATAACAAAACACAAGCAACATTTGGTTATGATAATTTAAATCATTTTGTAAATATAGTATATAGAGATAGAGCTAATCCTAGTGCAAATCCTACACAATTACAAAATGCCTTGAATAGAATGGCTTTTGATTTAACTACACAATTTAATAATATTATTTGGTTTTCTAGACCATTGCGAGTTTTAAACAAAAGATATGAAATTGTAGACAATAATATACAATTTTTTTGTGAATTTAGTGTAAATATAGAACTAGCAGAAGAAGAAATTGCAAAACAATTAGAATTAGAAATAAATAAAAAATTAATATAGGAGAATTAAAAATGACAGAAGCCGAATTAATATTATTAGTAAAACCTATTCAAGAATATTTATTAAATAATCATAATCCGTATACAAAATTAGAAATAGATTTAGATAGCATTAAACTTGTTGAAATAAAGAAAAATATACCTAACAAAATTAATTAATAGGAGGCTTAAAAATGAACAGAGGCGAAATAATTCCAGGGGCTACAATTGAATTTATATCTGTTCCAAGACCTACTTCTTCCGTTGGCACAAGAGGTATTGCAATAGCTCCTTTAGAGTTATCATGGGGAGCGGAAGACGAACTAATAGAAGTATTTAGCACCGATTTAATAAACGGTAGAAGCTTACCTAAGATAGGCTTTACTGGCTTTGACGATGAAAGTTTTCAGTTAAATTTATTATTAAGTAATTGTTACAAATCATATATTTACAGAAGTAATACTGGTGGAGTAAAAGCTAGTGCTATATTGCTTGTTGATGACGATGATTCTGTTACAGTAGAAGCTGTTCATAGCGGATTATTAGGAAATAATATTACTATTTCTATAATAGAATCTGATTTGGAAGGTCTTTTTGAAGTAAATACTTTTGTCAATTCTATACGACAAGATAGACAGATAATAAGTAATTTTTCACAATTTATAAAAAATGATTATGTTGATATTACTATAGCTGGAGCAGAATTACCTATGATTGCGATTGCTGGAGTTTTATTACAAGGCGGAACCAATGGTCAAATGTTAGAAATTGACATGTACCCTTCCTTTTTTAAAGAAGCAAAAACAGTTTTATGGCAAACTATGGTAATACCTACAGCTAATGTTACTATTAAAAATCAAGCGTTACAATTTGTTAATGACGTTAGAGAAAATCAAAAATATGTACAATTAGTTATACCTAATTTTCCAACAGATGATCATGGGATAATATCTATTAATCAAACTGTTAGATTTGGTGATATAACTGCAAGTGTTATAGATATGTCATATTGGATAACAGGTGCTTCGGCAGGAGCAAACATAAATGAAAGCTTAACGGCTAGAACTATTCAAGGTGCAACTCAATTAATTGACAATTTGGATAGACGAGATTTAGAAAATAATATTTTAAGTGGTTTCTTGTCTTTTAGTGTTAAACAAAATGGTGAAGTAATGGTTATCCAAGATATAAATACGTTAACTACTTTTACAACAAACAGAAATCAAGAATTTAGTAAAAATAGAATAGTTAGAACATTAGACGAAATAGGTACTACTATAAACAGTATTTGGGAAAATCAATTTATGGGCGTTGTAAATAATGATGAGGCTGGTCGTATATTATTTAAATCTAATATAGCTGGTTATTTTTATCAACTACAAGAAATTGGTGCAATTCAAAATTTTAATGCACAAGAACATTTAAGAGTAGAACAAGGAAATACTTTATCAAGTGTTGTTGCAAGTGTTACTGTAATGCCTATTGACAGTATGGAGTTTTTAAACTTTACCGTACATGTCAGAGCTGTTTAAGGAGGTTTTTAAATGCAAAGAGAAGTTTTGAACGTAGACCAACTGGTAAACGGTATACAAGCTGAAATATGGATCTCAATAGATGGTGGTTCTCTTACAAGAGCTAAGGAAGTCAAAGAATTTAATTTTGATACGAGTGTTAATATTGAAAATGAAAGAGTTATGGGAAGTATGGCTACCCAACCAAGAATAACAGGTCTTGAAAATACTGGAAATATAGTATTTAGAGAAGGATCTACAATTATTGACGATTATATTTTGAAAATACAAAATAATGAAAAGCCAAGTAAAATTGATGTTACAACTATAAATAATGATCCGCAAAGTACTCGTGGTACAAAATCAGTTAGATTTGAAAATGTAACATTTAATAGTAATGTATGGAGTCAAGGTAATTCTGATGGTTCTATAAACGAAGTAAGTGTTGATATTAATTATAGTAAAACTATAGTTTTAGAAAATTATAGTTAAACATATATGTTGGGGGTAATAAAATGAGTGAAAATAGACTTTTAAAATTTACAAATGGAGAAATAGATGTAGATGCAGTTGAAGAAGTATCTATATCAAAAAGACTAGATGAAACTGTAGGTAAATTTAAGATAAAACCTTTAAAAAGTAGAGATTATAGTTTGATGAAAATGAATTCTACTGACAAAAAAGGAAATACAGATGAAATTATACTGCAATACGAAGTTGTTATGAAATGTTGTGTAGATCCAAAATTTGACTCACCTGAAGTTTTAAGTGCTTTTAATTGTGCTACTCCATACGATTTAATTGATAGAATATTGAGTCTTGGTGAGTTAGTTAATATTTCTAATAAAATTTTGTCCGTAAGCGGTCTTTCTGGAAATTTAGCTAGTGAGATAGAAGAGGCAAAAAAGTCTTAAAGGAAGATGTCGAAACTTCATATTATGCTTATTATGTCTTAAAGCATAATTATAGACCTCATGAATGGTTTGATTTAACCCAAAGACAAAAAGCTATGCTTATGGCTATTGCTGACGCCAAAATTAAGGCTGATGACGATGAAATAAAGAAAATGAAAAATAAAAAGTAATTAAAATTAAAAAGCAATTAAAAAGCAGTTGAAAATAGGTGATTTATGGGTAAAATAGAAACAATATTATCACTGAAAGATATGATGTCTCCAGCGTTAAAAGAAATTATAGCTAACATGGATAAATTAACAACGTCCATGAATTCATTAAAAGCTATTGATGAATTAGCAGATAATTTTGATAAATCAGCAGATGCAGCTAAGTTTTTAAGCGATTCCGTGGAAACTGCTGGTAACACTATTTCAGATACTGAAATAGAATTTCAGAATTTAGGTGATGCTGCTGGTGATGCTGCTAATGATATTGAAAAAACTGGCGATGAATTGGGAAATATACCTAATCAATCGAGTGGCTTAACTAGCGTACCATCAAAATTTAATAATATTGGAAAATCTGTCGTTATTGCAAATCAAGCACTTGAATTAATGCAAAAATTAATAAGTGGTATTGTCGGAAGCTTTTCTAATATGCGAGAAATATATATATCTAATTCAAGAGCCTCAACTCAGTTACAAGTTGTTTTGGCTAATAATCTTGATACTGTTTACGAATTAGATCATGCAATATCAGCTGTAAATCAAACGGCTAATGAAATAGAAAGAGCTACTGGTATAGCGGCTGGATCTATGGTTTCAGGTGCAGCAGAATTAGCAAAATTTACAGATGAAGTTGAAACTGTTGAAATTTTAATGCACTCAATAGCTGATTTTGCAGTAGGCAGCAGTAAAGATCTTAATATAACTGCTGAAAGTATGTCTGATTATGCTAATAAAATTGGTATGGCTATGCAAGGTAATTATAGACAACTTGAACGTAGCGGTGTAGTACTAAATGAAAGTCAAAAAAAGATATTAGAATATGGTACAGAAATAGAAAGAGCTTTAGTTATTTCTGATGCGGTTGGAGATTCTTGGGACGGTTTAGCCGAAACTATGGGAACAACTGCCGTTGGAGCTATAGCTAGATTTGAACGACAAGTTGAAAGTGCACAATCTTTAGTTGGTCAAGTTTTAGTCGAGTTACAAGGAGCTTTTTTAAATTGGATAATGGCTTTAGGATTTGACTTTGAATCTATGATTATAGGAATAAGAACTGCTTTTATTGATAATTTGCATCATATGATAAAAGCTGGTCAACTTTTTGCAAAGGCTTTTGCTGTTTTTTTTGCTATCAAAATGTTTGGCTGGGCTACGATATTAGCTAAAAAAACTATTGTTGGTGCTAAAACTATGTGGCTTGCAGCTCAAAAATGGAGACTTGCATTAGTTTCATTAAAAGCGTGGGCTATCAAATTGCTTCCTGTCACTTTGTTTATAGCTGCATTAGTTTTGGTTATTGTAACATTAGTTAACTTGTTAGAAATAAATACAACAGTCTTAGGTGTTATAGCTGCACTTTGGTATATTTTAAAAACGACATTACAAAATATATTTATAGGTATATTTAACGTATATGCATTAGTTAATAATGCTATTGTTACAGCAACTTATACTGTAACAAGTACGGTTGAAACAATTTGGAATAGTATGCTGGACAGTATAACAAGTAGTTGGAATGCTTGGGTAGGCACTATCGGTGATTTTTTTGGTCAAGATTGGCACATAGATCTGTCAAGTCATAAAATGGGTCCTACAGCAAAAAGAGGAGACCTAATAGATACTAAAGCTTTTGTTGATTATAGTGGTATTGGGGATGCCTTTGCTAAAGGAAATGAGGCGGCTGAAGCTTTAGGTGAGACTGTAGCTGGTTTACAAGCTCTTGATTGGGACGCAAATCTTGATTTGACACCTGGTGGACCTGTTCCTGGTATGCCTGACATGGGAGATATTGGAGGTATGGGTAATTTAAATGATTTTGCCTCGCCCAGCGGAGGTGCTGGAGGAAGCAAAGCTTTAAATGTCGCTAATACAGAACCTATAGAAATTAGTGGCGAAAATTTAAGAATGTTAAGAGATATAGCCACCAAAAGAGCTGTTTTAAATTATAGACAAATAACACCACAAATAACTGTTAACACTGGAGATATAAGAGAGACAGCTGATGTTGACTATATAACGAAAAAAATAACTGAAGATTTAGCTGATTATCTTAATAGTGGACTAGAGGTGTATGCATGATACAAATTTTTTTAAATGACCTTGAACTTCCTATAAATATTCCTAATTTTGAAAAAGATATTAGTGGTAATAATGAAATTGTATCCACGGCAGGTTTAGGAGATATAATTTTAAGTAAACAAAAAACTTTAGCCACAATGTCTTTTGAAAGTTATTTTCCTGATAGTGTTGAAAAATCTGCACAAAGTTATGTAGATGAAATAAATGAAATGAGATCTACAAAAGAACCAATAAGTTTGGTTATAACGGAAATTGATGAAGACTTGTTAGTTTTAATAGATGACTTTAGTTATAATAGAGAACATGGATACTATCAAGACATACATTATGAGATAAGTTTTACAGAATATAAACCTTTCGGAACACCTCAAAATAGAGTTGTGGGTGAAGATGATAACAATATATTTGTCAGTCCTTCTCCCCCACCTCGTTCAGAAGAAAATAGACCTCCTGTAGGTCGTACGCATACGGTTGTTGCTGGTGATAATTTGTACAATATATCTAAAGCTAAAACTGGAAGTCCTAATAATTGGAGACAATTATATGAGCTAAATAAAGCTGTTATTGGCAATAATCCACATTTTATATTGCCAGGTCAAATTTTAAATATACCTGAGAGTTGGGTATAGCATGGAAATTAAAATAGATTTACAAGGCTATGGCGAAAATTTAGCTGATTTATGTAGTAAAGTAGAATATACTACTATTTTGCATGATCAGCCTGGAAAATTAAATTTATTTGTACAAAAAGATCCTAACGGAGAGCTGTCTATTACTAATGGTCTACAAGTTAAACTTACTGTTAATGGTTTTGAGCTGTTTTTAGGATATGTATTTCACGTTGGCATGGATGATGAAGAAACTTTTAAAGTCGATTGTTATGACCAGACACGTTATTTAAAAAGGGAAGAAATTTATTTAACTAAAGAGCAAACAGCATCAGATATATTTAAACAAGTATGTTCTGAGGCTGGTTTATCGCATAATGTGAAAACTTCTACAAATTTTATGTTAACGCCTTATTTGCATGATAAAAAAAGTTTATATAAAGTTATAAAATGGGGTATAGATCAAAATTTAATAAATACAAATCAATATTGCTTTATAAGAGATAATTTTGGGATGATAGAGTTCACCGATGTAAATTCAGAGCTTACCGATATAGAAATAAGTGACGATCAACTAGCTTTGTCTTATAAATACGAGTTATCTATAACTCCAGACACATTTAATTTTATTAAAGTTGTTAGAAATAATTATGAAACTGGATTAAGAGATGTTTGGATAACTAAAGACAGTGAAACTATGGCTAAATGGGGTCATTTACAAAAATTAGTTGTAGCGGATGAAAAAGAAAGTGAAGAACAAATAACTGCTTTGTCTGACAGTTTATTAATGTTACACAACAGAGAGACAAGAACATTAAGCGTTACAGCGTTAGGAAATTTAAATTTAAAAGCTGGTAATGGAATAATTTTAAAATTAGATAGATTAGGAATAATCCAAAATATGTGGATAAATAAAGTAACTCATAAATTTGATAAAGATACGCATATTATGGAGTTGGAGTTGTTTATAATATGAGCATAGATTATTTTTGTAAAACTTTAAAGAATGATATTGATAAAATAGCAAATGGTTATGCTACAAATATAATTAATGGCTTAGTTGTAAATGTTGACCCTGTAGAAATTAGGATTGATGCTTGGAATATTTCGTTGAATGAAGAAGATGGTTTTTTAGTACTATCTCCTTTTTGTTATGATAAGTATATTAAAATCGAACGTGAATTTAAAACGGAAGACTCTTTACAAGGGCAAGAAAGTGTTAGCGCTGGAAATTTACAACATAACCATGAATTTACAACCACTTTTAAAATTCGTTTATGGCGAGGAATAAGAGAAGGTGACGTAGTTGATATAATACATGCGTCGGATAAACAAAAATTTTATATAGCTAGTTATCACGATTTAGAAGTAGGTGAAGTAGACGATGATACCTCAAATATCAGCTTTTGATAATAATGTTAAAACAATAGTTACTAGGTCTTATCCATCTCTTACTTATTTTGTAAATAACAATAGAATTACAAATAATGTAGATGGTTTAGCGGCTGTTAGACAAGCGGTAATGCATATATTAACTACTGAAAGATATGTTTACCCAATATATGATTTTAATTATGGCATTGAATTAGAACAGCTAAAAGGCAAGAGTATAACTTATGCTAAAGCTAAAATAACTAATATAATTACAAATGCATTAACGCAAGACGACAGAATAATAAATATAATAATTAATAATATAAATATCTCGGATACTAACATTTTAAACGTTAATTTTACCGTCAACACAGTTTTAGGTGATTTTCGAGAGGAGTTGGATTTCGAAATATGACAACTTTAGAAAGAATGTTGGAAAGAATATCTGATACTCAAGATAAAAGACCAAGCTCGGTTATTTTTAATACTTTAGCCACAACAGCTATAGAAATTGATAATTTGAAAATTAATACAGAAATATTTAAAGAACAAACTTATTTATTAAGTGCGACAGGTATAAATCTTGATAATAGAGCAGCCGATTATGCGATAGAAAGATATCAAGCCACAGCTGCAATTAGAATAGGTGCGTTTACCGATAGACTAGGCTACCCTTATGAGTTATCGATAGGAGATAGATTTTCAAGCCCTAATAATCTTGGTGGATTAATATTTGTTGTAACAGGAAGACTTTCGCCAGGTCAGTTTTTATTAACTGCCGAGATGACTGGAACAATAGGAAATCACTATGAAGGCAATATTTTGCCATTAAATCCACAAAATCTTTTAGGCACGGCAATAATTTTTGATACTCAAGTACCAGGTCAAGATACGGAAACAGATGAAATTTTTAGAGATAGAATAATAGATATAATTAATAATCCTCCATTTGGAGGTAATATAGCCGATTATCGTAATAAAACTAGAGATATTAATGGAGTTGGAGACTTAAAAGTCATTCCTGTATGGGAAGGTGCCACAACTGTTAAATTAATAATAGTCGATAGCGAATATAAGCCTGTTTCTGAAACATTTGTAAATGCTGTAAAAGAAATGATTGACCCAACAGAATATACTGGTCAAGGATTAGGAACAGCTCCTATATGGCACTTTGTAACAGTAACTACTCCTAATGTAATTGATATTGATATTACTGCCAATTTAACACTTTCTAGTGCAACTATTCCGCAAGTATACGATTCAGTAGTCGAAAATTTAGAAAAAGATTTTGATAGTTTAAGACGAAGTTGGGCTAATGTTGACAATTTAAGTATATTTATAGCTAGAGTTTCTAGTGCGATTTTATCAACTCCTGAAGTTGTTAATGTTACTGATATAACTATCAATGGTTTACCACAAGATTTCCATTTAGATAATAATGATATACCATTTTTAGGGCAGGTGACTTTATATGACAATTAGAAATAATTACCCCCCTTTCTATGACGGAAATAAAACAATTGACATTATATCTAAAACACAACAAGTGGAGATTGATGACCAATTTGACAGAATACAAGAAATTTTTAATAACAATTTTGTTAATACAGCCGATGTCGTAGGTGTAAGACAGTATGAAGCGATTTTAAAAATTCTACCACTTGAAGGCGTTGAAACTCTTGAATATCGTAAATTGCGTATAATAGCCAGATTAACTCAAAGACCACCTTTTACAAGATTATTTTTAATAAATTATCTTGACTTGATATTCGGAAGAGATCAATATGTTTTAGATTTTATTCCTATGTTTAAACTTTTAATAAGGGTTAATAATATAGCTGAAGCTCGATTTTTAGCAGGTATACTTGAAATTAGGAAATTTATACCTGCTAACGTAGAGTTAGAAATAACAGAATTAAGAAGAACTTGGGGAGATGTTACTGAAATTTACAAAACTTGGGGACCATCATTGGAACCGAACGAATTGTATGAGTCATGGGACTGGCGACTAAATGATTCATGGAATTCAACGCCTGAATTTAGTTGGTATGAAAGATATGTTGATATGAATAATCTTCCTAGTGACGATTATGGCGGTGCAAAAGGATTTTATCCTTACAATACTTGGGGAGATATATCTCTAATTCCAAGGATAGACCCTGAAGAATAGGAGGAGTAATAATATGCCAAAAGGCAAGAAAACAGAAGAATCAAAAGAAACTAAAAAAGTTAATTCAATCATACAAAATTTAGAAAGAGATGGGATTAAGTTCACTTATGCGGCTCCACCTCTTCCAGTGGAACGAACACCTCACTTAGGATTAACAATGCTTCAAGATGGAAATGTAATTCAGGCTCTAGACAATAAGGAAGATAATATTATTTTAGATGAAAAAATAAGGGAGATAGAATATAAGCTTGATCAACCTCCTGTTGAAAATGTACCGAGAAACCATGCAAGTCCAACTCAGGAATTTGGTGTAGGTAGCGAGACTAACTATGGACATACAAGAGCTAGTTCAGTTTATCCACCTATGGCAACAACTGCTGTAATAGGTAGTGATGATGGCACTTACGCAAGAGGAAACCATAGGCACCCTGCCCAAACTACTATTAGCGGAAATGCTGGTAGTGCTACAAGATTGCAAACTGCAAGAAATATAAATGGTGTACCTTTTGATGGGACTCAAAATATAACTGTAACACCTACTAATCAAGTTGGCACGGTTAGGAATGTTAGGACTGTAAGAGTTAATGTAGCTGTAAATACTGGTAATAATGTTTGGCAAAATCATACATTAAACTTACCTTTTAGCGGTGTATCCGCAAGATATTCTATTATCTCTCAACTTGGTACATTATCTCATACTAATCTTCCTTTAATGGATAGTAATGGATTAATGACTACATTTACAAATAGTAACATTACTTTCCGTGGAACAGGTGGTGAGCTTACTGGTAGTAATCCTCCAGTTTGGACTCACAGGTTAACTACCATATATACAATCGTTGAATATTTCTAAAAAGGAGAGATTTTAAATGAAAATAATATGCGACACAACCAAAATCAAAGGTAATTTTGAAAAACTAAATGACAAAAAAGAATTTGAATTTGTAGGGATGCAAAGTTATCCAATTGATAATAAAGATAACCAAGATTTAATGCTAGTAGAATTTTATGGAATAAGCCACCTAAATAATATTGATAACAAGTACAAAGGTAGTAAAAAAAAGCATGAACCTTTAGTTGCTGATTTACAAGTTGTTGTACCATCAACATATGTAGTTTATATAAATGATGACTTGGCTAAACATCAAGACGATAACATAGGTGTTTTTGATATTGCTGAATGTATAAATACTAATGATATACCTATTTTTGATATTATAATAGGTTATAATTAAGTAGGTGATACTTTAGGTGCTAGTGGAAGAGTAGGAAACATGGGCGGCGGAGGTGCTGGAGGAAATGGAGGCGCTGGTGGAGGCGCTGGTGGAGGCGGTGGAAATACTGGCGCTGGCTCAACTGGTGGTTCTGGAGGAACTGGTGCAACTAGAGGAACTAGTATACCAGGTCAAGGCTCTAATAATATTCCAGTAGTTCCATCACAACCTGGATCAGTTGGTGGTTCAGGCACTGTTACGATCATTTGGTAAGGGGACTTGCTAGTTTTACTCGTTAGTTAACATAAAAAGAGGTGACACATGGATAATATTCAACAAAAAAGAGAATTCCCCACAAATCCTCGAACTGATTTTTTAAACTTAGAAAATATACGTGGAGAAAGTCAAGCTGATGCTAATGCTATAGGCGATAATATGGTTTTAATAGATAAACAATTTGAAAAAGTAGACGAACAAATAACAGAATTACAGGATTTACCAGCTAATATTGGAATAGGAAGCGTTAAGCGTGAAAATATAAAAGTAATAAATGGATTTGATGAATTAGATTTAGATCCAAATACAGCTATAATGTTTGACTTATGCACAGGAGTATTTAATAGTCCTGTAGATGCACCTGGTAGATATATTTTTAGTATTAACTCTGATGCTATAAGATCACGACTGTGGTTACCTGGTTCAATAATTAGTGGTACAGCTGTCGGAACACTTATAATAGAAAAATTAGTAACTGATAGAGTATTGTCCAATGGTTCTAATATAGACATGATACAATTAACGTATTATGGTGTTACAGCTTTTGGTACAAGTGAAATGCTTCCTAGAATTTGGGTTTCACAAGTTCATATTGAGTCACTTAATTCAATGTCTTCTATTCCTAATGATTTTATTTTAAATTGGGGGCTTGCTAGTTTTACTCGTGGAGCTACAGATAGTTTCTTCGTAGGTACTGGCATTGGTAGTCCCATGACGGAACCTGCATGGCGAACACCAGCACAAGTTAGAACTATTTTAGGTATTCCAACTGGTAATATTGCGCAAACAGAGACAGGTACTTGGACTCCTGGTCTTTCAGGGGCAATTGCAACAGCCGCCTTTAGTCTTACACACACACGAAGTGTATTTACTCGTGTTGGCGGTCTATGTAATATACAGTCAGCAATCACCTTAACTAGAACTGATACAAATCTTAATGTAAGTCTTACGTTTTTAGGGCTTCCATTTTCACATATAGACAGTGGAATAGGTGACACTCTTAACGTTGTAAGTATAACTCAAGCTGATGTAACACAAACTCTTTTTACATCTCGTGGAGGAGGTGCTGGTCTGTTAAATATTGTTCCTTGGAATTCTACTAGTGTAGTAAACCTAAGTACAAATATAGCAGGGCTAACTGTAGGAGAAACAGTAGGTTCAGTTATTAATATTAGAATTAATCACACTTATAGAGTAGCTTCAGCATAGTCAAAAGGAGGATTTTTATTTTATGAATATAACAGAAAAAATATGGCTTGATAATGGCACACCTAATTTAGAATTTAGTTTAATTAAACAAAGATTTTTAATTGAAGATGAAAATAATGAACCGATAGGACTACCTGAACGATTGGCTGTTACTCCTATGGACATTGATCAAGTTTATAAATTTACTGGTTCAGATAAACATGACATAAGTATATTATTAAGGGAATTATGGACTCAAGACCTTGTAGAAAATTATAAGTCTTTGCATAATGAAATTTAAACTTTACAAAACCTTTTAACTAAAAAAAAATAATATACACAAATATATAAATAGAGGTGCGTAGTGGTTAATGTAGATATATTTTTATTATTAGGATTTGTAGTAGTTATAATGGCTATTATAACTATGTTTAAAGCTTTTAGAAATTAATTAAATGTATTGTTAGAAGGTGAATATGGATTATTATTTTTATCATGTAGTTATCACAACTTTAACAACTGTTGTTGGTGCATTAGTTTTATATATGATAGGTTATGTGGGTGTTCGTTTTAAAAAATTTAAAAAAGTAACTTCTGAATATGAAAAAGATCATAATAATATGCTTAAAAAAATAGAAGAATTAGAGTCTGAAATTGAAAAACTTAAAGACTTTAACCACTTAACAAAATTAGGGCTAGACGCATTGTTTACATTTGCCAATCATGGTGTTAAAAATGGTAAAATGGACAACGCAATTAAAAAAATGAATAATTTTAGACCTTGAGGATGTGTTAATATAGACAATTTAGATAAAGATGAAAATGAAAAAAAAGATATGGTTTTACAATATTTTGCTGATGTAAGGAAAGATTTTAAGGATTTAACAAAGGTTTTAATTGGTGTAGTTATAGCATCTCTTATTATCAACTTGATTGTTGTTGGATTGTTTTTAACAGTAATAAGACGTAATCAAAGCGAATTTATGGATTTTCTTAATATGACTGATTTTGAAGTTATAATTGAAACAAATATAATTAGTGAAAATGAGAGCTTTAATGAAAATAATACTGTAGGAGTAGATAATTAAAAAAGAGTGATTAAATGAATGTAAAAGTAAATCATAATGTTACAATACGTAGAACTAATCAATATCATGAAAGAGGCAGAGTTGAAAGCACACTAATAACTAAAAATGTGATTGCTAAAAATAATAGTTCAAGCCGAAACAATGTATTACATTATAGGACTGGACGAAGACGCAGTGACGCTTTAAATAACTAAAGCAAAATGAGGTGATAAAATTAGCATTACTTCTAAATTTATAAACCAACTTTTAAAATACAGCACAAAAAAAGAATTAGATGAAATAACCTTAAACGCTAATTTTACTGACAGACAAAATGAAATATTTATAATGAGATATATCAAGGGTTATAGTATAGACTTTATAGCAGATAAATTAGACTTATCAAGATATCCTGTAGATAGAGAGCTTCGCATTATAAGACGAAAAATTGAAAAAATAATAAAATAAAAAATAGCCCTATAAATTACATGGCTATTTTTTATTTTATATCTATTTGTTGTTTTTAAAAACTTCATTATCTTTTTCAATTTCTTTTTCAAATTCTTTTGCAAGTTCTTGTGATTTTTCTTCCCAATAATGATCTTTCCATTTATATTTTTTAAGTTTTTGTGATTTTTCTTCCCAATAATTTTTTTCAAGTTGTCTTTGCATATTTATTTTATATTTTTTAAAGTTTTCATCTTGTAATATAAGTTTATCTTTTATACATTTATTTTCTTTCATAAGTTTTTTATTATAAAAGTTTAAATTATCAATCTTATGTTTCAACTCTTTAATTTTATTTCTTTTATTTAATTTTGATATTTTAATTTTCATATTATATCTCCTTTTTATTTTTAATTCTCCTATAATTGTTTTTTAAGATTGTTAATTTTCATAGTTTTAGACTTAATACTCTCTATAAGTTCGAGATTTATTTTTCTTATCATGATTACTTCTTTGTCCGTAAAATTATCAACATGTATTTCAACTAAATCTTCATTATGATTTATTATGTTATACTCTCTTATAATATCCTTATACTTTGCACATAGCATTTTACATATTTCATGTCCCTCAACTGCGTCTTGTTCCGATATACGATTCACATTTTCCATTTTAACTCTCCTTTTTATTTTTTACAAAATCTTCCAGGATGAAATTACATAATGAACTTAAAGTAATACCCTCACTTTTAGCTATTTGTCTTAAATCTTCTTTTAAATCTTCTGAAAGAGAAATACTTGCATTGGTTAATTTTTTCTTTTTAGTTATTATCATTTTAATACCTCCTTTAATTATATTATATGTTAATGATATATAATTGTCAATCGTTATCTTAATTAAAAAGTGCTTGACATTTATATATTAATAATATATATTGTAAGTGTTGGGAGGTGATAAAAATGAATCATAAGTATAAGGAGGTGATTAATATGGATAAAGATAAAGAAAAAGAAGTTTTGAATGATTTGGCAATTTTTAAAATGTCTTTCAATGATTTAATGCGCTTAATTGAAGATTCGGATAATGCTGAATTTTTGGCTGAAATTTTGGATGAAATGAAGGAAATATCTATTATGATTAATAAATTAACGTTGCGAAAAAGTCAAGAATTTGATAAAGTAATAAACGAAGAAATGAATATATTAAAAAAAGATAGTTAATTATAAAAGAGGAGATTTTAAAATGCAAAATGAAACTATGCAAGATAGCATTGCGAATGAAAATAATAAAAAGTGTAGTCGTTGCGGAAGTGATAAATTAAATTTTGTCCTTCAAAAACCTACAAAAAAACGTGGTTTTATGGCTTCGATAATTTGGTTTATCTTTTTTGTTTTTTTGTTTGGCTGGCTATTAAGTTTAATAGGAATGTTTATTAAAGATAAAAAGCAAGGATTAGTAACTTATGCTATTTGTCAAAACTGTGGCTTTAGCGAAGATATGTCATTAAAAGAAAAACAAGCAATAGAAGACGTAGAATTAACTTTTGACGATAAATTAGGTTGCTTTCAGTTAATATTATCATCATTTTTTATACTTCCGCCTGTACTTTTTTTATTTAATGGCGATTTTCATTTACTAAGTTTTATGGTTATGTGTAGTATCTGTGCTGGTTGCATATTTGTTATTATAAAATTAACAAATCTGCTAAAGCGTTTTAAAAAATAAATATTAACACGAATAACCCTTATTAATTTAAGGGTTATTTTTTTGTATTTAAAATCATAATTAACTTAAATTTAGCTCAAATAAAGCCAAAATTTGACATGAAATTATAAAATTAATAGTGATATTATGGAATTAACTTAAAAACAGGGGGTATTAATAATATGTTGACAACTAAAAAAGATTTAGATGATATCTTTGATTTAATGCTTGATATGACAAAAAAAGAAATAATCGAAGCTAAAAATAAAAATTTTTATAGTAAAGATTTAGTTGAGTGTGTATCTATAGTTCTTTCTGTTGGATACGAAAGGTTGAAACATGATAAATAAATTAGTTAATCCTATAAATAAATTTAAAAGTGATGATAGTTTAAAACCTATTAAAAATGCGACTCAAAATAATGAAAATATAAAATTATGTGCTGATTCTTTTTTAAAAAATATGTCGGATTTAGATAAAAAAAGATTAAATTATATGATAGTTTGTGGTTATTTTGATGGTCAAAGTGTCGCCGAATATTATGACGTTGATGCAAATTCATTTGTTGAAATTATTAAAAATAATACTGAATATAAAAAATAAAAATAAAATTGGGGTGCTTCATGCAAAATGTTTTTATGGCAACAATAGACAAAGATGGCAATATTATGCAAATTGATCGTGCAACAAGCACAAATGTAATTATAGGTCGTGACTTACAAGCTTTTGCTGAACAACAAGAAATTATTAATAGTCAACAAGAAATAATTGATAATTATTACAATAAGTTAGTAGAATTAGGCGTTATTGAGATTGAAAAGACCGCAGAGGAAATAGCACTAGAAACAGCTAATAAGCAAATTGAAATAGCTAATAAGCAAATTGAAATAGCTAAACAAACGGCTTTAAGCTCTGAAAATATGATGATGGCAATGATGAAAGAAATGCAAGAAATAAAAGCAAAAATGAATATTAAAGATATTATTGACATAGATGACATAGATGAATTGGGGGTGCAAGACAATGAATTTTTTACTGAAGATGGCGATAGAACCTTTGATAAACCCATTGGCAAAAACATTAAAAAGAAATCCAAATGATTTGCGTAAAGCTATAGCAGAAGGTGAAAAAGTGGTTGGCAGTGGCGTTAACAATATTTCTGATGCTAAAAAAATACTAGAAAAACAAGGAATACCACCTGAATTTTTAGACAAATTAATCAAAAACTCACATATGGCGACACCTTATTTATCAAAGTTAGGAATTAGCGAAAAAACATTAAAAGAAGGTCTAGAATCATTAAAAACCACAGAAGTAAGTGGCGGAAGTGGGAGAGCTGACCCCAATTTAAAAGCACAAACCAGCTCTCCTGCTTTTGATAAATCAAAGTACCGAAAGGTATAAAAGAAGGAGGAATTTATATGACATCAGCATTACAAGAAAAGGAAAACATTAACTTTGGCGGTCAAGGCGGAATAGGAATGGGCGGAGCTTTAGGCGGAATTCTATTAGCTATAATCGTACTTTGGTTCTTAATCAAAGATGGTCACAACAATGGTGGTCACAACAATATCCACACAGGCGGTTACGGTGGTTATAATGGATTTGTGCCAGACCAACCTAACTACAGTGTAGACAAAGACGTTATAAACCAAGGCTGTATGACAAGAGAAAAAGAAGCTTGCGAAGCAGAAAAAACAAGAGCTTTAATAGTACATGAATCAGAAAGAAATGCAGATAAAGAATATTACACAAACTTAATAAATACACAATCATTATTAAGCGGAAAAGATAGTAAAATACAAGGTTTAGAAGCTATGATTTATGGTAATAACCAATTCAATACTCTACAAAAAGAAATATCTTTATTAGAGTGTCAAGTTTCTAAATTACCTCAAGCACAACCAGAGTATGCACAAATGTGTACACCAGTTGTAAGACCAGTTGGCGACTGTTATCCACATAACAGAGGCGACTTCTGTTAATTTCAACTAAATAAATCGTTAAACCGACGTCAAAGGTTAAGCTAGATGGCTAATGTCGTCTAGCTTTTTTATCGTCTAGCTTTTTTGTCGTCTAGCTTTTTTTATAAAAATGAGGTGAAAAATATGTTACAAGTTTTAGGAGCAGTAGCTTTAGGATTTGTTTTAGGCAATAAAAGAGCCCAAGAAACACTTAATAATTCTATATCTACGTTAGGTGCATCTGCTGTTGATTTTTTAGCTAAAACCGACTTAGATAATAGTGGTGATGATAATGCACAAGAAACCGATATCAATACCCAGATATACTAGAAGAAATTCACATAATGAATTTGATAAACTAATAGCTTTGCTTAGTTTAGGTATTATTAGTTATACTGCTTACGTAAACACAATAAATCTAGACTATAATAAACGTGGAGCACAATCTACAGAAAGAATAGCACATGAATTAAGATGTATAAATAATAGTCATTTTATGCATAAATTAAACGGAGAATTAGACAAGGAGAGATAAAAATGAATGTTAAGCCTACAAAATTAATTATTAAAAATGATAATGTTATTATAATAATACCATATTTAAATTTAAAAAATGGTACTCATATAAATTTATGTTTTGATTTAAAATGCGAAAATTTAGAAGAATTTAATGAAATAACAGGCATAGAAACAGTAACAATAAAAGTTGGTGAATGTGGCAAAGAATATATATTAGAAGATAATAAAGCTAATGTATTTTATGCAGATTTATTACATTTAAATTATATGTATCGTTTAAGATTTGGAAATAATGGAGCTAAAGACCCTAAAGGCAATGGAGGTTTAGGTCACTTTTTAAATCTAAATACTCCATGCTGTGCTAGAGCTTATGACCCAGCTAATAAAACAAAAGATGAAAATTCAGAAACACCACCAGCACCAACACCGCCAGAAAAATCATAATAAAGGAGGTAAACTATGACTATTATAGATAAAACTGATTTTTTAGAAAAAATGAAACATGTTCAGCAAATAGTTTTAGAAAATTTAATGATTCATGATGAATTTGCTAATTATTTTAATTTTTTAAATTTACAAGGTTATAAAAGAATGCATGAAAATGAATATCTAGAAAATGTTATAAAGAACAGATTAATAAATAGATATATTTTAACTAAAAAGCTTTTGCCGGCAAATGTGAATAATTTTCCAAGCTTTAATATAATCCCCCATGATTGGCATACAGTTGATCCCTTGACAATATCTGCTGACTACACTTTAAAAGCTGTTAAGGATGCATTTAGTGTCTATTTAGAGCGTATGGAGTATAGTAAAGAGCATGTAGAAAAAATAGCTATATACTTTTCGCAAAAAGGCGATTTAATAACTTATTCGTTTTTAAATGATATGGTTAAACATTACGACAAAGACATTAAATATTTAACAAGATACATGGCATGTTTAAACAAAGCCGAAAGTATTGATTACATTATGGAAAAACAAGATAGTATGCACGATGAATACAGAGATGACTTACCTAACTTGGTTAAACCGTTGATGGAAGTAAAATATTAGAACCTAAAATATTAAGGTCTGCGGGAATAACCGCAGACCTTAACTCCTAAGACTAGATTAATTTCTAGTCTTTTTTTGTGCTTAAAAATATAAAAAAGTATTTACTTTTACTCATTTTCATATTATAATATAAAAAAAGATAAAAAGGGGTGAAAAAAATGAATGTAGAAAATTTGTATTCAATAGATGAATTTTGTGCAATATTTAAAATTAGCAGACCAACATTTTATAATTGGTCAAAAGACGGAAAAATTAAAACAGTTATAGTATGCAAAAGAAAAAAAATAACAGAATCAGAAATAAACAGGCTTTTACTTTTAAAAGGAGAATAATATGGGAATTGTAAGAGTAAATAAAATTAATGGGTTTACAACAATTTCAAATACTTATCTAAGAAATAAAGAAATGAGTCTGTCTGCAAAAGGTTTACTAACTTTAGTTATGTCTCTTCCTCCTGATTGGGACTACTCAATAAATGGTCTAGTAGCTATATGTTCAGAAGGAAGAAGAAGTGTAAGAACTTCTATGTCTGAACTTGAAAAACATGGCTATTTAAAAATAACTAAAATATCTCCAAAAAAAGGAGCAAACACGTTTAAATACGAGTATGATTTTTATGAAGAGCCTTTAAATATCAATGTTTCAGAGCCTAAACAGAGTGTAAATATACAATCTGTAGATATACGAAACGTACATCTACAAAATGACATACAATTAATTACTAAAGAATTAAATACTAATAAATTAAATAAAGAGAATAAAGATCTCTATGTCACAACTAAAGTTGCGACGAAAAAATTTGAAAATGATTCTGTTGAGTTTTTATCTTCAAAATATTTAGCAGATAAAATACTTAAAATAAATCCTAACGCTAAAGTGCCAAAAGATAATAAAGAATTACAAAAATGGGCTAAGCATGTAGATTATATATTGCGAATTGATAAAAGACCTTTGGATGAATTTAGAGAGGTTTTAAAATTTGCAACTACAAATGAATTTTGGAGTTCAAATATATTAAGCACATCAAAATTACGTGAAAAATACGACCAACTTTATTTTAAAATGACCGAAAATGAAAGAATAACTAATCAAAAAAGTTATAGTCAGCCTAAAAATAATAAATTTGCCAATTTTGAGCAAAGAAAATACGATTTTGAAGAAATAGAAAAAATATTGTTAGAAAAATAGTTTAAAACGTTATTATGGCATAAAATTAGCCGATTTAAGCATAGTTGAAAGCATTAAGTTAATAAATGTATAGCTAGGTGCTTAAAAGTGTTTTAAAGCTATAATAGAGTGAAAATTAAGAAGGTGAATTTATGAAACTATTTAAAACTAAAAAATATAAAAAAGAAATATATGAAGCTGAAAAATTAGAGAAATTAAAAATATTAAAAGAAAAAGAGTTAATTAAAGATATGACTAAAATAGAATTATTGGAATATGAACTAAAAAATAAAAACTTAAAATACACAGAAAAAGATGAAACTTTTGTTTTTTATTATTTGTACGACGAAATTCAAAAACTAAAAAAAGGGTGAATTTAAAATGAGTAGAATTTTTGATGAATATTTAGATGAATTTGATAATATAACTAAATGGACAGAAGTATGTCCTTGCGGAAAAGGAACGATTGAACATGAAAAAGATGAAACTCCAGGCTATAGATGTAGGTTTAAGCAAATTAATTGCGAGGTATGTAAAAAAAATCAAAACAAATAAAGAAATAAAAACAGAGATTGAAGCCAGACAGTCTTTATTGCTAGATAATTTTTGTAAATGCAAACCAGCGAATTATAATCCAGTAAGAGCTATAAATAATATTAAAGAATATAGAATAGTATGGTATAAGTGTGGAAAATGTGATAAAGAGGTTAAAATCAAACAAACTCATTTATAAAATTTGATTGATTTAAAAATAAAAATAATATAATATAAAATAAAATAAATTTAAAAATTGAAATTAATGGGGGTTGAAAAAATGTTAGAAAATAAAGAAATTTGGTATCATCGCTTAAAAAATCCAGTATTTTTATTTGCTATAATCTCCTTTGGATTAATTTTGTCACATGTTTTTGGGCTAAGTCCAGCATTTTTTGAAAGATTTAGCGAAGATACAATATCCATAATAGGATCTATGACAGCTGTAATAGGCTCTATTGGCTGTTTTATAGGCATATTATCTAAAAAGTAGGAGATTAAAATGAACATAAAAGGAGTGATAAAATGAGTAGAGTTTTTATAAGTGTTGGACATGGAGGAAGAGACCCTGGAGCTGTAGCTAACAGCTTTAGAGAAAGTGATTTAGCTTTATCTGTGGCTACCTTTTGTCTAGAAGAACTTAGAAGACATAAAGTAGTCGCGGCCACCTCTAGAACTAGTGATATTGATGATGATGTAAATAGACAAGTAAGGCTTGCAAGAGAATTTAACCCAACTTTGGCTATAGACATACATTTTAATGCAGGAGGAGGTAAGGGATTTGAAGTTTTCCATAGCATAAATCCTCGCAAAAACGAAATTAATTTGTGTCGAAATATTGAAGCAGAATTTAAAGAAATTGGTCAAAACAGTAGAGGCTTAAAAACAAGAGTTGGAAATAATAATACAGACTTTTTTGGCTTTATAAGAATGCTTGAAATGCCTTCTGTAATTGTAGAATGTGCTTTTATTGATAATGCTCTGGACTTGTTGATGTTTAATACAAAAGATAGACAAAAAGCTATGGGCAAAGCTATAGCTAGAGGTGTCCTTGAGACATTAAATATACCCATTTTAAGAGACGTAGATGAAGAGGGGGAAGAATATATGGTTACAAGGCTAGAACTAACAAGAAACGGCAAAAATATAACGACAAGTAATATTTTTCATGAGGGTAAAAATTACGTAGAATTAAGAGACTATGAAGAAAGCTATGGAAGTGTAGTTAATTTTGATAATGCAACTAAAAATATAGCCGTAACTAGCCCACCGCCTCGTATTCCAGACGTAAAATTTAATGATTTAAAATTTAATATAGAAGGTAATAAATTTGAAATAGATGGACAAATGCTAAACGATGCAAATTTAGTAAGGGCGAGGGATTTGCTAGAGAACTTGGGTTATAAAGTTACATGGGAAAACAATATAGTAATTGGTGAAAGATTAGACAAAAATAGTTGCAAATTTAAATAAGATATGATAATATAGAGAAGTAGTAAACCTTATATTATTTACAAATTTACAATTTTTTAAAATCTCATGGAGACCTTTGGGTCTCCCTCTTTTTGTCTAAAAATTTATATAGCCTAAGGGCTATTTTTTTATGCAGAAATATAAATAAAAAAATATTTATAAAAACTATTGACACTATTAATATAGTGTGTTAATATGTATTTAACAACAAAAACAAAATATAAAAAAGAGGAGAAATTAAAATGAAAAAATATGAAAATATTATAGAAAAAATAAAAATAGAATTGCCAAAAAATAATTGGGAATTTATAGCTACAGCCAGCAGAAGCACTAGTAGCAAATATATAGAAATTTATGATGAAGATAATTTTCAAATTTATACAATCCGATTTTCGAATCACGGAATACCTTATACACTTAATAATTTTGGAAGAAAAACTACAGTCGTGCCGACATTTGACGAAATAAGTTATGGATGTGAAGTTGAAGATTTGGATGTTAACTTACCAAGTATGGTTTTTAAAACGAAAGATTTAGATTTTAAATATATAGCAAGTCAAATAATAGAAGATATAGGTTATAAAATAAAATAAAAAAACTTATAAAAAAGAGTTGACACTATCAATATAGTGTAGTATAATGTATATAACAGGTTAAGTAATAAAACTTAACAAAACAAAAAAGAGGAGATTTTAAAATGACAAAATTAAAAAATAAAACAGAATTTAAAAAAGAAATAGCAGGAAGCAAAGATGCAAAAAAAATAGAAATAATATTAATAGAAGATGGAAGCTGGATGTTTAATGATAACTGGACAATAGGAACAATGATGAATGAGTCAAAAATGTTTGAAACACATACTTTAGATATGACTAAAATAGAATATGCAAAAGCTAAAGAAAAATATATGGAAACTTTAAAAAATCATAAAATAATAAAAATGCAAGATTTAAAAAACCCAAAAACATTATTACAAAGAGAAGATAGATTAGAATATGCAAAAGATTTAGTTATAAAATTAGAAAATATATTAAAAAACTTATAAAAAAGAGTTGACACTATATTGATAGTGTAGTATAATGTATATAACAGGTTAAGCAATAAGGCTTAGCTAAAACAAAAAAAGAGGAGATTTTAAAATGAAAAAGTATGATTTAAC
>Ga0315291_10001011_pt1 | contig 37881 bp, 34 predicted proteins | sample YL17G12_20_MG_FD_203070 | JGI IMG/M metagenome (GOLD analysis project Ga0315291, IMG submission 203070) | Sediment microbial communities from Yellowstone Lake, YNP, Wyoming, USA - YL17G12_20 | ecosystem: Environmental > Aquatic > Freshwater > Lake > Sediment | place: USA: Wyoming | collected...
TCTCCCGCGACGACATCCTTACCAGCCTTGGCACCTAGTAGTTTCTCTGCTAGAGTTTTTCCCATCGCAGCCTCCACTATTCCAAACAAGTGTTCCGGTGAACTCTGAGTTTCCTAGACGCTCTGTTCCATTTATCTGTTGCACTTGCAAAGCATTTCAGAGTACCAGATACGTACTCTCGTGTCAAACGAACTGCGGAATCGCCAAAACCAAACACGGCAGCACTGGCTCAGTTCCACTAACTTTTAGATGTTTCCCGGAATCGCTGCCGTGTTCAATGATTTGATGCGACCGTGCCGGACTAATATGATATGACCTTTCCGGGATTGAGAATGCCCGCGGGGTCGAAGACGCGTTTGACCTTGCGAAGAGCCTCCATTCCTGCGGGACCTCGCTCGTCCGGTAAGTACTTGGACTTCGCTATTCCGATTCCGTGTTCACCGCTCGTGGTTCCACCTAGAGAAAGGGTAACTTCGAATAGCGAATCAGCGCAAGCGTAGACCCTCTCGATCTCTTCTCTATTCCTGGCGTCTGTCATTATGTTCACGTGAAGATTCCCGTCGCCTATGTGCCCGAAGGTGTATATCTTGAGTGCGTAGCGACTGGAAAGAGTCTCTATACTTGTGACGAGCTCGGGCAGACGGCTTCTGGGAACGCACACGTCTTCGTTTATTTTGGTCGGCGCCACCCTGGACAAGGCGGGCGAAACCGAGCGGCGCAGAGTCCATAGCCTATCTCTTTCGCTCTGAGACGTCGCAAACTCGAGGCTTAATTTCCTCAATTTATTGAAGGTTACGACAATTCTCTCAGAAAGTGCTTTAACCTCGGCCTCGGTTCCCGTCACCTCTACAAAGAGGACCGCACCGGCCCCAGCATGCGGAGCTCGACCCAGGTACTCTTCGACGCATCTCAGAGTGACTTCATCCATCACTTCCAACACGCTCGGGAGAACGCCCTGCGAGCTTAGCTCGATGACGGCGCGAGAAGCTTCCTCCAGACCCTCAAAGTAAACCATTAAGGTCGACCAGGACTGTGGCAAAGGAACGAGCCTCAACCCGATCGCGGTGAACACTCCCAATGTTCCCTCGCTGCCTACGAGCAATGAAAGGAGGTCATACCCCTTGGTCTTTTCCGACACGGACCACACTCGTCCGTCGCTCCCGACGACTTCGAGACTAGCAACATAGTCCTTCGTGGACCCAAACTTGAGGGCCCTCGGTCCGCTCGCACATTGTGCAACATTGCCTCCTATAGTGCAGACCTCCAAGCTGGAAGGATCGGGCGGGAAAAAAAGGCCTTTTGCAGCTAGTAACTTCTGCAGAGCTCCGTTGACCACACCGGGTTCCGCTACACAACGGAGGTCCTCGGCCGCAACGCTCATGATTCTGTTCATACGTTCGAATGAGAGAGCAATTGAACCCTCCAGAGGAACAGAACTCCCGGCAAACCCAGTCCCCGCACCCCTTGGAACTACGGGTATGCCTTCACTTGCTGCGAGCGAAACGACACGAGATACCTGTTCAGCGTTTGAGGGTCTTACGACAACGCCGGGGATAGAAGAGAATGTAGTGGCATCGAAAGAGTAGCAAATTCTGTCTTCAAGAGAGGCGAACACCTCCCGAGCGCCCACTATTCTCTGAAAGGCACGGATCACGGAAGGGCTAGTCTTCACACTTTGCGCCGCGGTCCTTCGACTCTGATTTCTTCTCTCGAGGTTTGTGTTTTTCGTCCTTCTCCCTCGCCTTTTCTCCGCCCGCTGGCTTATCGGCCTTTTCCTTCTCCTTGTAGCTATCACTTCTGTAGTCTGTGGCATAAAACCCCGAACCCTTGAAGATGATTCCTGCGCCCTTGCCGGGGAGCCTCACAACCGGGCCTGAGCATTCAGGACACTTGCACAAGGGTTTCTCACTCATCTTCTGGAATCTCTCAAAGATGTGGCCGCATTTCTTACACTCATATTCATAAGTAGGCATCTAGTGAATCACTCTCCTTGCAGGATGCGCTAACTAGAATCTTCGTGCCACCGGTAATTGCGGGGAGACTGTAGGCCCCAGGAAGACCACGCTGGCTCAAATTCCTCCGCCCCCGTAATCGCCGAGACCGCCGGAGTGGCGCGGCAGGCGCTCTCGCGCTCAGACATCTTTGCACCGGACCAGCTTTTTCTTCAACCTCTCTTCAACCGCACGCGGCACGAATTGAGTAACCGGGCCGCCAAGCGTGACGATTTCCTTCACCAGAGTAGAGTTTAAGTACGAATACTGCTCGCTCGGCATCAGAAACACCGTCTCAAAGGAGCCGCTGAGCTTTCTGTTCATCAAAGCCATCTGGAACTCATATTCGAAGTCCGAGAAGAAGCGTAGGCCACGTATGACCACATCTGCGCCCATGCTCTGCGCAAAATCGACAAGCAGCCCTCCGAAGTGAGTCACTTCTATGGCACCCATGTTTCGCGTGGTCTCTCTCAGCATTTCCATTCTCTCTTCCACCGAGAAGAGAACCCCTTTCTCTCCCCTGTGGCCGACCGCGACAATAAGGCGGTCGAAAAGCTTGAGCGCCCTTTCCATCAAATCAACATGTCCGTTTGTAACAGGGTCAAAGGCGCCTGGGAAGAGGGCCGTTTTCATCCACTACCTCCTTTCGGAACCATCACAAACACGGAGACCTGCGTGTCGCCATAGCGCTTGCTACTCTTGAGTCGGAGAATACCATATTCGTCGCCGATCTGCTCTCTCTTGTCGTGCTCCACGAGGACGATGCCGTCTTGCGCAAGAATAGATTCTTGCGCAATAGCTCGAAGACTGTCCTGCGCCAATCCTTTTCCGTACGGAGGATCGACGAATACTATCCCGAATCTCTCACCGTCTTGCGAAAGGGTCTTGATGGTCTTCTTCACTTCGCAGCAGAAAACCTGTGCGCACTCTCGAAGTTCGAGCTGCTTGAGGTTTCCTTCAATGGTCCTTCTTGCTGTCCTTGAAGAGTCGACGAATACAACGGAGGCCGCTCCCCTGCTCAACGCCTCTATCCCAAGTGCACCAGCGCCGGCAAAAAGGTCCAGTACTCTCGCCCCGTCGATTCGCTCCTGAAGCAAGTTGAACATGGCCTCTCTTACCCTACTCGACGTTGGTCTGATGGCTTTTCCACGGTGTGTAGTGAGCCTCCTACCGCGAAGACTGCCCGCTGTTATGCGCATTGAGTCCTCCGTTATCACCATTCTTGCAGACAGAACATGACCTGTCAAGCTGGCGCGCGAGCACTTGCGAACAGAGCTCGCGGATAGGTTCAAGCATCGGGTCGGGTTCCATGCGAAGGGCAAGCGGTGTGAAAAGAGGAAGGTCCCTGTCAATCTGGTTGAATCCACAGGGACCTTCCGGAAGAGAGATCTGGTTATTGAGCTGAGGAAAGAGTCGAACCAGTCACAATTCTGGGCGTTATGAATATCAAAAGCTCTCGCTTACTCTTCGTCTCGCCTGAAGACCTGAAGAGGAAGCCAAGCAAAGGAATGCTCTGGAGAACCGGTACTCCCCTCTTGTCGCTCGTGATGTTCTCTCTGATGAGGCCTCCTATGACGGCAGTCTGACCATTTTGTACCATCACTCTCGTGTCAGCCTCGGTCGTGTTTATGACAACACCACCCTGCACTGTTGCCTGGGAGGACAAATCGCTGACTTCAGGATGCAGGTCAAGCGTTATCTCATTTTCGGAGTTTATGTGAGGGGTTACCCTCAGAGTGATACCGATCTTCTTCAACTGCGTTATCGGATTCCCCGCGTTGTCCTGAACAATCAGCGGGATCTCCTTCCCAACGAGTATCGAGGCCTCTCGATTGTTGACGGTCGTAATCCTGGGGTTCGAGATTATGTTCGCCTTGTTCTGGGTCTCGAGTGCGCTGAGGGTAGCGTTCAGGGTAGCGTAGTCCCTGATTGCGCCTATCCTGACCGTACCGGCAGGGTCGAGGACAGGGGTATTCACATTGACATTCTCGTCGACATTCTGCTTTCCAATGTCCATGTCTTGCGCGCCCCAGACGATTCCGAGATTCCTGGATACGTTCACATCAATGTCAACCATCTTCGCTACAATCTCGACCTGCGGAGTCATGGAATCCAGTTCCATGGCGAGCTTTTCGGCGGACGCAATCCTATCTGCTATGTCGGTAATGAGGAGAGAGTTTGTCCTCTGGTCCACCTCGATGTAGCCACGTCTGGTCAGCATTTTCTCGAGCGACTGCCTTAGCTCCGCGGCATTGGCAAACTTGATCTCTACCCTCTTGGTTTCCAGCGGCAGCAACTCCTCTTTCTTCCTTTCAGCAGTCTGCTTGTCTATTTCTTCATTTCGAAGTTCCTCTACGGTGGCAACACGCAGAATTCCCTGTTCCTCTACATACGAGAGGCCCTGGGTTCTCAGAATAATCTCAAGAGCGTCTCTCCAGGGAACCGACTTTAGCCTCACGGAGACGGCTCCTTTTACCTCCTTGTTACACACAATGTTCTTCCCGCCAAATTCTGCCAAGCTTCGCATCACCGTGTTTATGTCCGCTCCCTGAACGTCAAGGGAAACCATCTCATTCGGCCCCCTGGGCGGGTCTGCGTTACGATTGAGAGATGCTTTGGACTTGGAACCCGCCGTCTCCTTGCCAATGACAACGATGAGTCCGTTCTCAGTCGTGCTGATCGAATACGGCCTCTCAGAATGAAGCTCGACAACAACTCTCGTTACGTTGCGACCGGGTTCACCCGGCCACTGGCTGGTTCTTATCTCAGTAATTCCGAGTTCAGAAGGTGTCTCAACAGGAGAGCCCAGCGCATAAAATGCGTCCAAACAGTCCACAACTATTCTGGGCGGATTTGAAAGGGCGAAATCTCTGTAAGATAGCGGCGCACTCGCGTTGATTTCTACCTCTATGACGTCTCCCTTCTGGGCAGCGGTCACGGCCTTAACCTGACATACATCGGCACTTCCCAGGGGCGCTGCCCATAGAAGGAGCACAGCTACCGTCAAGACCAGAAAGCCGCTTTCGAACCTATTTCTTCTCATTGCGTTCACCCTCTTTGCCTTTCATGCGTATTACTACGGTCTGAGTCTCTCCATAGAATGTTTGGTTGATTACTATGCTATCCTTCGTAATATCGGTCACGACGCCGCCAATCACCGCGTCGCCCACTCGGAGCACATAGCCTCTACCGCGGCTGTCTTCAACCATGGCGAGCTTCTCTTTGCTTCCCCACAGTATGCCTACGAGTTCCATGTCTCCAATGCTCACGAGGCTGACTGTGCCCTCGCCCTGGAACTCACCACTGACAAGCGACATAAAGGGATCCCTCTTCCCCAAGCTGGAATATATGAACTTGGGTCTTGAGAGAAGAAGCTCAGCCTCGCCTACTTTTCTCGGGCCCACATTCTGCGCCTTCTTTGCCTCCTCTGGCTTGTCTGCCGCCTCGAGCACAGCAAGAGCTAGCGAGGTCAGCAGAAACACACAGATAAGAAAGACTATGTGGGACTTAGTTGCCCTTTGTAGTCGTACGAACATTCGAAACACCTCTTTTTAGAGTGTAGGCCGAGGCGATGAAGGTGACCTGGACCACCTCGTCAGGTTCGCCTTTCGTGTAAGACGCAAGCTTCAATCTTGAGACATTCACTATCCTGGAAAGGTTCGCTATCTCGCTGAGGAAAGCTGCCACCTCGTGGAAACCACCGACTACGCTCACCTCGGCCGGATGCTCAACATAGTAATCGCGCTCCAAAGGGACGCCTGGCTTGAAGAGCGTGAACTTGACACCCGACTGTTGACCAGCAATCGTGACCTTGCTCAGCAGGACCGCGACCTCTTTCTCCTCGGGCAGAAGCGCCTTCGCAAGCAACCATGATGCGTGCAGCTCTTCGTATTCCTTCTTCAGCTTGGGCAGGTCGTTCACCATCTGATTGGCCTTGGACAGATTGGCCGTCAAGGCCTCATAGTGTTGTCTTGCTTCCCCGTATTTGGCCATCTGAGCCCGGAATCCAAACGGCAGGAAGGGCGCAAAAAAGTAGAAATAGATCACTGCGGCCAGAAGCACCGCGGCTATGAGCATCTTCTGAGTCTTTGGATCTTTGATGTCCATCTGCGCCCCTTATTCAGACTTCACACCTGACGTCAAGGAAAACTTGACAACGTCCATATCTTCTATCTTGCCTCTCTCTGCTATGGTGAGGTCCACGTTCTCAAAGAGAACAGAACGTTCAAGTCTTGTCATGAAATCGGCCACTATCAGGTTAGAGAACGTTACGCCTTCGATGGCCACGTTGGCAGAATCAGAGCGGGCATACGACGTCAACCAGAGATGGTCGGGAACGCGCTTGTTAAGTTCATCAAGCAGCATCACCTCGCAGGCCCGGCTCTTCTCCAGCTCCGTTATCACTTGGAGATTAGTGTTCAGCTCTTGGCGCTCAGCTGTGAGTTTCTCAATTTGCTCGATCTGCGGCTTCAGTTCTGCTGCCTGTCTTTCAGCTTCGGCAATCCTCGACTTAAGGCTTGCCATTCTCGCTCCCTGAACCAACGAGATTATGATCAACAAAGCAATTATGCCACCTACGGCTCCTACAAAGGCAACATTCCCCACTCTGGGAATTGCTATCGTTCTCTTCTTGGTCCGCTGCTCAAGAGGAAGAAGGTTTATCTTTATCATTGGGTTCCTGCCTTCCTCAGTGCAAGCCCGATTGCCACAGTAAGCACGGGGGCTTCCTTGGAGGGGTCGCCGGCTTCGAAAAGCGAAGAATCATAGTTCAAGCGGGACACTGGATTGGCGATCTCGGTCGGTACGTTGAATTTATTGACCAGAAGTTCCTTGAGGCCCTGGAGGTGAGAGCCGCCACCGCTTATGAAGATCTTCGTGAGGCCCTCCGCCTCATTTGAAGTCTTGAGATACGCGAGCGCCCTGTCGAGGGTCACGACCAGGTCATCGCAAGCCACTTGAACGAACTGAGGAATATTGTACGTGCCCTCTGACTCACCTTTTAGAGCCTTCAGCGCTTCGTCATGCGAAAGGCCATATTCTCTCTGAAGGGCTTCTGCAACCGTATGCCCTCCCAGAGAAAGGTCCTTGGTGAAGTGAGGAATACCGTCCTTCACGATGCTGACGTTTGTTCTCTCCGCGCCCATATTGACAAACGTGACTACATCCTCGGGTGTGAAATCATAGTTTGCCTCAAGCGCATTCTGAACTGCGAAAGCGTCCACGTCTATGAGCTCCGGAAGTAAACCGGCTTCCTTTATCAGTTCCGCGTGCACATTCACCATTTCCTTCTTGGCGGCGACCAGGAGTACCTGCATCTGCTTTGGCCCGACGTCGGTCTTGAGAATCTGGAAATCAAGCACGACGTCGTTGACGTCATAGGGTACATGCTGTTCTGCTTCCCAGTATATCGCCTCGCGAGCGTCTTCTTCGCTGAGACGATCCATCAGGATTTTCTTGACTATCACCGCACGACCGGAAACTGCCGTGGCCACTCGCTTGTTCTTGATGGCCTTGGCCTCCGTCAGGTTGCGGATGGTGTCCACGACGGCCTGTCGATCCATAATCTCGCCGTCGACAATGGCCTCCGACAGAAGCTCAGCAATCCCGAACTTGACGAGCGTCATACCGTCGGGCGCTTCTTCCAACTCGGCGAGCTTGATCGCGCTGCTGCCTATGTCCAAGCCAACGGAGGATTTCTTCTTACCGAACATCTCTGCCTCGTTTTGTATTTGTGACCGGTGAACGTCTTACCTATTCCCAAGCGCGCCACGCTAACAAACGGTCTGGCAACTGTCAAGCGGAAAATCCGTTTCTCCAATGCTCTCGATTCCTTTTCGCATTCCATTCGAGTACTTCTGTGAGCTTTCCGCCGCGATCCCTTTTTGAAAACACCTCTGAACCGCGGCCAGTGCCACGTGCGAACTCACACTTTTAGACTAGCTCGAAAACTCTCACGTCGAGATACTTGCCGCGCAACGCTACACTGCGAAACAAGGATTCACAATGGTTTGAGGGATGCAACTTCCGTGCCTCAGAATCAAAAAAGTGGAGATTGATGAACCGGTTAGCACTTTGTGTCACAAGTAGATACGGGTGCGACATCGGCGCCTGACGACCTGCAAGAGCTTTCGCGGTGCCGGCCGGAAAGCCCGTTGCTTTTTGCGGTTCGCAACGGTCAAAATCCAGCCGTTGCCACCTGCTACAGAACAGACGGTGGTGCACCCGCCTAATGTGAGTTTGTGGCAAGCCCTCGGTTGACACCGCATAGCCGCGATGATAGATTCGCGCCATGCGAAAGGCAAAAGTCGTAAGCGCGGTTTCTCTTTTCGCCCTGTTTTTACTCGCATATGGGCACACCTCTTCTCTGTCCGTTTCCTGGAAGAATTTCAGCGAGGACAGTGGAGACTTTCTTGCCGCGGCCTACACGCTGGGCATTCCTCACCCCACAGGTTATCCTCTCTATGTTCTTCTTGGCCGCATATTCTCGCTCATAATGCCTGGAAGTATTGCCTTCCGCATCACGTTGCTCTCGCTTCTTTGTGCTTCTCTCGCGCCGGTGTTTCTGTTTCTGACGCTGGCAAGGCTCCTTCCGCGCTCCATGGGCCTTATGGGAGCTGCGGTAGCTTCACTCTCGTTGGGTTTCTCCCTCTATTTCTGGTCGCAAGCAGTGGTAGCTGAAGTCTACACATTTCACGTTCTGTTCTTGTCCATGCTTGTTTATCTCGCAGTCAGATGGATGCATCCGGAAGAAGCTACTCTGGACTCGAATGGTGTGCACGCAGCGGTCGCTAAGTCGGCTACGCCCGCCAACGGATCTGTTGCCGACAAAAGGTCCGACGCCTATTTTCTTCTCTCTGCTTATGTTCTCGGTCTTTCTTTTACAAACCACATGCTTTCGACCGTGAGTCTCGTTTTCGCAGCCGCGTTAGTGCTCTCTGGCCCTGCTAGAAAGAGAATCCGTCCGTCCCTCTGGATACTGGCCCTGGTGTGTTTTCTAATTCCACTCACGCTCTATGCGTATCTGCCGATTCGCTCGATGAGGGACCCTGAATTGGACTGGGGAAACCCTGAGACTTGGCGCCAGTTCAAATGGGTAGTGACCGGGGAGCAGTATCGCTTCAGGTTGCTGGCTCTGCCCATGACTCAGGCCCTCGCGAAGCTCTGGCCTGGCCCTTTTTTGGCTTCGGGGTGGCCTATTCTTACCCTGTCAGCAACTGGCCTTCTTTCGAGAAGGCTCAGCGGCGCACTTCGCACCGCTCTTGTCTCAGCGATTGTCGCTGACCTCTTGATCGTGGTTCTCTACGATATTCCAGACTTTCCCCCCTATTTCTTGCCAGCGAGCTTTGGGCTGTGCTTTCTTGCAGGAGCGGGGTTCGAGCGCGTTTTGAGCGCATCCGCTGCAATACTGAGCAAGATCTGGAAAGCGGCTGTGGCTAGACTCGCAACGGCTTTTCTGGCGGCTGCGCTCATCGTTGCGGTACTCTTGCCCGCAGCCACGCATAACCGGAAGGAGACCGATGCCTCCACCGACCTTTACGCTTACGTTTTTGGAAGAGCTACTTTCAGGATCGTGGAGCCGAACGCCCTCGTAATAAGCGAGTACGACGGCCGCACCTTCGCGCTATGGTTCTTCCGTCAAACAGAGTTCAAGGAAAGCCACCCAGATTGTATTGTGATTCTCAAATACCTGCTCGTGTGGCCCTGGTACGTTGACAACCTGAAGAAGCTTCATCCCGACCTTTCACTGCAACAGGCCGGGCCGATGGATGCTGTGATGCTTTCGCTCGTTGGATCAAACATGGAAAAGCGGCCGATCTACACTGTGCGAGACGATCCAGCGCTCAAACCGTTTTACTGCCTTAGGCCGATCTTTGGAGGCGAGATCGAGCTTTTCAGAGTGGAAAAGATGAAGAGTTCTGAAAAGCCTTGAGAAAGTAGCTGCCAGATGAAAGGAGCTGACATCAGGGAAAGAACGACTCCAGTCCTTATCGTCGCTCTACTCGGCGTACTCACGCTTGCGATCTCGTCGTGGTTTTTTCTCTCGATGGGAAGGTTTACTGGTGGCGCTCTTTCCATGCCGCTTGATGACTCCTACATCTACTTCCAGTACGCGCGCAGCTTCGCAGAAGGTAAACCCTTCCACTATTCTCTTGTCGATGAACCCAGCACGGGGGCCACGAGTCTTCTGTACACACTTATTCTTGCAGCCGGTTATAAACTCGGGGCGCAGGGCGATTCCATCATCGTTTTCGCTTTCGTCCTGGGAAGCTGTTTACTTTTTGCCTCTTCCCTGATTGTAGCGAAAATACTGAGGCTTCTGTCCGCAGGTGCTGCCTCAATCGGCGCGGCACTGCTTGTACTCACAAACGGACACGTAGTATGGGCCTACCTGAGTGGGATGGAAGTCGGGCTGTTCGCCGCGATGATTCTTCTCACCCTCTTCCTATTTCTGAAAGAGCGCCCGAGCGGCCGCTTCTATGGAACCTCTGTTGCCGCCGGTCTCATGGGGTTGTGCAGACCTGAAGGGTTTTTTCTGGCTATCCCCGTCGCGCTCCTGACTTTCCTACTTCCAAGTGATAAGCGTCGCTTAGAAAGGCTGCTTTTCGCGGTCATCAGCCTCTCCGGCGGCTTTCAGTTTATACTCAACTGGTTCCTCACGGGTAGCCTCGCGTCCAACGGGACTCAGGCAAAGAGTGTGTTTTACGCGCAGGAGCCGGACTTATTACACCTTTACGTCCTGCGATTCTTCCAACTGGCGCGGCACGTCTTTCTTCTTTTCTTGAGCGATTTCAATTCCTTGAGTCTTGGACCACGGTGGGCTCGCGTTGCGACTCTCTTTCTCAAGTGCGGATTTCTTGCAGCCTTTGTAATCTTTCTTTTTGACAGAACGCGCAGAAACTCTATTGCCGTACTTCTAGCAAGCTGGGTGTTTCTCTCCGTGTTTCTGAGCCTTGTCCCATGGGCCTGGAACGTTCACCTGAACAGATATCAAGTTCCGTTCTTTCCAATCTTCCTTGTCATCTCTTCGGCAGGATTAGGGTTTCTGGCGAGTCTTGCCCCGAAGCGCACGTGGATTCTGTCTCAATTGACACTTGTAGTGATCTTCGGACTTGTCACAATCTCGTTTCTCGGTACCACAAGAAGGGTGGCACGAATATACGCCCACAACTGCGAAAACATATTTCACCAGCAAGTGAGGGTGGGCAGGTGGGTCAATCTTTATACGCCTTCCAACGCTATCGTGGGGCTTAATGACGCTGGTGCCATAGCCTACTATGGACAACGAAGAGTGTTTGACTTTGTGGGAATAGTCACAAGTCATGAGGCGATGAACTGGCGTTCGGGAATCGGTTCGGTGGTCGAAGCACTCGAAAGACTACCGCGGGAAGACCTCCCTCGGCTTCTTGCCATATACCCCAATTGGCTCCCGTTTCTGGTGAATTCTGGCATCGCAAAGACCGAGGTTTTCAGGGCACATCTTGATCTCAACACCATCTGTGGCGGCAGCGATAAGGTAGTCTACCTGCCTGACTGGACTCTCCTCAGGAGTGGCCATGTACCTCCTTCATTGGAAAGCTCGCGAGGCCTCACGGTCATAGATTCGCTCGATGTTGCTGATCTTGAGAGTGAGAGGGAGCACTGTTACAGAGCTCTCGGCACCTGGAGACCTGAAGCCAGAATCTCTGGGGATTCCGTCGGGACGAAGATTATGGATGGGGGGAGAAGGATCTTTGTGGGAGAAACAATGAAAGTCCGTTGCTCGCCAGCGAGGGAGCTCTTGGCGCTTTTGAGGCTTGATAGCAGCTCACCTGTTCTGAATCTTCAGGTAAACGGGGTGCTCGTCGGCAGTGTGACGCCCGAACGAGCAAGAGACGGGTGGGCGTACGCGTGGTTCAGAGTGCCGGGAGAATTGGTGAGAAAGCAGCCCGTTGAAATAACGGTGCGTCTCAAATCAGACCCTGAGAGAATAGGCTATGGCTCATACCATTACTGGTTCCTACAGTGAGTGCGTTGGAGTAAAACCGTACGGCCTCAACAAAACGGGCCTCGTCACAGGATAACGGGGCCCATCCTATCAGGAGCCGCTTGAGTCGCTCTTGTCTTTGCCTTCTACCTCTCGCGCCACAGGGCCACTGTATAGTTAGACATCTCAGAAAGTTTCGATATGGTCTGACTCGAGTAGAATAGATCAGCTTGCCCTGTAATGCTCCCAGAGGCGGAAATGCTGCCCTGTGTCATCACGCAGCCGTATACATGTACCCCGTTACCGCCTCCAGTGAACTCGATATTTCCCATACAAATGATGACGCCATACCACGTGAATTGCCCAGAGACTTTTAGATCTCCGTCAACAAGCAGGACGCCGCCGCCGCTATTCTGACCCGACAAGTGAAGGTCTCCGCCCTGGATATAGACTACCTTGTAGTCGGTGATGGAACCCCACCCGCTCGTGCTGGGATTACTCTGCGAGCCGTTGTACACAATGTCGGCCATCGACGCGTAACTGTTCCGGTAACCCAGCAAATCCAGGTCGTACGTGGCGCCGGCAATGCTTGGCGGAGCTCCGGAACCCTCTATGTTGTCCCAACCCTGTGGACTATTGCAGCTTACTGCACCGACACCCTGAGTAGCCACAACCCCTGGGATTGGACTGGAACTCGTGATAATTGTGTCCGCCGCGGGATCATAATCGTGTCCGTCAATGTGGAAAGCTGTTCCTTTGCACTCGAGCGTTCCTTCTGTGTACACCGACCCTGGAACGGGTAGCCCAGGAAGCTTGACGGCCTCGATTTCTACCGTTTTGTTCGCATTGCTCTGCACGCCATTGCTTGTCACAATCAGCACCGGCACGCCGCGCACAAAGTTCTGGATGGGCCTGGTGGCTGGATTATTATCGTGGTCGCCAAAGAGAACCACCCTATTCACACCGCCGATCTCGGCAACCTTGTACCTGACTTTTACCCACGGATATTGGATTGGGTGAGCGAGACCAGTCTGGGAGGAAAGAACTTCTGGATACGCCTCTCCACTCTCATCAATGGAGCCGTCACCGTCATTGTCGAGCGAGTCCACGGCTGTCATATGGCGTTCCGGGTCTCCCGTGGATGCACCGTTTGTCAGAATTATGTAACGACCCCAACCCGGTGTCGGAGTTGACCCGGTCTCCCCCATGTATGACGGCGAGGACTTAGGTGACATTCTCGCCAATGCCTCTGCGGTTCCGGCTTCTGCGACGTAGAGGGCCTGGGACTCCCTCAGATTGTTGCCGGATATCTGTCTCTCGGTCTTGGTCGCACCCACAAAGGCTAAAGCCACCGTGGAGAGCACGAATAGTACAAGCAGTGCGATTAAGAGCGCGTTCCCCTTCTCACCGCGATAGGAAGCTGAGTGCACACTTGCACATCTGTGTAAAAGACTCATGCTAAACATAATCCTGCCCAACCTTCCTTTCAAGGCTGCAGCAAACTGATATAAGGATTGAGATAGACGACTATTTCGCCCGCCGTGTCTGACACGGCGGTACCGATTACTATGTCGTTGAGAACGTCCGAGCCGGGAGAGTCCTGAGAACACTCCAGTTTTGTAATGCAGACTGCGTTGACCACGCCACCGGCCGCGGCGTCTGACCAGCTTTCGTTGGTTGGAACGATGCCGCCTACTGGCGAGGCCGTTCCGTTACAGAACCAGGCCTGCACTGACTTTTCCGAGTTCCCTGCAGCGATGTCGACGTCGTCGTTGCCGTAATCGAGTTTTCCAAGCGCTACGCAGAGAACCGGCCCGCGCGCAGCGGCGTAGTCGGCCAGAGTCAACGACGTCCCGTCTGAATTGAGCCACAACTCGACTTCTCCACTCTTGGTGTTTGTCTTCGTGCCGGCAACCAGATCGGTCCTTCCGTCCCGGTTTATGTCACCCGCAGCCAGAGCGTTCACCTTTCCCCTGGAAGTCACGGTAAAGTTTTTGGTAAACCTCCCCGGATGCGAAGGCTGACTGATAAAAACATCTATCTTGCCAGATTTGTCACTTGACCCCGTCTTACACCCGGCTGCAATGTCAAGATGACCGTCACCGTTCATATCGAAGATCACGACGGCATTTACCTCTCCAGAGGCCGCGTAGACGTCGTTGGTTGGATCGTGGCTGAAGGTTCCGGTTCCACTTCCCAACCATACCTCGACTTTTCCGGTAAGGCTTCCTGTCTTTGTGCCCAGCACAACATCCGTCTTGCCGTCTTCGTTGAGATCTGCGACAGCAATGGAGAGCCCTTCACCCGTCACGTTGTTGTCCTTGTATGTGCCGTTCGGCAGGCTCGGACTGGTCGCGGTACCTACTCTTCCCTCTCCGTTGGGCGGGCCCTGGTTCAACCAGACCTCGAAACCCCCGCGGTTGGTTGTGAGTCTCACAGCAGACACGACGTCCTGGTACTCAGCCGCGGAACCATCCACATTTCCGGTGGCGAGAGCAAGCAGGTCGTAGTCGGAACGGCCTGTGTAGGAGGGAGTGGTTATAAACAAAACGTCACCCGTGTATCTGCCGGGATAACCGTTCCACCAAACTCCGAGGTTGTTTGTCCCGCTGGCCTTCGTCCCAAGGACAATGTCCACATCGTGAACGTTATCGATCGTGGTCCGCGAACCCTCGGCGGAATCCTTTTCGTGGAGATCCTTGACCGTGAGAGAAAGAACTTTCTCCGTTGGAATATGGATCGGAGGCTGATACGGAGGCAGACCTGTTCCAGTTCCTGTGCCTGTCCCAGTCCCCGTGCCCGTCCCGGTTCCGGTGCCGGTACCCGTACCGCTGCCCGTGCCTGTACCCGTGCCGGTGCCCGTGCCGCTGGCCGTTCCATAACCGGCAATCCCGGAGTTCATGGCGACTAAGAAGGGCACATTCCTTGGCATTACACTGGATGTTAGCGTCACCCTGGGGAACTCTCGAGTGTGCGGGTCTCTCTGTCCGGTCTCGGCAACAATTCTCATGACAATCGATGACAGCCTGACAGTCGTGCTTGGTCCAGGAGGCTTGCCAAGCAGTGAATCGGCCACGGTTTTGCCGTACTTCACGTCAGTTGGGTCGTTCCCCGAACCAGAAACAATGAGATTTGCAGAGTTTTTGTCGAGATAGGTAAATAGGGGGACGTTGTAGCCGGGCGATCCATCCGTGTTCTGAGTGATCCCGTAAGCGATCACTTCACCCGCGCCCGAAGCGGGGGTCGCAAGGGGATCCCCAGCGTTGCTCACGACTCGTCTCAGCACGCGATCTCTTGGGTTCGGCGTGAGCGCGACGAAGGCGTCGGCCGTGTCGGGGTCCAAGAAATAGGTCACTGTCTCACCCAGCTCTATTGAGCCGTTCCTGTTTTTATCCAAAACGAAGCTAATGCGCTCTTCTGACGCTACCAGTACCGGAACCGTGGAATCAGGATTCACTCCGTAGCCGGCTGACCTTAGCTCCGCGTTCATCATTGCAAGAGCGGCCCTGGCGTTCTGCTCAGCCTCCGAAAGCTCCATGCCTATCGCCTCAGACCTCTGACTGCGTATGTACAACGAGTATAGGGCGCCTGCCACGAACGCGAACACAGTGATAGCAATCATGAGCTCGACCAGACTAAACCCTCCTGGGGATTTTCCGCGGAGCATGCTTACTTTCATGACCTTTTCCTTCCAGAAGCTTCCCTTCTTATTCTGACAAGCCTTCCTTGCTGGATAATCGACCCTGCGTTCACCTATTCAGCCTCTCAGCGTTCGCCTGTAACCAGACCCCAGTCTGTTTCGGCGTACCTTGCATCACCTTGCAAGGTACGTGGCCAGGCTAACACCCTCCCGCCCCTGTCTTGCAGGCCAGCTCACGGAAACGAACACCCTTTTGCTCCCCACCGTGGGCACACTATCTTGAACGGCCCACGTCCTTACGTAACTTCCCAACGTGTCTGTATAGGAACCAGCAGTGAGCATCGAGCTCGAATACCCCGCTTGCTGCAACTGCTCGATTTTTTCCTGCGCTCTCCCTAAGGCGGTCGTAAGCAGTCTCCCGTCGTTCACGTTTTTAGTTGCCAGCGGAAACAGGGCCGCGACCGCCATCACACCAATACCGATGATGACCAGAGTCATTATAAGCTCCACAAGACTGAAGCCTTTTTCGACACGTGCCGAGCGGCTTAACATCGAGGTTCCAGACTCGGTCGCCATTGCGCCTAGCTTCGTCGCTTTTTCATGCTTTCTCATAAACACCTTCTTGCTTGACACTGCTGTTGCCCGCATTTGTTTTTCTACCTGACTGCCACCGCCCCTGTGGAACGCATAACTCGCACCAGTCGGTTGTAGTTTTTGCGGTTAGAAATGGTCACCGTACCGGTGCTGCTTGTACTCCCGTTAGGATAGAAAACAAGCGTGTCTCCGGAAAAAGGCAAAGCCGGTCCGTTGGTCACCGTCAGTTCTGCGGGGATATTGATGGGCCCAAGCACCAATTCCCCGTTATCAGCGACGCCATTGTTGTTGTTATCATCAAGCATGGAATAGAGCTTTGCGGTGGGATTCAGAGTCACTTTGTAGTTGTTCCCTTCCGCGGCTGCGCTCTGCCTGGCCAACCTAAGGTTCGCCGCCAGCCTGTGTATGGTTCCTTCGACTTGTTGAGTCGCCATATACTTCCTGAATGCAGGCACGCTCGCTGCGATCAATATGCCAAAAATAACGAGAGCTACCATGATCTCGACCAGGGTGACTCCGGTAGCACTATTGAAGGGGCCAAACGCCTTCGCACACGTGGCACTATTTCCAGACCTGCGGGCAACCCCAGACTCCAGACTCACTTCGAATCCGGCCTCGAATCTATTTTTCTTTCTAAACAAGGAGACTACGGTTCTCACGGATAGAATCCTCCCAACGTCTTTCAATGCAAGCCCTGTGCCACAAATGTTGCGGGAGGGCGTTGGGCCGACGCCACAAATGCAGCTATCACTTTGGGTTAATAAATGGATTTTACGTTGTGTGGCGTGCGGACGATAAGGAAGGCAAAAAAGCGTTGCATTACGCAAGGGGAGACTAGTGGCCGAGCCTTACATTGGTCAGATACCACTCGACGAGACGGCTCCAGTAGAAGAGAACGAAGATGCCCGCGGGTGCGAGAAAGCTCCCGAATGGAATCGGTGTCCTGCGGCTCAGGTGAAATACCAGCATCAAGAAAATGCCAAGGGCAGAGCCAGCGAGAGACCCAAGGAAAATCACGGCCAGGACTGCTTTCCATCCCAAGAAGGCGCCTATCATAGCGGCAAGCTTCACGTCGCCTCCCCCCATCCCTTCCACTCCTGTCGCCCTGATGTAAATGTAACCCCCAAGCGCCAGGCTTCCTCCGCCAACAACGATTCCAAGGACGCTCGAGAGAAAGGCCGAATAGAGCCCAGCGTTAACGGGTTCAGCAACACCTGGAGCTCGCAGCCCTACAAAGAAGCTGCCCATCAATCCAATAAACATGAAGGGGAGAGTTATTCTGTCTGGTATTATCCTGTGTTCAATGTCTATGAAGGTGATTACCACCAGCGCGCACGAAAAGGCATAGTAAAAGAAGAGCTCAAACGAGAACCCAAACGTGAGGTAACTAAACAAAAACAGGAATGCAGCTACGAGCTCCACCACAGGGTAACGCCACTCAATTCGGGCGCCGCAGTTTCGGCACTTGCCTTTGAGAATAAGGAAACTGATAACAGGTATGTTGTCCATTGGCCGGATGGGGCTCTTGCACGAAGGGCAGTGCGAGGAAGGAAGGATGACGGAAAGCTTGCGAGGAATCCTGTAGATACAGACATTCAGAAAGCTTCCAATTGCGAGACCTGCTAAGAAAATCAGGACAAAATCCATCAGATAAGCTCCATCAAAGAGTCCCGAATGTGGTCACAGTCAACCGAAGAAAACCTGACAGTTGTAGCCAAAAGCAAACGCTGGCTTTCCCGTGCGAGCGTCATACTACAGCTTCCGCACGCGCCTGAGCGATTCTACCCCGTCGTCGTGCGTCTTTCTCTCAAGTTCTGCCTTTAGCTTTCCTATCTTCTCTTCCGCTATTTGTTTGATGTATCTGTTCTCGGTTGCCGCGGCAACCTCCTCCCAAAGTCTCAATGCTGTCTCCGTGCGGCCCGCCTTCTCCTCTACGAAGGCCGCAAAGCGCGAGGTAAACTCGGGAGCATCGGGCAGCCGGGACGAAAGAGAGAAGTATCTCCCCGCGCTGCGATAGTCCCGAAGTGCCACATAATAGATGAACCCCGTCTCAAACGCAAGGAACCAGTTGTCAGGATTGTGTCTCATCCCTTTTCTCAGAAGTGCCAGACCCTCGTAAGGCTTGCCCGCATCCTGAGACAACACCAAGGCTCCAAAGACATACGCCTGGATGAACTGCGGATCAAGTGTCGTCACGACGTCGGAAACGTGGCCAATCATGTCGTACTTTCTGTCTGTGAGTCTGTGATGACCATAGTATTGGACTGCCCTGAGCCAAGCTATGTCGGCCAGAGTTGCCTCCTGACCCAGTGCGGTTTGTCTCACGAACTTGCCGGAGGGAAAGTACATCAGCTCTTCGCCAGGCTGAGCTGTAGTCCTTCCGAGCATTTCCCTCTTCACGAGCACTCCACCGCATATCAAACCCATGGCCAGAAGCACAACTGCTGCGTCCTTGAGCCCACCTCCCGCTGAGAGCCTCATCACTTGAAATCCCTCCTTGAGAAGACTACAGCAGAAAGCAAGAGAGCGCCTAGAGTGTAAAGCAGGCCGTATGCAGTGGCAGCAAGAAGGTGCTCCGTGGGAACGTCGATTCCGTGCACGACCATTCCTCTGACATTGAATAGCTGCAGATCAGGCAGCAGGTAATACACAAATTGGCACACGTGCTGTGCGAATGGTGATGGCAGTCTTGCTGCAAATGCGAGAATGTCGCCTGTAAAATGTCCGACTGCGTAAAAGGAGAAGGTAAAGATCGCACTCAAACCAGTGGTGCTGAACGACGAAAATAGGACCGCTATCGAGGTCATCAGAAGTAGCTCTATGTAAGTGAGGAACCCGGCTTTCAGGACCGGAACATCAAATCCCGCTGTCGAGATGAGCAAAGTTATCTGCAAAGTGACGAGCATCAACAGGACTATCGCAATCAGCGCGTCTGCCATCCCGAGAAACTTGCCCAGGATGAACTCGTACCTGGAGACTGGCTTTGAGAGAATCACGAAGATTGTTCTTCTGTCTATCTCTTTGTGAACAAGCCCGGTGCCCATCACTATGATTGCGAGCATTCCAAAGAACGAGATCGCAGACAGGCCGACGTCCTTGGTAATCTTTACGCCTTCCCCCAGGGCAAGCGGGCTCATGATGCGCGTGCTCACCACAAGCACCACAGAGAACACAATTAGCACATAGAGTGCCTTGTCTCTCAGGGCTTCTCTGAAGGTGTTTCTGGCAATCGCAATTACTCTCACTGTTTCGCTCCTCGAGGTTTTGTATAGATTGGGTCCCATCTGACTCAGACGAAACTGAGCTCGTTCGACTCTTCCTCGCTCGATCTCTGGGTGACTTCCTTGAAGAAGAGAGATTCTAATGATTCTTTCTGCGGAACAACCGAGAGAATTTGGACCCCTTCCTTTGCCAGTTTCCCCAAAACCATGGTCGCGAGGTCCGAGTTCCTGAGCTTGAGTATCGTAGTATCGCCTATGAACTCTACTACCTCTACATAGGGCTCGAGCGCATAAGTAGCTTCTTCGCTAATGTTTTTGACGGCAATCTCTATGCTTTTCGCCTCTCCCGGGACAAGTTCGTTGAGGTGTCCGACCCTCTCCAGGCGGCCATTGTTGATGATTCCTACCCTGTCGCAGATGAGTTCGACGTCCGGTATGATGTGAGAGCTAAAGAAGACGGTCTTTCCCTCTTCCTTCAAGCGCAGAATGGCATCGCGAAACTCCTTTCTTCCGATCGGGTCAAGACCGCTCAGCGGCTCGTCGAGTATTAGGAGTCTAGGATTGTTGATCAGGGCTTGTGCCAAGCCAACCCGCTGAAGCATTCCCTTGGAGAACTTCCTGAGCTGAATGTTCTCTTCTTCCACAAGCCTGGACAGAAAGAGGGACTCCGCCATGCGTCTCTCGACTTCCCTCTTGCCGCTAATCCCCGAAAGTGCAGCGCAAAGTCTGAGAAATTCACCCAGCGTGAGACAGTCATAGAAATTGGGGTTCTCAGGAAGGAATCCCACCTCTCGTCGCGAATCTGGTTCGTCAGGACTCATACCGAAGACCTTGATCGTCCCGCTTGTTGGCAACAAAAGCCCCAGCATCAGCTTCATCGTGGTCGTTTTACCAGCACCGTTAGGCCCCAGAAAACCGAAAACTTCGCCTTCGTACACCTGAAGGTTCAACCCCCTTAGGGCCCATTTCTTCTTGCGCGTAAAGGAACTGGTAAAAACCTTTACGAGGCCCTGTGCCTCGACGACAATTCTCCTTTCGCCCTCGTAGCTGGCGTCATATTCCGCAAGCGCAAGCGCGGACTCTGTGGCACCCATACTCATCTCTCTTGAACCGCCTCCCTCTACATCAAGCGTCCTATGAGCTTGCCGCCTTTTTCCGGCGAAGCTGTAGCCAAGAAAGTGTAGTCTCTTGACGGCCTTACGCACCGGCCGATGTGTCCAGCCAAATCGTTTCGAGCAATTAACATGCCATGCCCCGAACTGCTCGTAACCCCGAGAAACGAAAAAGCTCTATCTGCGGCCGCGGTATCCGCAAAAAAGAAAAGGGGTGGCTCCCATTTCGGCAAGCCACCCCTCGTGTTCATGCGACTTCTACGAACCACTTGACAGCGTAATGATGAGCGCCGTCTTCCCGAAACCAGTGATCGTGTAGCCGACGTTCACTCCACCTTGCGCTATCGGAGCGTAGCCCGTCTCGCCAGCCAAAGCAGCAGCACCGTCAACAGGCTCTGTAGCGGCCTTCGTGAACGGGTTTGCCAGCGCCGCACCACCAGGAAGCAACGGAACCAGGGTTGCGACCGCGGCTGAGTATACGCCGTCGTTTTGAACGGCATAGTCCTCAGCAGCAAGCTGCACCGTGTGGCAATTCGACTTTACGGAAGCTTCCTTCGCACGAGCCTGCATGGCGATGAAGTTAGGAATCGCTATGGCAGCGAGAATTCCTATAATGACCACCACGATCATTAGCTCGATCAGTGTGAAGCCCTTGCTGTTTCTCAACATTTAGTGCACCTCCTTTCATCTTGGTATTCAAGCCATGTCCTGCACGCTCTTAACGCAACTAGTATGCCAAGGCCAGACGGATTCCGCCCAGACTGCAATTTGTTGTAGTTAAAGGAATTAGCCGGTTGAGCAAGAAGTGAGTCTAGGGGAATGGAAAGTTCCTTACCGCGAGGGTCTTGCAGCGTGCAACGCCCAACCGCTTTCTGCAATCGGGCTCCGCCTGCGTCTCATTTTGCAACTAGTTCGGGTTCCTCGTGCTGCTCAATCCCGTAGGCCTGGAGTTTTCTGTAGAGTGTGGATGGGTTTATGCCCAGTATCTCAGAGGCTTTCTTTTTCTGCCATCCAGTATAGCTGAGGACCTTGAGTATGTATTCCTTCTCGAGCTGTTCCAATGTGAGATTTGGGGAGTCAATCACAAGGCTTCCCCGTCTCGCGTTTCTGTCTCTGATCTTCTCCGGGAGGTCTTGCGGAGCTATTATCCCGTTTTCGTCGAGTACGTACGCTCTCTCTATTACGTTTTCCAGCTCCCTGACATTCCCAGGCCAGTCATACGCGCACAGAAGCTCCATGCACTCTTTCGAGACGCTCCTTTCGGGCCCGCCCTGACAGAGCTTCTTAAAGAAATGGTCTACGAGTATGGGGATATCGTCGCGCCGTTCCCTCAGCGGAGGGAGTCTCAGAGGTATGACATTCAATCGATAGAACAAGTCCGCACGGAACCTGCCCTCGGCAACCATCTTTTCGAGATCCGCGTTTGTGGCAGCGATGAGTCTGACGTCAATCTTTATGGGTCTGTTACCGCCAACGGGTATGATCTCTCTTTCCTGTAGCGCACGCAGGAGCTTTACCTGCGTGGCGGGGAGCATCTCGCTAACCTCGTCCAGGAAAAAGCTACCTTCTTCGGCAACCTTCAGGAGGCCCTCTTGATCTCTGACGGCGCCTGTGAAGGAACCCCGCACATGCCCGAACAGATTACTCTCAAGCAAGTCTTTCGGGAGGGCGCCACAGTTTATGGAAACAAAGGGACCGTTTGCTCGCCCACTTCTATAGTGAATCTCCTTGGCGATGAGTTCCTTCCCGGTTCCGCTCTCGCCGTATATGAGTATGGTGCTGTTGGTATCCGCGACCTTCTCTATGGTCTTGAAGACCTTGGCCATCTCCTCGCTCGTCCCGATGATTTCCTTGTTGTCATGCGATTTTCTCAATTGCTTCTTGAGGAAGACATTCTGGCTCTGTACCCTTTTCATCTCTATTGCGTTCCTCACGACGATTTTCACTTCGTCATTCTTTGCGTGCTTTTCCATGTACTGGAAAGCCCCTTTGTTGACCGCCTCTATCGCCGTCTTTTGAGATGCAAAACCTGTCATAATGACAACGGGCGTGCTTGGTTCTATAGCTTTTATCTGATCCAGGAGCTGCAGGCCGTCCATGCCAGGCATCTTTATGTCTGTTATCACAACGTCAAAACTGTTTTCCTTCACCTTCTGGATTGCGGACTGTCCGTCGCTTACGGTCGTGACTTCAAACCCTTCCTTCCTGAGCATAATGGAAAGGAACTGGCACATACTTTCATCATCGTCCACAACCAGGATCTTTTCGGCTGCCATTTCAGATCACCTCATGCTGCTTTGTGCGTAAGGCAAGTCGTATCTATCCTATCGGCAACAAAATGAGGAATATAAACCCTTACTTTGGTTCCCTTGTCGGGCTGACTCTCAATCGACATTTTTCCGTTGTGTCGTTCAACCACCCGTTGCGCGATACTAAGACCCAGACCGGTTCCCGAACCTTTTGTGGAATAGAATGGCTCAAGAATCCTGTTGAGACTCTCGGTAGGGATGCCGACGCCGTTGTCTTCGAACTCTACGACGACAAACGGGCAGGGCTCGCTACGCCCGTTCAATCTCTTATCCTCAACGTACGTGCTTATCGTGAGCTGCCCATGACCCTCGATCGCCTCGAGCGCATTAACAGCCAGATTCACAAAGACTCTCTTCATTTGTTCCGCGTCCAATTTTGCGTACGTTTCCCGAGCGTGGAACTTGCACCGGAGAGTCTTACCGGGGGAATGGGCGGGATGGCGACGGACGACTTCAACCGTTTCGTCTATGAGTTGCTGAAGGTTCACTTCTTTGAAGTCAAGAGCCTTCGCCCTCGCATAGAAGAGTAATTCTTTCAGAAAACCCTCCAAGCGGTCGGCCTCTTTGAGGATGAGATCCATAAGCTTCTGCGAGTCACCTTCCAGAGAGAGCTCCTTCCTGAGTAGTTCAACAGAACCTACGATTGGGCTCAGACAGTTTCGAATCTCATGCGTTATTCCCGCCGAGAACTGACCGAGTGCGGCTAGAGTCTCCTGTCGTTTCACCTTCTCCTCGGTCTTCTTCACCTCTGTGAGGTCCTGGTAAAGGGCGATAACACCAGCCCTTTTGCCAATCTCCGTGGCAACGAGGCTCGTATTGATGCCCAGAGGAACCTTTCTCCCATCTCCGGAGGTAATCTCCAGTTCCCCTCTCGATACGGTAAGGCCTTCGTCAAGCCCGCGTCTAAGTAGCTGTGCAATGGCGGACATCCCTGGGCCAAGGATTTCTTCAAAGTGTTTGTCGTGAGCAACTCCGGGATCAAGGCCAAGGATGTTGGAGGCTGCCCTATTGAAGTGAACGATTCTTCCTTCGCTGTCGATCGACATTATTCCGCTTCCAATGCTCTCAAGTATCACATCGGTACCGAGTCTTATCCTGTGCAGCTCATTAGTGGCATCGATGAGCCTTCTATCTTGCTGTTCCGCCCTTCTCGCCAGAAAACCTCCAAGAGTACCGACCGTCATAAAGAGGATAGCGTGGAACAATATCTTGAGCGTCGCATCCGGCCCTGAGTAACCGAGTTGAGGCACGTGCCACGAAAACAACTGTGACCACCACGAGAGAGAATACCCCCCAGCGGAGAGCGCACCCGCAGTCAGTGCCCCACGAAAAGACAAGTACATGCTCGCGTACAGAATGAGGATAAAGTAAAGCAACACGTATTGACTGTCAGGTCCTCCCGTTATCGAGACCAGTCTCGTGAGCAGGAAAACATCCGCTGCGATCTGAAAGGCGAGACTAAGCGTCGTGCGAATGCGTAGCAGTGCGAACAGGAGATACAATCCCGTGAGCAGGTAGCATGAGACCAGAACTCTTACTCCGCCCTCTGCTCCCGACGTGAATAGTCCCTGATCAAGTGCAATGCCGGAGCCCACGGCCAACGTCAGCACTATTGGCCGGGCTAGGATGAGGGACAGAACGCCTCTGGCCTTGGGTTTCTGGTCTTGCCCAGGCATGAAGACACGTGAGACGAATGCCCACAAAGGCTCGCAACGCGGACGCACTTAACCTCCAGACTGAAGCCGATCAGCAATCAACCTGCGACTAGTGTCACAAGTTTAAACATCGGCAGGTACATGGCAACGACCATTCCGCCGACTATTAGACCCATAGCAACGATCATCACGGGTTCTATGACAGAGGTAAGGGTCTCGACAGCAGTGTCCACCTCGTCGTCATAAAAATCAGCAATCTTCCGAAGCATTTCATCAAGAGCACCGGTCTCCTCACCAACGGCTATCATCTGGACGACCATGGCCGGGAAAACGTCGGAGTTCTTTAGAGGAGCTGCCAACGTTTCACCTTCGCGGATGCTCTCTCTTGTTTCAAGAATTGAGTCACTGATTACCGTGTTGCCAGAGGTCCTCGCTGTTATCTCGAGCCCGGTCAGGATGGGAACACCGCTCTTTATGAGAGTGCCAAGGGTGCGTGTGAATCTAGCTATCGACGCTTTCCTTAACACCTGGCCCAGGACCGGAATTTTTAATTGAAGTCCGTCAACTACTGCCCTGCCCGACTTGGAGCGGTAGAATTGCCTGAAGCCTACGATGAAGCCAGCAAGACCGCCGCCGAGCGCCCACCAATAGTGCCTCAGTACCTCGCTCATAAAAAGAACCACGCGGGTTGGCATCGGCAGTTGGCCTCCGAAATCGGAGAACATCTTGGCAAAGGTTGGGATGATGAAGAGCAACATAAAACTAGTCGCACCAAGTGCGACGATCATGACCACAAACGGGTACATCATCGCGCTCTTGACCTTCCGCTTGAGTGACTCCGCTTTCTCGATGTACGTGGCGAGCCTGAGGAGTATGTCGTCCAGGATGCCTCCGGCCTCGCCTGCCTCCACCATGTTAACGTAGAGATCGTCAAAAACCCTTTTGTGCTTACCGAGTGCCTCGGCAAGGGTCGAGCCGGTTTCTACATCGTGCATCGTCTCGGCAATTACGTTGCGAAAGTGCAGCTTCTCGGTCTGCTTTGATAGAATGTCGAGGCATTGCACCAAAGGAAGACCGGCATTGATCATTGTGGCAAACTGCCGGGTGAAAACGGCAAGGTCCTTCGTGCTGACCTTCTTGCCAAGGCCAAAACCTAGTTTGATCTGTTTTGGTTTTTCCTTTATCGAAGTTATTACAATCTTCTTCTTCCGCAGATAGCTGACGACTTCGTCCTGCGTGTCGAAGGTCGTTTCCCCAGACTGTAGAGCGCCAGCAATGGTCTTTCCTTTCCACACAAAGGTAGCCATGTTCATCAGTCCTTTCTATGCTGCGGCAGCCTCAAACTTGCCCAGCATCTGCTCAAACTCTTTGACATCTGGGCTGCGTCCTAGGGCCTCTTCAAGAGAAATCTGTTTCACCTTGTGCGCTCTGTAGAGCGCCTGGTTCATCGTCTGCATCCCATACTTTTGTCCCGCTTGCATGAGGCTGTATATTTGGTGTATCTTTCCCTCTCGGATTACGGCCCTCACGGCAGGTGTACAGATGAGGATTTCGCTGACCAGAACCCTCCCAGCTCCACGCATTCTCGGAATCAGTTGCTGCGTCACCACCCCCTCCAGGACAAACGCAAGCTGAGAGAACACCTGTTCCTGCTGTTCGGAGGGGAAAACGTCGACGATTCTGTTCACGGACTCGAAAGTTGAATTCGTGTGCAATGTGGCCAACACAAGGTGGCCGGTCTCTGCAATCGTCAAAGCGGCCGATACGGTCTCGAGGTCTCTCATTTCTCCCACAAGGATCACGTCCGGATCCTGTCTGAGCACGTATTTCAAGGCGGAGGCGAACGTCGCGGTGTCTGAGTTGACCTCCCTCTGATTCACTATGCAATTTTTGTGATGATGAACGAACTCGATTGGGTCTTCGATGGTAATTATGTGAGCATGTCTTTCCGTGTTTATTTTGTCAATGATGGCGGCAAGGGTAGTTGATTTGCCGCTTCCCGTCTGGCCCGTGACTAGAACAAGACCCTTTATCTTTGTGGTGAAACCCTGGACGATCTCAGGGACTCCGAGCTCGTCAAACGAAGGAACCTGATATGGAATCTGCCTTATGGCAACTGCGATGACCCCTCTCTGCAGGAAAACGTTGGCTCTGAACCTGCTCAAGCCCTGTATGCCAAAAGAAAGGTCGAGCTCTTTGGAAGATTCGAATCTCTTCTTCTGATCCTCGGTAAGGACGCTGTAGGCGAGCCTCGCCGTATCGTCAGGAGCTAAAACCGGATGGGCGGTAGGGGTCATCCTTCCATCTACCCTAATCTGAGGCGACACCCCAGCCGTAAGATGGAGGTCAGACGCCTTCTTCCTTATCATTTCGTCAAGAAGTTCCCTTAGCGTTAGCATTTACTCCTACCTTCATCGGCAGCAGTCTCCTTGAGAACTTCTTCGGCAGTTGTAAGTCCATTCTTTAGCTTCAATAAAGCGTCCTCGCGCAGCGTAAGCATACCTTCTGCCCTGGCTTGCCTGCGTAGCTCACTGGTAGCGGCCCTGTCGAGAATCAGGTCTCTGATCGATGGACTGATGGGCATCACCTCGAACACACCCTGTCTGCCCTTGTACCCGGTGTTGTTGCACTCGATGCATCCTTTGCCCTCGTATGTGACCATGTTTTTGGCTTCCTCGGGGTCGATTCCCAGCTCGCGCAGTATTTCCGGATGAAGCGTGATCTCGGCTTTGCAGTAAGGACATATCCTCCTGATGAGTCGTTGCGCCAGAATCAAGTTGGTCGAAGAAGCCACGAGGAACGGCTCGATGCCCATGTCAATCATTCTATTGATCGAACTCGGGGCGTCATTTGTGTGAAGCGTGCTCAGAACGAGGTGGCCGGTCAGGGCTGCCTTTGTTGCAGTAGAACCAGTCTCCAGATCCCGAATCTCGCCCACCATGATTATGTTGGGGTCCTGCCGCAGGAAGGCCTTGAGGGCAGCCGCAAACGTGAGGCCGATTTCCTCGTGAACCTGAACCTGATTTATGCCCTCTATGTTGTACTCAACGGGATCCTCTGCAGTCATGATGTTGACTTCAGGCGTGCTGATCTTAGATAGAGCCGAATACAGAGTCGTGGTCTTTCCGCTCCCAGTGGGCCCTGTAACAAGCACTATCCCATACGGGCTCCGTATGGCACGGAGGAAGTTATCAAGAGCATGCTGCTCAAAACCCGCTTTCGTGAGATCGATATTGAGGTTTGACTTGTCCAGAATCCGCATCACGACCTTCTCTCCGAATATCGTGGGGAGCGTGGATACTCGCAGGTCAATCGTTTTCCCCATGGTTCGTAGCTTGATTCGTCCGTCCTGGGGAACTCTCCTCTCTGCGATGTCGAGTTCAGCCATGATCTTGAGGCGCGAGATCATGGCAGCCTTCATCTTGAACGGAGGCGCCATCATTTCGTACATGACGCCGTCTATTCTGAAACGAACCCTCAGGGTTTTCTCATAAGGTTCAATGTGGATGTCACTCGCGCGTTTGCGTACCGCGTCAGCGATGAGCGAGTTGACAAGCTTTACCACTGGTGCCTGATCGACCTCGTCGAGAGCGCCTGCTTCCTCTTCCGGCTGTTCCTCGACGATTTCCACTTCTTCTTCCATGCTCTTCATCACGCTGGCAAGCGAATCAGCCGAGTCGTAGTATCGGTCGATGGCTTTCTTGATGTCGTTTTCTGGAGCAATGAGCGGCTGAACCTCAAGACCGGTGAGGAACTTTATGTCATCAATTGCGAAAATGTTACTGGGGTTGACCATGGCCACTTTGAGCTTTCTGCCCAAACGTTCCACTGGAACAGCCTGGAACTTGCTGGCCACTTCTCCAGGGATGAGCTTGATGACCGATTTCTCTATCTCAAGGTTGGAGAGATTGATGACCGGGACGTTATACAGCTCGGAAAGAAACTTGGTGAGATCTTCCTCGGTTATCGCTCCCATCTTCACCAGGTTGGAGGTAACAGGGGTACCTGCCTCCTTCTTCTGGGCCAATGCCTTGTCCAGGGCTTCCTGAGAGATCAGTTTCTCTTCAACAAGCCTGGTGGCGACACTGTCGTGCAAGTTCTTCCCCCTTTGCCTGTGGAAAAGTGCAGTCCACGTAGAGGCTGAGTTAAGCAGGATTGGTGCCAAATGCGGGGAAGAGTGGGTGGGCGGATGCCAACAACGAGGGTCTTTAACGTTCGCCAGGAACGTGGATTAGGAAGCCGTCATGACCGTATCAAAAAGAGTGCGTGCAGGTATGTCCCGAAAGCATGGTTTTTTGCAAGTGGGGCTTGCAGAATGCGAATGGGCATAACCGTGGCGCGGGCTGTCGGCGCGGAGCCAAGACGGACCTCCGGCAAATTCCAGAGCTTCCGTTGGTCAAAGCTGGTGCGACTTCCTCTGTATCCGCTCTCGAACGACGGTGCCCTTCGATTATCATCACAGCTTGATAACCATGCACTGTCCTGTACGGAGTGATATTGGATTTTCTGGTTTGTCGAGAAAAAATTCGTCCACTGCCTGCTTCGCTGCAAGTTTGTAGCCTGGAAAACCATAATCATCTACTACCATCATGCCACCGCTTACCAAGCGGTCGTAGAAAAACGCGCAACAGTCCTTGGTACTCCGATAAAGATCAACGTCTACATGAACAAACGCAAATCTCTTGTCCTTCACTGTCTCAAATGTCTCCGGTATGACACCGGGATGAAAAACAATGAAAGGAAATACCCGAAGGTAGTGTTTGATAGCATCGAGAGACACATCACCCATGTGGCCCTCCACGTGGCAGCTTGGGTCTTGGTCTGCAAAACCGGGCATTCCTTTGAACGTGTCAAAAATGTGTAGTTCCTTACGTTGGGCACCACTTTTTCCCAACGTAAGAGCAATCAGGAAAGCACTTCCGCCCCTGTAAACACCGCATTCGGCGAAGTCACCGTCAAGATGCGAACAATGCTGGGAAAGCCTATGGAGCATGTAACACCTATCCTCAGCAATGCCGGTGTGGCCCTTGATCTTGTCGTATATTGCCTGAAACCAGTCTTCGTACCACGGGGAATACGTGTGGCAACCATAAGGAAGCAACAAGGTATATTCCTTGCCAGCTTGTATCTTGTATAGTTCGTATCCCGTTCTTCTAAAGACCATCTTGAAGATTGTTTTCCAACTCATGTTGTCTCCATTCCTCAGCAAGGGCCTCGAGGCGACCGGGCGTCAGAAGCTATCTTGGGGAGGAGACGTAAACCCACTGCCTAAACTTGGCCAACGTCTTCTCTCCTATTCCGCGGACCGTCAGAAGCTCTTCCACAGACCGGAAACCGCCCGCGATTCTTCGTTGCTCAATGATTCGCGCTGCAAGGCCGGGACCTATCCCCGGTAGCGCTTCGAGTTCAGCGGATGTCGCTTTGTTGATGTCCAACCTTCCTGAAGGACGTTGATCTTTCCTACCCGAGGGGCTTCCCTTCGATGAGCTTGCTTTGCCTGCGGGGGCTCTCCCGTCTTCGCGATTTGTAAGTAGGCCATCAATGTCCGCCGTGTGATAACCTGTTTCATCCCCGGTCCCGTCACGCTCATCAACAGGCAGATCCGCCTCCAGAAATCCGCTTGTCCTGACCGAAGACTTGTCTTCGCCAGGTGGTCTGATTGCCTCGGGCAGTTCGAATATGGAGCTTACAAGTTGGAAAAGTCCTCCTGCTACGAGGCAAACAGAGAGGGTCAGAAAGACCAGCCTCTCCTCTTTAGTCAGGAAACCCATCCCCATCCCCATCCCCATCCCCCTCGCCACCGCCTACCCCTTTCAATTCAAGAGTCGCAGCAGTATGCCCACGTCGTAGTTTCTTCCCGGCATGGGATAGTAGATAGCTTCCGGGCCCTTCTGGCCCGGGGCAAACTCGAGGTTCCTCGAAGGATAGTATTCGTTTGTTACGTTTCTGAGTCGCGCAAACGCGGTAAAACCTGCCAGGGAAGCTGAGAGCCTCCCCTCCATGGTCAAAAACGGTCCCTGCGACGACCCCAGAGGTTCAAGACGCTTGCCTACGTAAGTGGCATCTACGCTCACATTGACGACGAGATCGGGGAGTGGTTCAAGGCCTCTTGAAAACCAAAAATTTGCCCTCGTTTGAGGCATGTAAGGCAATGATTCACCCTTTCCATTTTCTACCCTCTGGACGGTAAGGTTGATGCCACCAAGGGGCTCGCCCCCGACGGCAAACCCCAGGCCAGCCTCCAAGCCACGAGCATTCACTTGCTCGGTGTTGAGTGGAATATATGTGATGGTGAAATCGGGCAAAGAAACCGCGGAAGCCCACTGTACAAAATCTGAAGTCCTCGAAACATAACAGCTAACACCGGCGCGAATAGAGTTCTTTAAGAAGAAGAGGTCTGAACCCAACTCGGTCATCCAGCTTGACTCTGCTCTGAGCTTCTCGTTCCCCTTTGTGATGTACGTCCAACCCTCCCACCTTGTGATCTGCGTGGGCCAGAAAAGGTCGTTCAGCGTAGGAGGGTTAAACCCCCTGCCAGACGAAAACCACACCTTGCCATTATCCATCTCTCGCCAAACGCACGCGCACGGGCTTAGTTCAGTGCCGAATGTGGAATGGCGATCGGCTCTTATCGAGACTAGTCCTTTGAGTCCTCCTCCCATATCCAGCTCGTCCTCGGCAAAAACGTAGCCCTCCCAGGTGTTAGGATTCCACGATGACAAAGCATCTGCGCAGTCGAGAGCGCTCCTGGTAAAGCCCCCTCCACACGCAACGTCTCCTGTCAAGATCCCGTATTTGTAGAAATCCGCCATGGCTCCGTACCTCACGAGGTCGCTCAGAGTAGTCACGTACGGGTCCTTGTAGTCTGTCTTCTCCGTCGAATGAAATGCCCTGAGCTCCAGTCGGCTGTCTGCGTTCACCAGAATAGGGCTCACAAGCTGGAGGCGGGTTGCGTTAGATTTCTGCTTGGCTTCTCTTACCGTTCGGAGCTCGCCCGAGTATGATGAAACAAGAAAAACCATCTTTCTCTTCTTTCCAAAATCGTAGTTGAGCTTTCCAAAGTAGTTGCTCCCTGAATAGTCTCTGTAGGCTCCCACCCCATCCGAGGTAGCCCCCTCTATACCAAAGAACGTGCCAAGCTTTCCGTAGTACCTGGCAAAATTGGCCACGTGCTTTCTATAACCAAAACTGCCAGATGAAATGCCGATGCGCGCCACTGGCTTCTCGTTTAACGCCGGCTCAGCTGTGACAAAGTTTACAACCCCGACAACTCCGTTGCCCCCGTGAAGAAGACCGAGTGGACCTCTCAAGACCTCGATTCTCTCAAGCATAGAAGAAGGAATCGAGTTGAAATCCACATCTCCGTTCTGCTCATTGTTGATGGTTATTCCGTCGAGAAGCGTAGGTACGCTGCCAAAGCGGCTGCCCCTCAGGCTGATGAGCTCAAGCGCACCGAATGAACCATAGCTTCCGGAGTTTACACCTTCCTTTTCTTCCACTATGTTAACCACCGTTTTGTCAAACGCTGCCTCTATTTCAGGTCTTTGAACAACAAAAACGGCAGCGGGCATTCTCTCGAGTGCACCGGTTAGCTTGGCGGCGGTGACGAAGATCTCTCCCATTCGATACGATGGCGTCGGCAATCGAGAGGAATCTGTCGCTGCTTCCGTCTGTGCAGTGACTTCCACTTTTGTGAGAGTATCTGGAGTTACACCCTCCGCTTCCTGGGCGGCTGAGGCGGCAATCGAACCAGGCGCGGCACTCCCCTGGACGGGGTCGACAGAAACGGAATCGGGCGCCAAGGTCCCGTCAGGGGTCTGGAGCACGACCGAATCACGCATCGTGCCTTCTTGATGGGTCTTGCCGGTGACTGAATCAGGTGCCACACCTTCTTGAGCTCTGACCGGCACCACGCTGGTCAGAATAGAGAAACTCAAGGCTAGTGACGTCAGCGTAATCTGCAAAAGGAAGTTTCGCATGTTCTCCCCCACAATCTCATGGAACTGATCGCATCGACCCCGTGGCATGACCCACGTTGACCTAATACCCGCATTTGGACATCACTCTCATAGCCGTATGCTCGATTGTCTCATCGCCTTGTTTTCATCAGTTTCGCGACCCCGTCCCCCCATCAATCTCATAATCTTTCATCCATAGAGAGAAGCACGTCAGCTAGAAAAAAGAAGATTAGCGCATTTGACACAAAATGAACGACTGAAAACAGGATTCCCGCGACAAGGACAGCAACAACAGTTCCCACCGAAATGCCCAGGGCGAGATTTGTCAGAAAATCGTACACGATAGTCAGCAATAGCCCAGCCGAGGCAAAAATGATATTCCGAACCATCCGCCCCTTCAAGATGTGCCTGATGGCGGGCGTCGCAGCGCCTGCCGCTCCGACAATACCCAGACCCACTACCTGAGACGCAGTCACGAGGGGTATTGCTGCTCCCATCGGGTTTGCTATGGAGTAAATAAGCATCGATACAACTCCAACTAGAATGCCGCCCCTGAGACCAAGCAAACCTCCCGACACAAACACGGTGAGTGTCATGAGCTCAACATTGGGGACAGCGATGAGGAGAAACCCCAAGGCAACGGCGAGGCTAGAGAGAAGCCCCGCGAGAGCGATCTTCCTTGTGGTCGTCATTCGCTTGCCGCGTCTCATCGTACTCGGGATTATCATCTTGTCACTGGGAATCATGTTCCTGGCCTAGGCCATCGTGTTTGTGTCTGTCAAGCCCGAAGCTTTCATGATATCAACAATCAAAAAACCCTCACCTACGACAGAATGAGGGTCACGCGCCGTCAACCTTCCGTCGAAGGCTTCATGCAATTGCGCAGGCAGGTCTCCTGACTCGCGGATCGCCGGAAAAACCGCGCCTTCCCGGGAGGAACACTCCCAGTGGCTTCGTGCGGATTCCTAACCGCTTACAGTGGCGGGGCCGTGCTGGATTCTCACCAGCTTCCCTGTGCAGAGCGCACTTTCCTGCGCAAACCTAACTATCTTTGGCTATGTTTTCCCTTTCTCGGCCTCCTTGTCAATCTCTCTTGGACTTGATAACAAAGATCACAGTCAGAGTCAACAGTAATTTGATCCAGGCAAATGCCGGATGCGCGGAGAAGTGCTGCGTGTGTACGGAGAATCGCGCGTGGAAGAAGACAAACAACCGTCGAGGTCTCTGGGCAATCCCGCGGGCAGGTCTCCCGATTAGCGGACCACCGGAAAAACCGGGCCGTGCGGAACAGAAGGCGTGAGCGGATGAGAACCCTACGCGGTGGCCGCCGGTTTGACCACTGCCTGCTTGAGGCTGACGAGCACGGAATACGGCACTCTCTCCGAGCCGATGCATGCGTTTGCCGTCCTGAACCCGTGAGAGTCCGAGCCGCCCGTCACAACGAGGCCATGTCTTTTTGCCAGCTCCATGTAGTATCTCACGGTTCCCCTGTCGTGCTTGGGATGCCAAACCTCGATCCCCTTCATGCCGAGCTCCACGAACTCGGGAATCAAGTCGTCCCTCTGAACGGTGCCCGGGTGCGCCAGCACTGATATGCCGCCCGCTTTTTCGATGATTCTGAAAGCATCTCCCGGGGAGAGTAGCATCTTGGGCACGTAGGCAGGTGAGCGATGTCCGATGTACCTACGGAACGCTTCTTCGAAGGTATCGACGTAACCGCTGTTGAGCAAGGCCTCAGCCACGTGGGGTCTTCCGAGTGAACCGTTCTCTGCAATCTTCAACACCGATTCGAGTTCGATGTCAACCTCGAGGTCCTTTAGCTTTGCCAATATCTTCTTGACTCTCTCGAGTCTTGCTTTCTTGAACCGCTCGAGCTCGTTTCTGAAGACCTCATCGGCGTAGTCAACGAAGTACCCCAGAATGTGGATGTCCGACGCGCCATCGCTCACGCTCAGTTCCACTCCAGAGACGACTTCAATCCCGACCTCCGCGCCCTTCTCCGTTGCCTCCTTCACACCCGCAACCGAGTCGTGGTCAGTGACTGCAATGGCCCTGAGCCCCTTCTCCTCCGCAAGACGTATTATCTCCTCAGGTGACAGGGGGCTGTCGGAGCAGTTGGAGTGAATATGCAGGTCGATGTAGCCCGAATCCGGACCCTTCTTCTGTTTTCCAGAAACCCTGCTCAATGCTCCTCCTCGACCTTACTCTGCAGAGCCTCCAGTCTCTCCTTTAGCCCAGGGAACTCAGGATTGAGAGACTCAATTTCTTGGAAGCACTTCAGCGCTTCCTCTGTCTTTCCGAGAGCTTCGAACGCAGTGCCAAGGTTGAAACAAAGGCCGGGATAGTCCACGTCTGCAGTCGACCTCTCCCTGATTGCACGCTTGAATGCTTCAAGGGCTTCCTCATGTTCACCGATTTCGAGGTGACAGAGCCCTGCCAGCTCAAATGCCTTTACCCTGTACTTGTCGCTCGCGGAGGCCACCCTCAGCTCATTCAGCGCCTCTTCGTACAACCCCATCTCCTTGTAGGTCATGCCCATGTCGTAGTGGCACTGATAGTCGTCCGGGCCAATCTTGTCTTCCATCTGGGATTTGAATTGTTTGAGTATCTGGCTTATGTTGATGCTTGAACTTTTCGGTTGAACCCGGTCCTTTACGGAGACAGATCCCGAAGTAAACTCCTCCGAAGGGGTCAGGATGGAGGCGTCCCTTGTGACTGGCGCGCGTGATGCCTGCCTCGTGGCTGTGGTTCGCCGAGCTGCAGATTCAGTGACAGCTCTAGCAACGGCCTCTATACTCTCCTCAAGAGCGGGTTCCTTCCCAGGCTTCTGTTCCTCCACAGCAGGCATCGAAAGGGCGCCGGCGTCCATCTTGAGCGCCCTCTCATAGTATTTCGCTGCTCCCTCCTCGTCACCCCTACCTCTTAGAACTCCCGAAACACGGGCAAGTTCCTTTGCGGCATCAGCAGTCTTCCTTGTCTGCTCGTACAAGGAGCACAGTCTCTCTGACAGTTCCACGTCCCTCGGGCTGGCCTTGCATGCCAGCTCAAGCCCCAGTATGGCATTCTCTATGTCACCCTCTCTCGATTTGATTTCGTGGTACTTGAGGAAATCCGGAAGAGCCTCGGTGGCAAGACCTTCGTGAAGCTTGAGCCTACCGAGCTGTCTGTACATTTCTGAGAGACCTGGGTCAAGTCGAAGGGCTCTCTTGCCAATGGCGACAGCATTCTTGTAAAGGCCAACTTTTTCGTAGGCGTCCACCGCCTTTTCATACAGAGACACAGCACGAGCCGTGTCGCCTTTCTTGAGGTGCACGTCCCCCGCAAGAACAAAATCGTACGGATCAACCTCTTCCATTGACAGGAGCTTTTCGTACTCTTCAAGCGCCTTGTCAAAGTTGCCGTTTGACAAATATTTCTGGGCCTGGGCCTTGATGGTTGAGGCCTTGTTCAAGTTAAGCTCTCCGTTTCCACGCTGACTGGTCTCAGCTCAAGTCTGAAAGCAGCTTGCTTTCAACCAGCCCACTCACTTCCTTAAAAAGCTTCTCACCCGACTCTCTCAGAGCTTCCGTCTCATGGCGAACGGCGCGGCGCGCTGACTCATCCTCGACGGTGCCTAGGTTTATGTAGACGTTAAGCGAAGCCCCAACGAGAGCCGAGTGCGCCATGCCCGCGCTGACCCCTGCATCGCTCACCGAGTTGACATTGCCCTTCCCGGCAGCGAGCTTTGAGTACTCGAGAATCTTCACGCTCTCCCTACAAACCTCAAGGGGTACCTCAATGGCCTTCATCGTGGCCACCCTCAAGGCCTCTTTCCTGGCCGCTTCTTCTGGCCTAATTTTGAGCGCTCGTCTGGATTTCAGAACCTGCTCAAACGCATGGGAATCCTCTTCCACAAGCTTCATCAGCTTCTTCCGCGAGGTTTCGCAGGCCGCTCTCAGCTCTTTCATCTCTTCCCAAACTTGAGAGTACTTCTTCTTTCCAACGGTCAAGCCGCACACCATCGCCGAAAGCGCGCATGAAAGAGCACCGGCGAGGGCAGAGACACTCCCGCCTCCCGGTACGGCAGATGGTGCAGATACTTCTTCTACATACTGAGCCAGGCTCGACTCCGTACTTCCTGTTTCGCCGAGAAGTCTTGTTTCAAGAACCTGGTCCCTCTCAAAGCCTTCAAGTCTCAGATGATGCTCGGCCACATCAACGAGCGCGTCCATGGGAACCAGTCCGACTATCTCACTTCCTAATATCGGCACACCATAGCGTTCAGCTTCAGACTTTATTAGAGCAAAAACCCTGTGGATGGGTGTGCCCTTGGTATTTACCAGATTCATGGAAACCTGGACCAAACCCACTTCTTTTAGCTCAAAACCCAGCGCCTTGACGTAGCGCAGGCCGCCGTCCGCGAACCTGATCGCCTTGGCTATGTTCCGGGCAATTGAGACGTTTGAAGTGCCCAGATTGACGTTGAACGCGACAAGGGGCATTCGGGCCCCGACTGCAACAGCGCCAGCGGTCGGATGGATCCTCTCCGGTCCAAAATCCGGTTTCCTCGAAGCGTCTTTCCCAACGGTTTCTCTCAACCCCTCGAACTCGCCAGACCTGACCTGAGCCAGATTTTCTCTTTCAGATCTGGTGGCCGCGGCTTCGTACAAGAAAACGGGTATAGCAAGTTCCTCGCCAATTCTCTGACCCAGTCTTCTTGCCAGCTCCACGCACTCCGACATAGTCACGTTCATCAGGGGAACAATGGGAATCACGTCTGTCGCTCCCATTCGAGGATGCTCGCCCTTGTGCCTTCCAAGGTCAATAAGCTCCTTGGCCTTCTTCGCGCCTCTGAAAGCAGCTTCCACGGCGGCTTCGGGCTCGCCGATGAAACTAACGACCGCCCTGTTGTGGTCGGCATTCATTTGTCTGTCGAGAAGCTTGATTCCTTTGACAGAACAGATTTCCTGTACGATCGCGTCCACCACCTCTGCGTCTCTTCCCTCACTGAAGTTGGGTACGCATTCTATGAGTCGTGCCACTACTCCTCCTCTTTACTTGACTTCCTATTGGGAATTGCAAAATGCAACTCACCTGGCCGGAAGAACGCCTGAGCGTACGACTATCTGGCCATTTTTTATCACGTGCTTCACGTTAGAGATTCCATAATGATAAGGCAACTCTCTATAGTCCTCCATATCTAGAACCAACACGTCCCCCTTCTTGCCAACTTCCAGAGAACCGCAGTCAGCACCACACCCGACAGCAAAAGCAGCATTGATGGTGGACGCGGTGATTGCCTCCGCGGCGGTCATCCGCATCTCGACGCATGCCAGCGTAATGACCATCTGCATGGACTCGGTCATGGAGCTACCGGGGTTGCAGTCGGTGGCAAGCGCGACAGGGAGACCCCTCTCAATCATCTTCCTCGCAGGTGCATAGCGCCCCAAAGCGAGGC
>Ga0315291_10001013_pt1 | contig 37853 bp, 46 predicted proteins | sample YL17G12_20_MG_FD_203070 | JGI IMG/M metagenome (GOLD analysis project Ga0315291, IMG submission 203070) | Sediment microbial communities from Yellowstone Lake, YNP, Wyoming, USA - YL17G12_20 | ecosystem: Environmental > Aquatic > Freshwater > Lake > Sediment | place: USA: Wyoming | collected...
GGGTAGAATGGAGGTCTGATGTTGTCAGTAGGGCAGAGAAGATATTTTAGTGAAGTCTCGGCGTTGGCAGATAGGCACGTGATCGTTACAACGACAGCCGGTAAGACGTTCAGCGGGACTGTGATCGGTATTAACCCTGACAATTTGAGCTTGTGTTTGGCTGAGGCGAAGGATGACGAAGGAAAACTGTTGCATAGGGTTTTTCTCAATGGAAATGCTGTGGCTCAGATTTTTAGTGTGGAGAAACCTTTTGATTTGAAGACATTGGCGGATCGCCTTGAGAAGGTTTTTCCGACGATGGTGAAGCTTTACGAGGATAAGGGTTTCATTTGGGTCATGGACAAAGTCAAGTTGACCGAGAAAGGTGTAGTGGAAGGTTCAGGGCCTGCTGCAGAGCGCGTGCAAAAAGTCTACGACCAGTTCATCGGCGAAGCTAAAGGCAAAATCAGCTAGATAAACCAGCGAAACTGCTGTTCCTCTTTCTTCTTTATTTCTACAACGTTCTTAAGTAAACCGAAGGACTCAAGAATCCTCTTGGTTTCTTGAGTTGCCACTTCGAGCCTTGAAAGGTCAATATTCAGGTTTAGAAACTTGCTTAGGATAATGAGGACGGAGCGTGCAGCGTTTGCATCTGGATAGGTGCCAAGTGTTTCGACGAGAAGAGAGAAAGCCTTCAGATTCCTTAGTCTGGCAAGCCCGATAGTGAGACCAGCAACGCCAAATATCTGACCAACCATTATTTTCGTACCTAGGTTCAAAGCGGTCTGCAATGTTTCGCCGTCCGAGGCAGCGGCATACATTTGCGGATTAGATTTTGCTTCGTCAGTTTTGAACCCGCCCAAAGTTACGACTTGACGGCAGCCCAATTCCTGTGCCATGTCCAAGACTCTTCCGCAGAGTTCGTATTGCCCAGGCGTAGTTAGGGATTGGGTGTTTCCGTACCAAAAGATGAGGTCAAATCCTCCGTTATTGCTCTTATGATAATAGAGTTCGTTTGTTGGTGAGCGTGTTCCTCCTGTTTCGGTTGTTATTGTCAGGTCTTGGAAGGTTGAAGAGTGGATTTCGGCAAAACGTGTGGCCTTCAGTTCATGGATCATGTGCAGGGTTGCGATGTTGGCTACGAATCCTATGCCTGGTAGTCCTTCGATAAGGACTGGGTTTTCCAGCTTGGGTTTTTCAGTGATTTCGATTGTGCAGACCATGTATTTGGCTCCCGCTTTGTGAAGGATAATCTAGTTTTTGGCTTTCGATATAAGTGTTCTAGTAGGGAATAGTTGAAGAACATCAATCAAAAGGTTACGAGTTTTGCCTTTTTCAGGTCTTTCAGGAATTTCATCACGTTCTCGGGGTCAGTTGGGCTGTATTCGGCTGAAACAGCCTTGATTATGTCGTGCGCATTTCGTTTTCCATCCATGAAATTCAGTATTTCAGCCATTTTCTTGCTGAAGTCTTCATCCTTGTCGTCGATCAGCTCGTACCATTCATATTCTTCTTCGCCTATTGCTTTCTTCAGCACATCGTCATTAAGTGTTCCTTTGAACAGTTTTTTGGGAGCTAACCTTTTTGCCTCTTGATCGGCTTGCGTCTCCTCAAGTTTTTCAAGCTTTATGGCAGACGTTTTGGCGATGAAGTTCAGAGTTTCTTCCAGTTTTCTGGTTTCGCTTTTTCCCAAGTTCCGTATATCTTCGCAGTGTTTGTCGATCAAAGTGGTTAGCTCTGGATGCTCTCCAAGCCTCTTGACAGATTTGACTGATTGTTGTTCACGCCAAACGACGTGCTCTATTTTGCTCGTGTAGTAGGCGGCTGTTTTCGCGAGTTCGTTGGCCAACTTGTTCTTTTCATTTTTGGTCGTTTGGGTTTTCTTTTCGATTAGTTCTTTGACTGCTTCAACGCTTGTTTCCATTATTCTGGTCATGCCCTTTGAGGCTGTTTGGTACGCAAGTGTGAAAATGTCTTCGTGTGTGGCGTTGGCAAGAGTCAAAGCTGCAACTGTGGCTACCCAACCGACTCGTTTGAGGCTGTCTTCGCTTACTTTGTCAATAGTGTCCATGCTTGTGTGGTAGAATAGGTCGGGCCATTGGAGTAGCATGACGCATGGGACACGGGTTGTGGCTTCGGTGAACTCAGCATGGTCGCTTCCGCCGCTGAACGCTTGTGAACGGTATCTGAACGTGCTGGCTAGGCCTAGAGGTGTTCGATTGTCAAACTCTTTTGTTGTCTCTTCCATGAGGCTGTAGACGTAGTCGTTTAGGTAGGAAGGTAGGCTATCGGGAGTGCGGTCGAGGTTTAGTGTGGATTTGCACAGTTCTTGGTTTTGTCCTACCATGTCGAGGTTTATGCCTGCCACAAGTCGTGAGCTCAGTTCTGGGTGACGTGAGAGGTAAGCCACTGTTCCAAGGGTTTCTGGAACCCAGATTAATCGTATGGTTCTTGCTGGAGGAGGAATCTTGCCTGTTTTTATCAACGTTTTGATGGTTCTTGCCACCTCCAAAAGCAGACCGCTTCCAGAGGCATTGTCGTTTGCGCTTGGTTTCGGATGACACAGATGAGCAATTAGAAAAATCTCTTTGTTCGGTTCCTCTGTACCTTGAATTGTTGCAGTCAAGACATCTTCATGGAAAGGAAACAGTCTTGCATCTATCTCGGCCTTTAGTTTGACCGTTTTACCAGCTTGAAGTAAGGCTCTCAATGCATTGCCCTGACGCTTGCTTAGCGAAAAGCCAAAAGCAACCTTGGGTAGATCATCCGCAGTGGGCCAGATCGCTTGGTAGGCATGGGCATCGGGGATATCTAGGCTCTCTCGAACGTTTGGCATCTCATACGTGATTGTGTCTGTGATGACTCCTGCTGCACCGTGTTTGTAAACAGCTTGTTGGTGGACGAGTCTCGCTCGACCCGTGGCCAGGACAAATTTGCCCTTAACATTTTTGCCCTCGTAATCTTTCTCCTTGGTTCCCTTTCCTACGTCAACCAGTTCAGCCGTGACGCCTTTTACTGGCGTTGCTTTGCTGAAAGTGTGCAGGCTTTGCGGACAATCTTCATAGGTGCAGAGCAGCTTTTCCTCTGGTTCTATAAGTCGAAGCTCAGCGCTTTGGATTTCCCAGCCAATCGGACTCATGTGTGTCCAGTATTTGGTTTTGCCGTCTGCTGGGAACTGCTCGATTACTGCGTCTTGAAAATCTAATCCTGATAGTTCATTCTTGACGTATTCGGCGGCTTCGTGGAACATTGTGGACCCTTGAATTCTGTGAAAGCGCGAAACTTGCGCCACGAAGGATTTAGCAACACTGCCAGACAATTCGTCTTTGACAAGCTTGTACAGATTCATAATTAATCACGTCTTTTCCATCTCCTTCTCCTATGAGTAAAAGCTTGCGGTTTGATCTGGAATAGGGCTCGTTTGAGCAGATCACAGCCTTAACAAGACTTGCCAAGCATTTTTCTTTGAAAGTCAGTTTCAAGTTCTCTTGGACATTTCTTATATATCTGGCTGATTGCTTTTGGTTCAAGGTTTGCCCATTGGCTTTTGAGATAAAAGAAAAGGATTTGCTTGCAAGGATTGGAAAACTTAAAACCAAGAGTGGCACAGTGGAGACACCGCTTCTGTTTCCCGTCATAAACCCTGTTTTCCAGTCTATTTCCCCAAGAAGAATAATGGACGAATTTGGTTTTGAGGCACTGATAACCAATGCCTACATTCTGCAACAACGTTTCCAGAGACAACCTACGCAAGAGGGGTTGCATAGATTTCTAGGCTTTAACGGCACGATAATGACTGACTCAGGCGCATATCAAACCTTGGTTTACGGTGACATACAGACAAGCCCTGAAGAAATAATTCGGTATCAAGAACAAATAGACACTGACATCGCCACTATACTGGACATACCGACAGGTTGGGAAATCACCGAGAAACACGCGGCCGAAACTGTGAAGGAGACACTGAGACGAGCTGAAGGTCTTTTCAAACACAAAAGCCGAGACGACATTCTTTGGGTAGGGCCTGTTCAAGGAGGGCGATATCTGGATCTAGTGGTCAAGTCAGCGAAAGAAACTGGAAGACTGCCTTTTCAGATTCATGCTCTTGGCAGCCCGACAGAAGTCATGGAACGATACCGCTTCGACGTTCTCGTTGACATGATCATGGCGGCGAAGACGAACTTGCCTGTTGACAGACCATTACACCTTTTTGGTGCGGGTCATCCTTTCATGTTTGCGTTGGCAGTGTCCTTGGGCTGCGACCTTTTCGACTCAGCAGCCTACGCGCTGTATGCAAGAGAAGGACGATACATGACTGAAAATGGCACATACCGTTTGAATGAACTGGACTACTTTCCATGCGCCTGCCCAAGATGTACTGGGACAGCACCCAAGCGAGTACTAGAAATGCCGCAAAGAGAAATAGAAACTTTCCTTGCAGAGCATAACCTCCACGTTTGCGGCGCTGAAATGAGATATGTGAAACAAGCAATAAGAGACGGCAGACTGTGGGAACACGTTGAGATTCGTGCGCATTCTCACCCAGCCCTTTTACGAGCGGTGAAGAAACTAGCCAAATACCAAAACTACATTGAGAAACATGATCCTATCACCAAGAATAGCGGTCTATTCTTCTATGACTCCACAAGCCTCATGCGACCGGAGGTTCTCCACTACCAGAGGAACCTCAAAAAAAGATACGCTTCACCCAGAGGAACAAGGATATTGCTGCTAGTGCCACAAACCCAGATAAAACCTTTCCACAATTCAAAGGAATACCGGTCCATCGCAAAAACTCTGCGACGACGATTCGGGTCTGAATCAAAAAGCATCCATGTATGCTTCTATGCCGCGCCATTTGGCGTAATTCCTGTTGAACTTGATGAGGTTTATCCGCTTTCCCAACATGAAACGGTTCTGCCTCTTGACAACGAGATAGTGGAATACGTGGCAAACCAAACATTGGACTACATCAATCGTTCAAACTACAAAGGGGTCTTACTACTCGGCTCAGAAGGGTGGCAAAACACAGTGGAAGGCAAAGCCAAGCGGGCCTGTCGAAAGAAGGGCATTCCGTTTAAGTATCTGGGTTCCGATAGAAAACTCACCAAAACCATGCTAGCCAGATTGATGAAGACTCTTAAGAAAATGTTGAGCGAGTGAACCATGGTAAGAGCAGATCTCCATATACACACGAAATATTCACCTGATGCATCCACCAACCCAAAGACCGTGGTAGATCGCCTCAACGCTCACCCGACTATAAAGGCCGCCGCCATAACCGACCACAACACGCTTGAAGGCTTCGTCAAAACCAAAGAACTTGCAAAAGCATACTCAGACATCACGATTATTCCGGGCGTAGAAATAACCGCTTTGGAAGGCGAGATAATAGTTTTGGGCGCTGAGGAACTGCCGCCTAAACCATGGGCTGTCCAAAGCATCATAGATTTCGCGCGAAAAAGAGATGTCTTGGTCGTGGCACCGCACCCCTATCGTGGATATGGTCTGGGCGCTTTGGCGAAAGCATATCGGATCGATGCTATAGAAACTCTGAATGCCATAACGTCACCCGAAGCGAATGAAGCTGCTGAAAACCTGGCGAAGGAGATGAGTCTGCCGGGAGTCGCAGGCAGCGATGCTCATGAACCAGATGAATTGTGGAGTGTTTACACGGAGATTCAAGCTTCGTTGGACGTTGACGCGATCCTAAAGGCTATAAAGAACGGCTTAGTTAGAGTTTCTCACACTGAAAAGTCAATACGTTTTTAAAACGCTATAAGGCATGAATACAGAATTAACAGATGAAAAGAAATGGGGCAGTTACAAATAGGGTTTCTCGGAGGAACCCGTGAAGTCGGCAGAATAGCCATCACAGTCAAAACAGAAAAAGCGCAGGTTTTGCTGGATTACGGCGCGATGCTGGATCATGAGCCAGGGTTTCCTATGCACATATCGCCAAAGGATGTAGACGCCATAATCTTGTCTCATAGTCATTTGGATCATTCTGGGGCAATTCCCATTTTCTATATTGAAGGCAAGAAGCCACTGTACGCGAATAAATTGACAACCGAGCTTGGCCAATTGCTCATCTCAGACTTCATACACCTGTCCAGTTACTATTTGCCCTTTGAATACCTTGAACTCAAATCTATGATTACTAGTAGCCGGCATTTGGACTTCAACACTGAACAAAAAGTTGGGGATATAGCCTTCCAGTTCAAGAACGCTGGCCACATACCTGGAAGCGCGCAGACGTTGATCGAGGCTGAAGGAAAAAGAATCCTTTTCACAGGGGACTTTAACATCACTGACACCAGGCTTCTGGAAGGAGCAAAAATGAACTATGGTGACCTAGATGTCGTGATAATGGAAAGTACGTACGCCACTGAAGAACATACTGAGCGCAAGCAACTTGAGAAAAACTTTGTGGATGAATGCACTGGCGTAGTAGAAAAGGGCGGAACGGTTCTCGTACCTGCCTTTGGGGTAGGTCGATCACAAGAAATTGCATGTGTCCTGGCTGCGCATCATTTTGAGTATCCAGTCACGTTCGATGGGATGGCGCGTGAAGTGAGTCGCGTGATTATGAACTATCCGCAGTTTCTCAGAGATCCACGAGTGTTTACGGATGCTATGCATTTGACTGAGTGGGTGGAAGGCTGGAGAGACCGACGGAAAGCCGCAAGAACCTCAGGAGTCATAATCTCGCCAGCAGGCATGCTCAAGGGCGGCCCTGCAATGTTTTACATTTCAAAGATCGCCAAGAAATCGAACAACGCCATATTCCTTGTTAGTTATCAGATTCCGGGCACGCCTGGAAAGGAGCTGCTGGAAAAAGGCATATGCAACATAGATGGCAAGATGCGAAAGGTCAAGGCCCGAGTGCAGCACTTCGACTTCTCATCACACTGTGGCGCAGGCGAGTTGAAGGAAGCGGCGAAAAGGCTTGGCGGCAAACCAAGGATCTTCGTAGTTCACGGTGCTGAGAGAAACTGCGAGTACTTTGCAGGATGGGCGAGAGATGAATTGGGCTTGGATTCGGTGGCGCCGAGGACTGGGGATGTCTTCAAGGTTTAGTGAGTAAAAGTATGAAGGTTTTCATGCCGCGTCTAGGGCAAGTTGATCTTGCAATTATTCAACGAGTTCAAGAAAGCTTGAAACAATCCGTCTGATATTTCAGAGGAATTACTAGGTTTCGCGGATTTCGCATTGAAGCTTCTTGATCATTTCTTCGGCTTTCAAGGGTGCAACCTTCAAAGTGTAAAGCATTCTCGGAGTTCGAAGCTTCAGTTTAACAATGTCCTTCAGTCTCTTCACAGAACAATATTCGGCTCGTCCACTTGTTTCTATGAATTTTTCCGGGTCGAGAATCTCTGAAGGCATGATTTCACCTTTTTGCTGTTTTGTTGCTTCATGTTTACCCTTGCGCTCCATATAATCCTTTTCTCGATTTTGTTCTAAAGGATCTATTCCTATGTATGAAGATGGTCGGGCAGTTCTTGCGTGAGTGTTTCCTTGGATTTCTTCCTGAAAAATGAACATATGAACAGTGATAGTATCAAAAAGTTGTTCAACTATGGAGAGGCTGCAAAGAACTAGGAAGCTAGAAAGAGGTAGGCAGTAGCCGCTCGAAGAGTGCTTTTCACCTTCGAGTTTTTAAGACACCTTGACTATCGAATTACTTGATTGAGGGTTGTGTTTGAAAGAGATTCTGAAGGACTGGGGAAAGGAACTTTGGATAGCTGAAGAAGCAGAATATGGAGGAAAGATCCTTCTTGTCAAGGAAAACAAGGGCACATCTCAACACTATCACAAAGATAAGAAAGAGACAATTTATTGTTTCAAGGGTCTGGTCGACATCATATTGACTGACAGAATAGTCACACTGAAAGAAGGTGAAGACATAACACTTCTTCCGAAAACGATACATAGGATAGCAGGAAAAAAGGATTCAATATTGTTTGAAGTATCGACTCCACAGCTAGCTGACGTGGTCAGATTACAGGAAGACCCAAAGAAAGCAAGCCGGGCCTAAGAGATTATCGTATCTCCCTAGCATTGAAACGAACTAAGACGTTGGAAAGAACTAGGAGATTGTGAGGAGATAGACCACATGTGCACGAAGTGCACGTTATTAGGACTCTGTTTACTGTTTCTATGATTTTGAGGAAAAGTTATGGCCGAACTGAAACTCCTTGGCACTACCTTGAGCGTCATTTTCTTCCAATGAAGAACAAGTTAGAAGCATTAGCAACACCATACTTTCTCATCCTTTCTTTTAGTTTTTCGCCTTCCTTTTTCAAGCGTTCTCGTATTTCCAAATCTGCGTGTTCGTCTAGACGACGAAGGTTATCATCAATCTCTTTAGCAAATTGGTCGATAGTGACTTCTCCTTTTCCTTTTTTTGGATCACAATCAAACTTCCTATCGCAAATCAAGCATCTAACAGGGTGCGTAGACTCGAAAGTCTCAAGATCTGATAACCGCAGACTGTCCATGATGTCCTTGATTTTCTGCTTTGGATAGGTTTTATGATGAACAATACCTAGCAGGGAGTCGATTTCGGAATCCCAATGGTGTCGAAGTATGTCCGTTTTCTGTGCTTCATTCTGTTCTCCATCACTAAACTCTTCCTGAACAACAAAACATCCATCGGGCTTTAGCACACGTTTCATCTCAGCCAAAACTCTATCAATGTTTTCAAGATGATGTAACGAATAACTTATGCAAACTGTATCAAAGGAATTGTCTTCAAACTTCAAATACCCAGAGCATCCATCTCGAGAAACTCCACAGGCTGCCCTTTAAACTGCTTTTTTGCAGATTCCAAGTCCTTCCCCGAGATTTCAATCCTAACAAAACAGTCATAGTTTTTCAGCATCTTCATCAGAGTATTGATGAAGCCGCCAAAGCCTGTGGCGACATCTGATATCCTTCCACCAGAGATTCCTTTTAGTTTCTTACTTATTTCTGTGGCACCAGAGGTTCTCAACCTCTCTGGCAGATTTTCCATAGTATAACCTCATTTGCAGATATTCGTTAGTCAAAGAAATGGGTTTTGCCTATTTTCATGTATAACGGTTCAGACACGTGGTTTCTAAGCCAGTTTGACCCGCTAACCACTTTTTGGGTTTTGCGGAAAAGTTATAGCTTAAACGAACAAAACGCTATTGTTGAGAGCATTAATGACTCTGGTGTTTGAGGGATGCTATGAAGAGGTTGTATGTTTGTGGAGGCTTCAAGTTCTTGCGTGAGATTGAAGAATTGGAATGCAAGTTGAAAGAAAAGAACATTGAATATGAGACATCAAAGAAAATGAACAATCGTGGAATTTTGGGATGCTTGGAAAAAGTCGCTGATGCCGATGTCGTTTATGTTGTTAACCCACGAGGTTACGTTGGCATTGTCTCCGAAAGCATTAATCGATTCTCAAAGAAAGTTCTTGTAAATAAGGCTGAACCTAGCTAGGAACTGACACTTATGGAACTAGGGAATTTGTTGAGGTTTATAGAAACTGAGGATGAGAAACTGAAAAAGAGGTATGGCAGTTATATCAACCAAGAGGAAATAATTCTTGCTAGGACTGTGAAATTGGGCGAGGAGTTTGGAGAACTCTGTGAAGAGGTTCTGGCTTACAACTCGTTACAGAGAAAACAGAAGCTAGACAACCACGATAAAGAGAATCTGCCAGAAGAATTTGCTGACGTAATAATCACGACACTTCTTGTAGCAAAAACCATGAATGTTGATATTGAAAAGGCATTAGAAGAGAAAATGAAGAAACTCAACCGCAGAGTCTAGTTTTGCTCCAGTGACATATTCTCCGTTTTTCTGTAGAGTAGTTCAGAAATATCGTTTTTAAGCCACTTTGACCTATCTATTCTCTAGAAGAAAACGGTCATGTGAAGACGGACTTCGGGAGACAGCGCGCGCGAATCACTTGGGATGTGCTTCTTTTACTAGAAATATGGTTATGACGAACGCAGGGATAGTTAGCGCCAAAGCCGTATAGAATGGCAGCTGCGGTGCAAAAGCTATGTACAAATAGTTGCCCAAAAGCATGCCAAACCCCATTGCTATGTAACTCATGAAGTTTATGAACCCGTTTACTTTGCCTCTGTATTCTCGTTCTACTAGGTCTGTTGCCAGAGCCATTGAGGAGGACATTACAAGTAATTGCCCTAGGCCGAAGAGAGTCATCGCTATTGATACGAGAAGAAGATCGCCTACAATGAATGTTGCAAGACCAGCGTCGAACACAACTAGTCCAAGGATCAATGGGATTTTTCTTCCGAACCTATCGATCGCCTTACCGACTGGGATGGAGGCAACGATCATCGTAATTGTTAGGGGTATGAAGACAAGCCACCACTGGGATTTGGGAATCAAGAGCACGTCTCTTGCATAGACGGCGTTGATTACGAAGAACATTGATAGCCCAAGCATTGTGAGAATCTGAGAGGCGGCAAGCCAGAGCATTGAACGTGGCAGCTTTTTCCACATTCCGAAGCTATCTTTCACCGCTTTGGGGTAAGATGAAAAGAAGTAGCGGAAGCGAATCGGCTCTGTGCTATGCATAGTCTCCTTCAGTCTCAGACGCCAGACTGCCGCCGTAAGAAACAGGGCCGTCATAATCAAATAGATTATTCTCATGCTCCATTCTAGTCCAAACTGCAAAAGGAGCACGCCAGCGATTGCGGGGCCGGGAGTGTTGAAGGTGCTGTGAATGAGCTGAATGATCGATGATCCCATGCCCCTACGTTCAGGAGGAAGGGAATCCTGGACCATCGAAAAAAGGGCTGGCTGATAAATGAGACAGAGACTGTTCACCGCTGTTCCTAAGAGAACAAAGTGCCATGTCGGGGCGAATGCAAAGAGAAGAAATGAAGACGCCATCCCGAAGGTCATAGTAGTTATGAGCCAACGTCTGCCATACTTATCAGCCAAGTAGCCACCCGGAAAAGCCACAGCAGCCATACAGAGGAACCCAACCAGCCCTATCAACCCAAGTGCCAGTCCGCTACCGCCCAAAACCTCTTGAACGTAATACTGAAAATTCGGAGAGGGCATTTCGCTAGCAAGATCCATTATTATCCAGCTGATGACCAGAATTCTATAGTTACCAGTTATGAACGAAAATTCCCGCTTAACAGAATCTACTATTCCCACGAACATTTCCTCCCGCAAACCTTTGCAGTCATCGATATAAGCATTGGCGCGTGTGTGTGTTTGGGTTTGGGATAAGACTTTACTTTAAATCACGCATGCTAGAGGAACAACTTGCACCAAACTTGTAACACAGAACCTCCCCTCGCCTCCGCCCGGGTGCAAATCTAGCGTGCACTGTTGCACAAATAGCCATTTATCGCAAAATTTAAATAGAAAATGATGACAATTGTAATTCGAGGCTAGAATATTGCCTAAAGCCGCTAAAGAGAAGAAGAAAAAGCCCATAAAGAAATAAGAACGAAAAATCACTTACAAACGTACAAATCCCCCTCATTTTCTTTGTTTACGAACAAGCTAGTGTCCATCTGAGAGAGTTTCTTCTACGCTAGTAACCTGTGCCGCACGCTGAACAACAATTTGAAAAACATCGAACAGAACTGAAACCGAAGACAATTCATGCTTTTCCCAAGACCGCCTAGAATGATTGTGACGGCTCTCTATGTTTGAGTGTCTGTGCAGTTTGTCAATCGCTGATTTTGTGTTTTTGTTACTATGCTGTCGCGGGAGTTGTTCGCCTGAAGCTAAAGAAGAGGTTCTCAAGAGACCGCTTCGCAAGTCGGTGTTTTTTATTTCTATTTTCAAACAAGGAGAAATATCAGTTTCTATTCTTCTCTCCGTTTAGAGAACTAGAAAAGCTAATCGTTACCCGAAAATGTGATAGACTGAACAGTGATAGTGTTGTGTAATCGCTCGGTTATGGGGAGATTGGAAAGAAGGAGATTGTGAGGAGATAGACCACGTATGCAAAGTGCTCTCTAATGAAAGTTCTTCCACAAATGATAAAAACCAAGCTTCAGATTATAGTAAAATTGTAGTGGTTGAATGAGCAAAAAATGTATCCTGTTGATTTTCCTAGTTTTATTGTTGCAAGCCTTCATGGTACTGCCTGCGAGATCGGTTTCTGAACCTCCATCTGCCATAGTTCTAGGGCGGTACAACTACTTCAGTGACAACTACTGGATAATCTACAATAAGACAGTTCAGCAGCTTCGAAATGAAGGGTACGGGGCTTCTGGAGACGCTGACTTGCTTGTCTGCGCTAATTATACACGTCTGGGTTACACGGCCAAGTCCAAGATCGTCCGGTTGTCTTGGCCAAATTTGACTCTGCAATTTACAGAAGGAGCACATGACATGAATGTGACTACTTACCTAGTGATGGAAGACGGAAGCATTGGTGAGAAACTTGAGACTTTCTTGAGAATGAATGTACCATCTTACGTGCACCCGTATCCACTCGAAGTGAAAGATCCCGATTTGGGAGTTGGTTTTGGTCCTGAAGCACTCGTGATAGGCAACACGTTTGCAGCAACGCTCCTGAACTTCACAGTCAACAGAACAGAAATCCTTGCCGGCACTCCTTGGGGGCAAAACAACACATATGTCTCATTAGGGTATTTTGCCAATGCAACTCATTCCTACGATTGGACCACTTGGAGCGATTCTGAATCGGGGCTGTTCCTAAAGCTTGTTGTCATATCAAGAACGCCAACCTTCACTTCATATGAAGAACTGAACCTAGTTGAGACTGGGGTGGAAGTGGACAGATTCGACGTTGTCAAGAGTAGCCAGTCTTATCAAATTCATATTGATACGAACTCTTCACTCAGTGGTTTCGTGTTTGATTCCGAAACCAACAAGATAAACCTCACAGTTGAAGGCGCATCAGGCACTCCAGGGATTCTCAATGTGACTGTTCCCAAGGGTCTAGTTCCCGCTGGCTATGGCTTTGAAGTTCTTATTGATGACCAAGCAACGTCCTACACACTAACAGAAGATACTAACAACTACTACGTTGCAGTCAGCTATCATCACAGTACGCACACAATAACAATCAGCTTCGTAGCCGTTGCTTTGTGGAATCAGTGGTGGTTCTGGCCAACGATTGGAGCCGCAATTGTTGTGGTAATGATTCTGGCCTACTTCTTTTTGAAGAGACGGACAAAGAAGACTCCCAATTCAAAATGATTACTCATTAAGGACTAAACTTATTACAGTGAACTTGCCCTCGTACTCTTTGAATTTTCTAATTTCTAATTCTAAACAACAAAAAAACACTAGAAATTCTATTCCCCCCGACTAGAATTTAGAAAACTAGAAAGCCCAAACGTTACCTGAAAAACATGAACAAAAAATGTGAGGAAACCATAGGTACGTTTCGAGCGATTAATCAGTCTTCTTGGCAATGTAGCAGCGCGCGAAAAATCTTATACAGAATGGATACAGTAATGATGTGTCTAGTGAGAGCATGCCTGTCAACGTGGATGTGTCAAAACAGGAGACCTTGACGGGCAGAAGGGTTTACTTGAGGCCTTTTGACAGAGATGATTTGCCTTACATTCAGAAGTGGTCGAATGACGCTGAACTTAGAAGACTGATAGGTGAAGTTGCGCCGATGAGTCGAGCTGAGACTGAGAAATGGTACGAGGATTTGCTTGCTGACAAGGACAGGACGTGGTTTGTGATTGTCCTCAAAAGAGGTGACCGGGTAATAGGGGAGGCTGGGTTGTTGAGAATGTTTAGACCTTGGCGAAGTACGGACATGACCATAATAATCGGGGAGAAGGATGCTTGGGGAAAAGGATACGGAACTGAGGTGGGTCATCTGCTCCTTGACTATGCCTTCAGGCGACTAGGCTTTCATAGAGTCTCGATAGGGGTGGTCGGTTTCAACAAGAGAGCACTGAAGTTTTGGAAAAGTCTTGGTTTCAAAAAGGAAGGCGTTGAGAGAGATGCGCATTACTATGACAACGAATACAGCAACGGCATCATGATGAGCATTTTAGAAGATGAATTCAAAAAGGCGCATAAGGATGCTGCTGGCAAGAAGTCAGGTGTTTCAAAGTTATGCGTGCTGAAAATGTGATAGACTGAACAGGGATTGTAGTGATTAGTTGTTCAACTGTGGGGCAACCAATCTTCTCGAATCTGCCGAGGCTGCAATATGGAACTAAAATTGTCTCAGGAACACGCAAGCGCGCTAGTTTGCTGTGCGCTTCAGACGTATTTTTGCTCTTTGTCGCAGTACCATCTTTGGTATTGCTGTATGTACCTTAGTGGGGCTCCACAGGTTGGACAATTTTGCCATCCCGGCGGTGGCACTGGCACAGAACTCTTCCTTACAGGCCTAGTGAAGTAGTAGATAAGCCCTGCTGGCCAGCAAAGGAGAATCAGAATTATCAACACTCCCATGCTGTATTCCCTCTTGTCAGTATCGCCCATTAGATCACCGATGTCTATAGGTGATAGTAGAAAACTTAAAGCTTTTGATGATTAACTTCAAACGTTTTAAGCTCTGAGTTGTGTTGCAGATGAGGATTCTGACGTTTTCCCTAATATCTGAAATTCTCCTCTAGATATGAGTCCAAGCATCTAGTTTTCAGAGCGACCGCATAGATCGCTGAGAAATAGATTCCAGCTACGGCAAGAACCACTAGGAAAAGTTGGAGCTTACCACTAGCTAGCGACAACAGAGTCAATCCTTCAGCTGCCCCTAAGAGATAACCTGTGCTTATTCGTATTGCGTTCTTGCTCTCCCTGAGCCCACAAGTCTGTGTCATCCAATCAAGCGTAACCGGTATAGGCAGAACAGAAATCAATGGTACATACAAGAAGTAGGGTGCCTCGAAACCTAGAAATCGTAACGCGATCATGCTCAAGATGCCAAAGCAAGTCCCTGTGCATCTGGCGCACAAGTATATTTTCTTTCCTCTGAAAGCGACTGGGATTGTCCTATGTAGCTTTTTCGGGCTGTGGTGTGATAGCAGAAAGAACAGAAGTCGATGCTCTCTTTTTTCGCTCATTCGGTTTCCAGCTGTGTGCTAACATACTTTGTTTTCGCTAATTAGAGTTTTGAGCTTGCTTGGGTGCACTTCGCGCGTTTGTAATTTGGAATATCAGAAAGCTAATCGTTACCTGAAAATGTGACAGTTTGAACAGTGACAGCGTTGAGTAGTTGCTCAGCTATGGGGAGGTTCTGAAGAACTAAGATTGTGAGGAGATAGACCATGTGTGGACGAAGTGCACTCTAATGAAGGTTCTTCCACAAGTCATAAGAACGTGGGTTGAAGAGTATTCTATTGAAAAGTCGATATGGAGAGAGTTTCTTGACTTCTGTTGAGTACCTACAGAATGGCCGATATGCCTTGTTGAAGAAGCTTGGAGAAGGCGGAAAGGGGATAGTGTACAAAGCTAGAGACACTGTGTTGAACCGTGTTGTTGCAGTTAAGATGCTCAAAAGTGCAGTGACAAGTGAAGAGGCATATTCACGTTTCATGACTGAAGCCCAAGCAGTAGCGAAGCTCAACCATCCTAACATTGTTTCCATCTACGACATCGGCAAAGAAGATGGAAAACAGTTCTTCGTGCTTGAGTTCGTTGATGGAGAGAGTCTACGTGACCTTGTGGGAACTTATCCTGAGAGTAAGTGCGACATTGAAACCGTTCTGAGAATTGGAATGGATGTTTGCAGCGCTCTTCAGTATGCGCATTCTGAGAGGGTTTTGCATCGTGACATTAAGCCTGAAAACGTGATGATTGCGAAAGAAGGCACTGCAAAGCTAATGGATTTCGGCTTGGCTAAGATGATTGGTCAGCCCAAGGTCACGCAGGAAGGAGTGATTGTGGGCACAGTGGCTTACGTTGCTCCCGAGGTGGCTTTAGGAAAAAGTGTTGATGCTCGTTCTGACTTATACTCTTTTGGTGCAGTTTTGTACGAGGCATTATCGGGAAAACCGCCTTTCCAAGGAGATGACCCCATAAAGGTCATTTTCGGTCACATTCATGATATACCAGCTCCCTTAGGTAAGCTAAACTCTAAGGTTCCGCAGGCTTTAGCTGATTGTGTCATGAAGCTTCTAGAGAAGGAGCCTGAGAAAAGATATCGGTCTGCTGAAGACTTGTCTAAGACACTGAGAGAGATTTCTGAAGAGTTCCTGAGGGAAACTCTTGTGCCCACGCATAAGCCAGGCATTGTTGTTCCAGTTCCTCGCCCTATCGCTGGCCGAGAGATTCAACTTATCGACAGAGTTGAAGAAATGAACCTTCTCAGACAAGCGGTTGACAGGGCTGTCCGCGGTGAAGGAGGCCTCATTTTTCTTTGTGGAGAGGCTGGGATTGGGAAGACAAGGTTGACAAGAGAACTTAGAGCTTATGCGCGTCTGCGTGGGATGCAGGTTCTATACGGTAGATGTCCGGCATTGTTCAGGATGGATGGCGTTCCTCCCTATATTCTATGGAGCGAAGTGCTAAGAGACTACTTGGAGGCTGGTAGCCCAGAGCAGTTGTACAGGGTCGTTGGCTTTTACCCGGCTGAAGTTGCCAAGCTAGTTCCTGAGCTTAAGCAAAGGCTTGCGGCAATTCCTCAGTCTCTGCCCATTAGTCCTGAGCATGAACGTGATAGGCTGTTTGAGGCTGTTTCACAGTTCATTATCAACGTTTCTAAGGAAGGTCCGTTGTTGGTGGTCCTTGACGATTTGCAGTGGACCGACCAGACTTCGCTTCTGCTCATGCATTATCTGGCTCGCGGCATCTACAAGACACCTTTGCTTCTCTTGGGCGCTTATCGGGAAACTGACATTGATGAAAAACATCCTCTATCACCAGTCTTGACGGAATTGAACAGGGAACGCCTGCTGCAATCTGTCTTGTTAAAACGCATGCCGTTCAACGATGTTTCCGAGATGATCAGGCGAATCTTAGAGCAAGATGAGGTACCGAAAGAGTTCTGCGAGCTTGTATACGAGAAGACAAGAGGGAACCCTTTCTTCGTAGAAGAGATCGTAAAATCTCTCAGGGAAGAAGAGGTCATCTATCATGAGGAGGACAAGTGGAAGTTTAAGGAAGTCTCCAAGATGGAGTTTCCTAAGACTGTTAAGGGTGTCATAAAGGCGAGAATAAGTCGGTTAGATGATGAATGTCAAAACATACTGACTATGGCTTCCTTTGTTGGGAACGATTTCACCTTTGAGGCTTTATGCGGGGTCACTGGCATTGAAGAGAACAAGCTGCTGGAACTCATGGAAAAACTGCTCAAGACTGGACTGGTTAAGGAGAGCGTGATCCGTGGAGAAGACATCTACTGCTTCGCTGACGTCATAGTGAGAGATGTCGTGCATGAGGAAGTCAGTCATTTAAGGCATAATAAGCTTCACAATTCTGTTGGAAATGCTTTGGAAAAGGTCTACGATAAGAGCATTGAACAGCATTTTGGCGAGCTGGCCTATCACTTTCTGGAAGGCGGTGACAAGGCGAAGGCGCTTCAATACTTCTTGAAGGCAGGAGAAAAAGCACAGAAGGTGTACGCTCATAACGAAGCTTTTTCCTACTTCCAGCACACTCTTGAACTTCTTGAAGAGAAATGCGCTAATCCTGAGGAGAAGGTTCGAATAGTCGAGAGGCTCGGCGACCTTGGGGGTTGGATGGGAGAATTTGTCGCTTGCACGGAATACTGGAACAATGCGCTAACGTTGTGGAATCAGGTGGGAGACAAGAAAAACATCGCGAGGCTTCACGTTAAGATGGCACATGCACTTTGGCAGGGCGCTGGTGACAAGGATAAGGCTTCTAAGCACCATCATATGGCTTTGGAAATACTTGAGAAAGAACCTGAGAGTGCAGAATTAGCCAGTTTATATGAAGACATTTCTCACATGCTTTGGCGAACTGGCGAATCTAGTGAGGCTTTGACTTGGACACGAAAAGCCCTTGAACTGGCAGAAAGATTCAGCGCATCAGACGTTCTTGCAGGTTGTTACAACAATTTAGGCGTGCTTAGCATGAAGTCTGGAGAACTCGACAAAGCAGCTGAATATTACAAGCGGGGACTGAAAACAGCTCTTGAGAACGATCTTGCAGGTCGATCTCTCACTTTGTACAACAACCTCTGCACTGTCTACTTGGCGACAGGAGAATTTCAGAAGCTGCTTGAGACAGCCCAAGAAGGGTCGGAAATGGCCAAGAAAGTTGGCGCCCTGTACGGTTTGGCCTGGCTTGATGTGATGCTAATGACTTCTTACGGGTGCATGGGGGATCTGCAAAAAGCCCTTTCCATAGGTGAGGACATTCTGGCAATGGTCAAGAGAATCAAGTACACAGCTTTCATCCCATACATCATGGGGGGACTTGGCATATGTTATCGTTGGTTGGGAGAATGGGACAAGAGCCTCAAGTATCAAATGGAAGCCCTTGATATCGGAAAAAAAGTGGGAGAATATCAACAATCCGGAAATGCTGCGTCAGAGCTTGGAGAACTATTTATGGAAATCGAAGACTACGCAGAAGCTGAGAGGTACCTCAACGAAAGCAACAGCATCTTTGAAAAGGCAGGAGATACAGATGCTCAATTTACAGGAACACTTCCAGCCCTTTCAAGATTACATCTAAGAAAAGGCGAAATTGAAAAAGCCAAAGTACTGGTTGAAAAAACCCACGCGTACGCAGCAAAAACAAAAAACAGACTATACATTTCTGGTGCTGAATTACTGAAAGCAATGCTTTCCAGAGAACAGAAAAACTGGGAGCAATCCATACAACACTTCGAAAAAAGCCTTCAAGAAGCTAAATCCCTAAACGCACAAAAATGGTACGTCTTCTCATACGCTGAAATTCTATACGAATACGGCTTAATGTATCTGGAAAGAAACGAAGAAGGCGACAAAGAAAGAGCCTACTCACTTCTAGACCAAGCCCTAATGATATATCAGAAGGCCGACTCGAAAAAGAGGATAGAAAAGATCATAGCAAGAAAGAAACTGCTTACATCCTAAGATTCATGATGACAACGCTCCTTGCAGTCATAGTCTACAGAAAAAAGCACTCGCTCTAGTTTTAATATACTCTGTCGAAACGATAAGCACCAGATTTATAACAAAGAACTTGCCCTCGCACTCTTTGAATTTTCTAATTTCTATTTCTAAACAAGAAAAAATATTAGAACTTCTATTTCTTCTTCCCCGCTTAGAAAATTAGAATTTTAGAAACTAAATTGTGTTATCCTCATTGATGAAATGTGATAGGTGACTGCGTGGAATACGCTAGTTGTTGAATAGTAATATCGTAACAGAGAGGATTAATAGAGATAGGTGCGCGCTGTGGGAAAACTGTTTTAAGCATTATGGAATAATGATATCGAGGTGAAGAGAATGATATTCGTGACTTTGATGTTACCCAGAGGAAAAGGTGTTAGCGCAGTCAAATATCTTAAGGAGCTCAAAGCGCCTAAAGGAATAAAGATTCGAGACATTTTCTTCGCTTTCGGCAAATATGATACTATGATAATATTTGAGGCTCCAGATGAGCGGACAGCCATGAATTTTGTAATGGAAACAGGATTCGCAACGGAATACATTATGGAAACCATGATAGTCATTCCCGCAGAAGAAATCACTGGCAAGCCCAAGTAGCAGCAAAACAAATTTCACCCCACTTCAAGGCGCGCGCTGTCCGTTTATTCGAGGCAAAGATCACCGAGTAAGCACAAGGCACAATTCAGCATCAGACTCATAACACAGAGCTTGCCCTCGAAAGCAATTTTCTAAATTCTAACCTAATAAAAATAAAATTGAAAAATCAATCTATTCCTTAGCTTAGAAACTTTGAATCTGGAAAGTTACCTGACTTTTTGAACAATGTTGAGACAGCACTGCAGAATATCAGACATAATCAAGGGTGGTGTTGTCAGGTGGTTACCTCATAAAGAGGCTTGAGCGAACTAAGAGACTGAAGAGAGATAGACTATTGCGCTATTCTCGCGCGCTATTTCTTACGTTTATCATATTCCGCAGGGAGTTCAACGTTCCGTCTCTCTTTCCTTTTCAGTTCCTTATCTCTCTGCAATTTCATGTGCTGTTTATGATCTATAGCTTTCTCTTTCTTGCCTTTGGGCACAATTCGACCTCTTGTAAGTCATTGACCCAAATGTTGCTCTTAAAAGCATGGGTGTTCTTCCTCTGAGGTTGGAAAGAACATAGAGGTTTGAAGGAGGTAGACAGTACTGTGCATGAAGTGCACATCAATTCAAAATTGAAAATGCTTTCTGGAGCTTGCCATCCCTGTAGCCTAGAGTTTTGTTCCTGAAGTAATCGACCATTTGAGATTTCTCTATGCTCTCAGGACTGTTTTTCAGGACAAAATGATAGATGTCTTCCCATGTTGTCCTCAGAAAGATCCTCTTTGAGTTTTCTCGAATGTGTTGTTTGAAATCCTTTCCTATTGTCTTTTCTTTTTCAGAGGGTGTCAGATTGACCAAATAATAGTCAAGGTTCAGCTGTTGTGCTATCCAGGAGCCCAGAAGCCAGAATCTGAGCAGTTCATACTTTCTTTCTGCTACAGCGGCAGTTTTGAAGTCCGACCTGAGGGCTTGTGAATACCAACCATTGCCACCAGTTTCATACTTCTTCTTGACCATTGGATTTTTTGATGTTGGGACCGTGTTGTTGCTCGCAGTCAGTTTGGTTTCAATGAAGAAGAGATCGCTATTGCTTCTGATGGCGATGTCTGGCTCAGAACCCTTCTTAGGGTTGATTTCGAACGTTTCTCTGGCTTTCTGTAATGGTTCCCATGTGTTTTGTTCAGACCGCGAGTATGACCAATAGATGACTTCAGGGTTCTCAACGGGCTGCTTGATCAGGTTTGCTAAGAACTCGGACAAGAGTCCTTTTCTTTCTAGAAATCTAAACACATTCCATGTTACTGCATCTTCGCTGTTATCACGCGCTGTCCTGCTTTCACGCTTCACCCTCTTGATTCTGTTGAACAAATCCAGGTCAGCTTTGCCTTTCCAAAGAATATTGTCTTGTTCATTTTCGTATTCAAACGTTGATGGTGAAATGTAGATTCTGTGTTGTGGGCACTTGAACTTGTCAAGTCGTTTGAAAGACTTTCTTTGTCTTGGAACAGCTTCTAGACAATTCTTGACGGGGCACTCAACTTCAATCTGTGTGACTTTAATTACGCTTTTCAATTCATTCAGGCCAAGCATGTAAATCCCACATGAATCAGGCGCACTTAATTGATGTGCTATGATATCGTATGCATCAGATTTGTGATAAATCGCTTGTGGGGAGATCTGTTATGGAGTGCTAGAACTCCATGCTGGTCAAAGGTTCTTCTTAGGTCAATGGCGCGCCACAGCGTTCGCAGGAGGACCTATCTGGTTTGTTTCTTGCTCCACAAAACTTGCAGAAAATCATCACGGGCATTGCATCTTTCACCAAGGCTGCTTTTGCTAAGCGTTTTCTCTCTTGTCTCACTTCGTTAAGCAGTTTTTCTATTGCGTCTGTTATTCCAGCGGCATTCGTTCCTTTCCCAAGACTAAATGTCTGAGGCTGCGGACTTGTGCTCGTTGATATCTTGAGATCTTCAAAAAGGGTTCCTCTAGATATGCCAGTGATTGCATCAAGTGGCACTCTCAAATACTGATGACAGCCGATGCCTCTCACTGATGATTCTGCTTCCATAAATATCATATCGTAGTTGGTGAAAGCCAGAAGGCCATTGGAGAAGATCCTGCTATGTACCAAGCCAGGTGTACCTGTTTCCGCAACTATCCTGTGGCACCTGAACTGCAGTCTTATTTCTTCGTCTTCCACTAGATTTTGGGTAATGCTTTCAGAGCATTTCTCAAGACTTTGCTCAACAATACATTTCTCGCAGTAGTCAGCATTGCCTAATATGAACTTGTTTCCACATCGTTTGCAGCGTCGTCCTAAAAGTCCCATTTTGCTCAATGGTAGTATTACTGATTTGATTTAAGAGTCTTGTCGGTTCCTTTTGCATGCACATTCGGTTATTGTCTGATCGAATATCATACTACGTAACTTGGGAAAGCACCAAACTTATAACAATGAACTTGCCCTCGCATCTGCCCGGGTGCAATCGCAAATGTCAAACAAACACAACCTTGTATTGTATGTAGATCAAGAATTGGTTGAAAAAACTCGTAATCTTGGCTTCAATCTTTCAAAAACCTTTGAAAACCACTTGAAACACCTAATCACACAATTCTCACAAGTCAATCACTTGAACAACCCTGAATCAATGAAGAATGAATGTTTTTGGTGGGCCGGACCGGACTCGAACCGGCGACCTTCTGCACGTCAAGCAGATGTCCTAACCGAGCTAGACTACCAGCCCACTTCAAATCGCGTTTTAACTTGATGGGTTCCCTTTAAAATAGGTTTTCGGTTCTCTACGTGAACAACGTCGTTGAGTCCACTATTCTTTCTCTTCTCTGTTTACGTAGTCTTTGATATGCTTGAATGTCAAGCTTCGATACTGATTTGGATCTGTCAGACTTGCCAGAAAACTGCCGACAACCTCCATTCCAGTGGCTTCAATCTTCAACTCTCTCATGAAGCGCGTGAACTCAGCGAAATTCTTGTGCAAGGTAACCAGTATTCCGTCGCAACCCATTCCTTCGCCTCGCAAGCTCATAACAGCATTCGGGCTCTTCTGCAGGAAAGCTATCGCTCTTTTCTTTGTCTCCTCATATTTCTCGGCGGAGCTTCCAGTTCGTAACTTGATCAGCGTGAAAGCAACGAGTTCAAGCCCTATCTTCGCAAAGTCCGGTATCAACGTGTACTCGCTTATGTAACCATTCTGCTCAAGCCAGCGACGCGCACGAGTAACAGTGGGCTGCGAGACATGCAAAGCCTTTGCAAGCTCTCTGTCACTTCGTTTACATTGCCCCATCATTTCAAGCAGCAACTTCAAATAGACGTCTTTCATAAAACAGTCCTTCTTTCAACAGTGATTTACTCTGGCGTTGGCAATTTAAGACTTACCCAATACCGGAAAACCGAACAGAGTGTTCCAGAGGTTATGCAGAGCGTGAGAAACCCTCTCAGCCTATCAAACACGCTCACCTAGGCCCTGTTTTCCTTATTACCCGAGCAACCATCTCCTGCCCTGATCATCAATTGTTTGTCTGTGTTGACTAGAAGATGCAATTAGCCCGACCAGAAATAGAAGAGCAACTTGAAGCACGATTTTCTTACGCATTTCTCCTCGAATACTGCACGGCAAGAAACCAAATAAAACTTGTGTGCGAATCAGTTGAGAGTGACCGTGCCCGTCTTTCAATGATCGCGCAGTCTTCAGGAGCTTTCCACCCAAAAATGCGAGCATTTCGTGCATCTGAAATGATCCACTGTTCTTTCCTGTCTCACGCCTGCATGTTCACCAGAGACACTGGATATCAAGCGAAGCGCTTCACCGTTTCCACAATTGGGGCATACTCGGGAAACCTTAACACGATTGTCTTGGGGGTCGTCGATCACGTAGACAGCATCAGAAAACGCTTTCTGCACACTTTGACCTCTCACTTCTGATCTGAAGCGAACCAACCTACCGCATTTTGGACACAGAAACCCCTCCGCAGTCTCCTTCAAATGAGAACCACAAACATCGCAAAAACCCATTTCACCCACGGGCCCCTGAAATATATAGCTTGACACGGGAATTAAAGTATCGCATTCCCACGTCAGCGCGCCACGTCGAGTGCGAGGAGGAAAATTCGAGCCCTCACCACAGTGGAGACATATCCCTGGACTCCCTCATTTTTCTCTGATCCGAGGAGTCCTGATCAGTGGAAAGTCTTTTAAAACTTTCACGCTGTAATTGATTGTAGGTATTGCTTCGTGGAGATTAGTGCATGCCTTCATTGAAAAAGAAGAATGTTCAAAAGAAGAAAAAACATTCGGACAAAGTTGGGAAATAGCGCAGACTTCATATTTTGTGTCCATGCTAGTCTTTGCCGTTCATCTGTCCACCGTTAGCGATGTTAACCTATCCAGAAAATGGAAGATACCAACTGCAAGCTTGAAAACGATGCCGATGATGCCGCTGGCAGGACTTGAATCCCCGCCGCAGTGGCGGCGTCCCCTGCAATCCCTTTCTTTTTCTCCTGTTTCCCCAGTCTTGGTTTACCTCACTCTCGATTTGTGTCCTGACATCTTGGGTTGACCCTTGAGACATGAGTGATTGAGGATCATTTCCCAAGAATGTCAATTCACGGACACTCTTAAAAACAAGAAACATCTTTTCTTATTCCAACCATCAAGGAAGAGAACGATTTGTCACCAACAGTTCTACCCTTATAATTACTCCAAAACTCCTTAGCAGAACCCGTAAACAATTCAAGAATTGTTGGTGCTCCGGCCGGGATTTGGACCCGGGTCCGCGACTTTCTTTCACTTTCAAGTGCCGAGAGGCCGCTATACATGGTCCTTTACAAGGTTTGACCGGACTATACTACCGGAGCCCTGAAGATTGGGTTTCTCTCAAGGATAAATATCTTTTCACATGTTTAGCATTGTGAAGGCATATCTCGTGGAAACAACTGTCCGCTCCTTCTAGTCTCGCTAGGGACTACTCAGTGGGTTTGTCGTAGATGCATGGACGAAAATTGGCGCTTTCAACCTTTTGTGGGCGCATTTTCGTGTTCTTCTTGACAACGGTAATTCTCTTTTCCTGACTGGTTTACCCGAGAGGTATGGTGATAGTGAATTGGGCTCCTTGGCCCGGTGTGCCTTGTCAGATAGAGCCAGTAGCCTGATCCTTTGCCTGTGGTTTAACCTTCGTTGAAGATCTTTGGCACTCAGTCAGTGTCAAGAATCACGCGAGGCATTCGCGTGCATGAGTGAATCCCGGTTGTTTTAAATAGTTGTCGTCAGAATTGTTGAGCTAAGAGATGTTGATGAAGAATAACAGAGAGAAAAAGGTAAGCCTTGTCCTAATGCTATTCTTGGCCTTTGCCTCCATTGCCGCCTTCCAGATCAGTAATGTATTGGCTGATATCCCACACAACATAAGCATTCAACCTTGGACAAGCGGAACTCACACAATTCTGAACATCACCATCACCATGGACGCTGGCGCACCAACGAGCACACACTACGTAGACAAAGTTCAAGTTAACGTCAGCGGGGTCGTCCACGACCTTACGTTCACATCTCAGCCAGCCCCGACTTTCGTCGTACAGTACGACATGGGAGAGATCACGGACACGCCAACAGTTCAAGTCCGAGCGGATTGCACCCTTCATGGTTGGAGCGGCTGGACTAACCCTCAATCAGTTCCCGAATTTCCGTTAATCGCACTGTTTCCTGTGTTCGCAGTTCTGACGGTTGCAGTCTTGCTTCTGCACTCCAAGTTGCTGAAGCCCTCAGAGTAGCCTATCAAGTGGGAGTCAACCGAGCCCTCTTAACCTCTGCGATACTCTTACAAAACCTCCTCAAGTGAGCTGAGATTACTCCCAATTTACGTGTGTTTTTTCATGATGGGCGAGCTGGCTATAGTGCGTATTGGGGAGCTTCGCCTTGTGTTTTTTGAGTATTATCTTTTCTTCTTCAATATTGTCACAACATGATAACTGCCGCAGGCAGCTAAACTTGCCAGAACATTCTCCATTGGTGATAGTGCAGTCTCTTCTCCACCATTTGGCATGGGAGCATCGAAATTAACAGAAAGCCATTTCTCATTTTTCGCTATGAAACGATAGTTTCCTTGCCAATCTAGAACCATTTTCTTAACCGGAGGCACGAGTCTTCTTCTAGTATTGGATCACAAAAATCTTTCTGATGTATTCTCAACTCTTGGTTTGGGAGCAAAACCTATTGCCCAGTAGCACACGCAGAAATGTCTTACATCAATTTTCCTAGACAATGTAGTAGTCAATGACTTTCTGCATGCTTTTCGGCGCCGCCTGTTTTGTAGTAAGCTTTTTCAGCATTCTTATCATCTGAGGCTGAAACCGTGCAATGTCCGTTAGGGTTACTATGCCCACAAGCTTGTTTGCATCAACCACGGCCAACTTCTTTATCTTGTTTCGAAACATCAGTTTCACGGCTTCTTCCAAGTCCGTGCTTGGCTCAACAACAACCAATGGGGTCGTCATGATCTCCTTCACTTTAGTATTCACTACGTCCTTTGCTCCTGCAATAACTCTTCTCAAGAAGTCCCTTTCCGTAACTATGCCCATAGCCTTTCCTCTTTCCAGCACTATGAGGCTGCCTATCTGAAATTCGTTCATGATCTCGACAGCCTCTTTAACCGTGGAATCTTCATCCACAGTAATTACCTCCCTCACCATGACGTCTCCGACTTTCAATGGTAGCAAGTCTTCTCTCTGTTCCTCTTCGTTCTGGTCCGACAACAAAACCACTCATCTAATTGTTCAAAATCGTTGTATATAGGTTCTATTCTCAGCACGCGCTTTCGCATTCATGCCTACTGTTTTCCCAGTTTCTTCCTTTCAGTTTCTACCTTTCTCTTTAGTACCTCAAAATAGTCTTGGGCTGATAGCAGATTTTGGCGGTTGCTTTCAAAGTTGTCTAGCTTTATTGTGGCAAACCAGCCTTCGCCATAGGGGTCTTTGTTTGCCAAGTCAGGGCTGTCGCTTAACTTCTCGTTCACCTTTTCGATAGTACCACTGACAGGTGATATGAGGTCAAGCAAAGCCTTCGTTGACTCGAAGGAAGCTACTTCATCAAACTGTTCAATCTTGCTGCCAAGTTCTTTGAACTGAACGAAGATGATGTCACTAGTCATGTTCTGCAGAAAGTCGGTAATGCCAACTCTTGCTACGTCTCCTTCAATTTTCGCCCAACAATCATTCTCGTTGTAAAACAACTCCTTAGGCACACGAAACGTCCATTTGTCAACTTTGATTTGATAGGATTCTTCAACCATCACAGCTCACTTTCCCAAGAGTCTATCGATCTCTATCGCAATCTCTTCTGCTAACTTTTCTGCCAGCTTTTCTCCATCCGGCCCTATGTCTGACGCTGACCTTGGCTTGAGGTTGTGCTTCTGGGCACTCTCCGGAACTAGGACTCTTCCCTTTATTCTTGCCCCGCTTTTCACGGCGATTTTAGTTGCACATCGTTCTGCGCAGCCATCAATGGGAATAGATGGGTACCTTTTGACGATTTCAGAATACGGTTTGACTCCTGCAACCAATGGTGGAATGCAGACAAGTACAGCCTTGTTCGGTCTCAGCTTTTCGACAACTTTGAAAGCGCAAGCACGGGCTACCGACCCTAGAGCTTTGTCCATTCCTGCACAAGGAATAACGGCCACTTTACCTTCTGCAAATGGCTGTGAACTCACTTCTTGGCTGTTTTGCATAGGATCTCATCTACTTTCTTGGCTATTTCTTCGGCTACTTTCGTAGCCAACTCCATTTCTTGAGGCTCAAGTTTTTCTCTCGACTTGATCTTCAGATGAGGATATTTCTTCATTACTTCTGAGACTAGAATCGTTGCTACTGGTTTTCCGCTATACTTTTTTGTTCCTGCCTCAGCGCATTTCTTGTCGCAGCCGTCGACAGCGATTGTTGGAAAGACTCTGGCAAATGCTCTTTCGTCTTCTCCTCCTGCGAGAAAAAGCGGCAGACACAGTGTTACTGTTTGATCAGGCCTGAGCTTTTCCAGAACGAGGCGTGTGGCTACGCGCGAGATTGTCCCTTCTGGCAAGTCTTCTCCGCTGCAGCAGATTATCCCAACTTTTCCTGTCGCGAGCGTCATTCGCATTTCTCCTCACGTAGAATCTCGTCAACTTTCTCTGAGATCGTGTCTGCGATGATCTCGGCAAGCTTGTCTCCTTGGTCATTCAGTTCTATTACCCCTTCAGGCTTCAGGGATCTGTTCTTTCGTAAGACATCGGTGACGACTATATTGTGTGCCAGTTTTCCCATGGATGCTTCAATGTTCTTTTTCGAACATTGGGCAGGACAACCGTCCACTGCGATGCAAGGATTTTCCCTCACAAGTTTCAGCGCATCGTCGTCTCCCATGGTCAGTAATGCCAAGCACACGGTTCTCGTCTCTTCTGGTTTCATTCGTTCAATTACCTTGTATGTTGCTACTCGGCCAACAGTGCCTAGGCTTTTTCCTATTCCACTACAGGGCACTACTACGACTTTGCGGTTTTCCATTGTTCAGAATTCTCCCTAGTCTTCTTGATTATGTTTAGAACTTCGGGTTTTGATGGAAAGCCAAGCGCTTCGGGCGCACAAACCTTGCGGCATGATCGGCAAAAGACTACGCAGTTGTCTGGGTTTGCGACGATCAGTTTCTTTTCTTTTTCATCAATACCGAAAACTCCGTGTGGGCAGAACTTGAGACATTGCGGGTCACCTTCGCAGAAATTGCATTTGTTATAGTCGACTGTAGGCCACCATGGTATTTTCTTTCTTGGGACTCCCATGTAGGTTTCTTCACTCATTTTTGTGTTTCCTCCAACGTCTTCTTGACAACTGCAACTGCCTCTTGTGTTGTCATGTTCCTGATGTCAATGGGGATTAGATCCTTGTTAACATCAAGTCCAGCGTTTGCGAAAGAATCTTTGAAAAGCTTTTTCTGCATTATAGGCGCACAGCCTGCTATCATGTACTTTCGATCTTTCTTGAGGAACTCTGCTAGGAATCGTTCACCATCTTCATCGCACAACATAGGGTGAATGAAAGCATATTCGACTGGATATTCTACTCGGATTATGTTTATGAAATCCCACATGTCCATCTTCGAGAAACCAGCACATTTTCCGGTGCAGACGCAGAAGATGAACCCGATTTTCTTGTTCTCTGTTTCTTCCAATTCGGACACCGGCAACGCTGGTATGGACATGTGGAATAACAATATTTAAATATTGCTATTGATCTAACGATGTTCATGCGTTCAAAGAAGGACCGTCAGCTCAGGTTCAAGGCGAAGATTTTCAACGCTCTCTCCGACCCGGTGAGACTTGACATAATTGATTTCTTACGTGGAGGGGAAAAATGTGTCTGCGAGATAGTCCCTTATGTAGATTTGATTCAACCCGTGGTTTCGAGACATCTCAAGATTCTCAAGGATTGCGGTCTCCTGAAGTACAGGAAGGAAGGTAACCGGCGGCTTTATTCAATTACGGATCACAGGATAGTCGAGATAGTTGATGCCGTAGGTTCAGATCTAGTCGATGCTCTTACTAGACGCATCATTGAACAAATAGCTTGTTAAAAGGGTGATAGATATTTGCAGAAGATATTAATCGGTGTTGATGGTTCAGAACATTCGAAAAAGGCGTTAGCAGAAGCAATCAAGATTGCAGAGAAGTTTGAGGCTGAAATAACTGTTGTTAGCGTTTTTTACCCTGCACCTACGCCCTCTGCTCACGAGTTTAGCCATAGAATTTTGGAAGATGCTAAAGCCGTCTTAGAATATGAAAAAGTAAAGTACAAACTCGTCTCGGTCACGAGTACCAATCCTTCCAAGGTCATTACGGACATGGCTAGGGACGGGAAGTTTGACTTGGTTGTGATCGGAAGAAGAGGAGTCGGTGCTGCTCATGAGCTAGTTTTAGGAAGCGTATGCAATAGAGTATCTTGCGAATCTCCTGTAAACGTACTTATAGTAATGTAGTTGTCAATGGCAAGAGGGCAAGGCTTTGACAGATGAACAACCGTATGTTAAACACGAAGCATCTCTAGGGCTTTTTGAGAAATACTTGACGCTTTGGATAGCAATATGCATAATTGTTGGCTTACTCATTGGACGCTTTTTGCCACAGTTTGGGCAGTTTGTGGATTCTCTCAAGTTTAACCAGTTGTCTATTCCTATAGGAATCCTTTTGTTTTTTATGATGTATCCCACGGTTGTCGGAATACGTTTTAGTGACATAAAAAGAGCAGGTAAAAACCCCAAGCCATTGCTCGTTACGATAATTGCCAATTGGGTAGTTGCTCCAATCCTAATGACAGTTTTGGCAAATACGCTTCTCGCTGGAAACCCTCAATACATTGCAGGAGTCATACTTTTGGGTTTATCACCATGCACCGCTATGGTGATGTGGTGGATGTTCCTGGCAAAAGGCGACATGGCACAAGGCTTAATCAACACTGCCGTCAACGCTTTGCTCATGCTTGTGCTTTACGCTCCCCTTGCGGCTCTTTACCTGGGCGTCAGCAGCATTCCAGTCCCATGGGATTTAATTGCCACCAGCGTTCTGATTTTCATAGCGTTGCCAGTTGCGGCAGGAGCAATTTCTCGCCAAGTAATACTAAAGAAAAAAGGTGAAGGCTGGTTCAACAACACGTACATCCCAAGTCTCGGGAAAATATCTGTTGTTGCATTGCTGACAACCCTTATAGTATTGTTTTCATTTGAGGGCGAAATTATTCTAAATAATCCTTTGCTGGTAGGCTATCTTGCCCTTCCAAACCTGCTGCATTATGCCACCATGATCACGTGGACCTACCTTCTCGGTTACTTTCTAGGTTGGAAATACGAAACAGCCATCGACACCACACTCATAGGCAGCAGCAGCCACTTCGAAGTGGCAATCGCTGTAGCTACGACACTTTATGGAATTGGATCTCAAGCGGCGCTGGCAACGGTAATCGGCCCGTTACTGGAAGTGCCTCTAATGCTTTCGCTTGTTTGGCTTGGTTTGCGAACCAGAAAATACTTCCCGCGAAAAAAAGCATTAGCGCGCATTGCAGGAGAGGACCAATTAGATTAAGCTGGAATCGTGCTTGGTCGACGGCTTATCAGTCGAGATGGAATACGCAGAAACTTGCGAGACTTCTCATTGATTATGAGTAGGAGGAGAACCACATGCGACTAGGAGTCCCACTCTATAAACAAACTATGGATTTCACGTGTGGCGCAAGCGCAACTCTTATGGTATGGAGATACTTCGATAGAAATGTGCAGCTTTCCAAGCGAAACGAATTCTTGATCTGGACTGAGATAGTTGCCTTACCTTTCAAATTCTCGTCGCCGTATCGAATTGTAGCGTTCTTCATTAAGAAGAGGTTTGAAACGAAACTGCTAATGAGTCAGGGGATTAGTGGTGAAGGCAAAATATTGCTCGAATGTTGCCAGACTGACCCTGCGGAAAGAAAGCTTTTTCTCGATTTCTTCGAAAAACACAACAAGATACTGAAAAGGCATATCACCTCAGCTATTGTTGATAGAAACCTGACAATACTCGATATCAGAAGGGCGTTGTCTAATCGCAGCCCCGTAATTGCGTTGGTAGATTCTTACTACACTTCTAAAGCAAGAGGAGCAAAAGATCCACCTCATCTGCCCCATTGGATTGTAATAAGAGGGTATGATGACGAACAATTTTACATAAACGATTCGACCCATGAAAGTGACTTGGAGACAGGAAAAATGGTTATGAAAGGGCGTCTCCTCGAGAAGGCCATGGATACTTATTCGAGGTTCGGCTGGCCTTCTGCGCTAGTAATTGTTGGATCAAGGAAAGCGAATTGATTCCTCGTCTATACCGTGTAAGCTCTGTAGAATCGATCATTGAGCGCGCGCGTTAGGAAATTTCGAAATTTAGCATCTGAGCGTATATGTAGATAAAATCAGATTTATCGAAAAAATCAGAAACACTTAATATTGAGAACTCCAATGCTTTGGGTAAGGGTGATTGAGTATGAGTAGCTGCAATGACGATGCGTGCAAGATTAATGCAATCATAACGATGGATGCAAAAGGGCAGATAGTTATTCCTAAGGATTTGAGAGAGAAGGCAGACCTTAAGGCAGCTGACAAGATAGCCGTTGTCGCTTACGAGAAAGAAGGCAAAGTCTGTTGCATAGTGATGATAAAAGCCGAGAGACTAGCTGGAGCAATAAGCAAAACGCTTGGTCCCCTACTTAAGGGAGTAATTGAAAAGGAGAGGTAAAACTATGAAAGAAGAAAAGGTCAAAAAGATTGTCAGAGAACGCTACGGCAACGTAGCAAAGAACAGTAGTTCTTGTTGTGCCTCCTCTGACTCTTCTTGCGGTTGCACACCAGTAACCAGTGGAGACATAAGCAGAAAGATAGGCTACAGCGAAGAAGAATTGAGTTCTGTTCCCGAAGGAGCAAATCTGGGTCTTGGATGCGGCAATCCCATCGCTTTGGCATCGTTGAAAGAGGGTGAAACAGTTCTCGATTTAGGCTCAGGCGCAGGCTTTGATTGTTTCCTAGCTGCCAAGAAAGTAGGCAAGAAAGGCAAAGTAATCGGGGTAGACATGACCCCAGAAATGCTAGATAAGGGAAGGGCAAACGCAAAGAAAGGCAAGTATACAAACGTTGAATTTAGACTAGGGGAAATTGAGAACCTTCCAGTCGCAGACCAATCAGTAAACGTCATAATCTCGAACTGCGTAATCAACCTCTCCCCAAACAAGAGACAAGTCTTCAAAGAAGCCTATAGAGTTCTAGCTCCCAACGGCCGATTAATGGTTTCAGACATAGTATTGCTCGATGAGCTACCAAAAGAACTGAAAGAAAACGCTCAAGCATACACAAGCTGCATTTCTGGCGCAGAACTGAAAGAAAAATACCTCAATCTTATAAAGGATGCAGGCTTCAAAGAAGTAAAGGTAATAGATGAAACAAACTTCCCCGTAGATTTCATAACGAGCGATACTACTCAAAAGTTTATCAAAACCCTGGGCACATCTGCCGAAAAGATCAAGAAGATCGAAAAAAGCGTAGTAAGTATAAAGGTGTCCGCAACAAAAACACTAAAGAACTGACTAAATCTCCGATTATTAGATAGACAACAAATGGAGAAAACCAAAGCGCGCGCTCAGATCGTCCAATATGAATACACGGTCAAGTCCCTTCTTTCTAGTTGGGTTTTAAGGAAATCTATTATCTGTTTGTCTTCTAAGCATCTGTTGCCTTTTCGGTCTTTTCGTATTGGAATACCTGTTTCCCGCAGTCTATCCTCTCTTGGGAAGTCAAGAAAAATGTAGTATACTTCCTGAGTCGGCATAATCAACCTCAAGCAGGTCAGCTCTCTTTCAGGAGAAAGACCGTTCTGTTCTATGCTGTAAACGACGGAGTCATGTTTGAGATTGATGGCTAAGCGTTTGAATTCTTGCCAGCTTTTGACTCTGATAACTCTGTCCATCAAGTTTTGCCTATTGTTCTTGTTTTCGTTCATTTCTTAAATTTGCTTTCAGCAGCGTTGTGAATTCTTCGTAGGATGGGAATTTGCCGACTATGACGGGCTCTCCGTCGATGAATATGTAGGGTACTGGTTTGCTGTCTAACATCAGCTTCATTACGTACTCTGGGTAGTCCCATCGCTTCTGGTTGATGGTATCTCTTTTTATGGTGACGTTGTCTTTGTATTCCTCTGAAAGTTTCTTCACTATTTCGCTCCGTTCTTCCAACATTCTCCGCAACTTTTCCGCTGCTGCAAGAGAAGTAACTCGGGGACCAGGACCGCAGCAACTGCTCCCAAACGGGTCGTCCTCATAGATTTCCAGTCTTACCTTAACTCTTTCCATGCTCAAACCTTCTTTTATGCATAAACTGCGTCTATTGAACCTTGACGAACTGGTTGTAGACTCCTTTGTTTCGGGCTTCGGGCATTGCTTTCTGAGCTAGAGCTTTAAGCGATGTGATTATTTCGCCCAGTTTTTTCATTGGTATTCCAACAAGACATTCATCGTCTGCGATGTCAGTTGCATCTCTGCAACCATAACAGCCTAGGCTAACATTGACGTTCTTGGTAAGATAGGGGATGACCGTCACATCTACGCAGCAAGCTTGAAAAACAGCAGAGCTAAAAGAAAGGCGTCCTCCGGTTTCATGAATTGCGGCTAGATTTATCCACATTACTTTTTCCGGCTTGTCCTCGATTATGACCACGTCCGGTCTGAATATCGCATTTTCGAGCGGAGCAGCAGCGATTGCTTTGACCTCTCCCATTTTCATTCTTGACATTTGCGCCATCGTCGTTGCTGCAGCTTCTTCAGACTCAAACAAGCCGAGTGTCTTAAGCATCTTCCCACTGCTGATCTTCTCCGGAAGAAGCATAAGCCCCAAAGCCGCTGCAGCAGCAGGACAAGCAATGTTTTCAGCCGTTAGAGTAGCACTTTTTCCCTTTCTTGCTTCCATCAGAAGCTGACAGTACCGCAGCCTCTTAGGAGACATTGGAGGAATTCCATTAATAGATTCATCAGGTTTGACCAGTTTCACCGCAACTGGAGACCACTTAAGGCCAAGTATTTCCTTGAGCGAAACAGAAAATTGCAGATTTGTTGTTTCCGTCATGAGATAAACCTACTTCCTGTACCTCACTCGGTCGGCATTGTTTTCAAGCTCTTTCTTGCTTGTGGTTAGAACGTTTCTTTTCTTGATGATCTTATGGATACGTGAGAGCGGTGGAAAACTTATCGCGTGCACAGGGCAAGTGTTTGCACAGGTTACACATCCTACCTTGCAGTTTGAAGGTGCTATTACTACTGGTCTGTTTTTGTCGAAGTCAAATGCATAAACGCCAGCGGCGCAACCCAAAACGCACAGCCCGCACCCTATGCACAATTCATATTCAACCGTGGGATGCCATTCAATCTCTTCTTTTGGAACCCCGAGCCAAACAGGCTTTGAATCTTTGGAGTCAGACATTTCCAGCGTACCTCATATGTTGAGAGTAAAAATTAATAGCAATATTTAAATATTCTTATAGTCTAAGCTTTAAACCTGCATCGTTGGATGCGCAATGCAAACAAGACGTGAAAAACAAATATGAAGGAGAAAAATCTGGTGACAAAACAAATTGAAGCGTTGCAAATTGATGTGAACAAAGTGATGTTAATATGTGGAAGAAGCTCTGGAGGGAAATAAGATGGCCCAAACTAACAAACATTGGAACGAAAGCATGCCCAGTCATGAAAACATAGTCTATGCTTGCTTTGGTGGGCTTTCCAACACAGGGATTACAGCGGCGCTTGCCAGTTTAGAAGCAGTGAAGGAGTTGGGCCTTGCCAAAGTTAGTATAGGCTGTTTGGCAGGTCTGTCAACAAAAGTGCCCCCAGTTATTGGGAAGACAAAGGTAGCGAAGAAAGTGATAACAGTTGACGGTTGCTCAATGGAGTGTAGCAAAAAAGTCGTCGAAGAGGCTGGATTCGACATCGCTAAAAGCATAGTGCTTACAAGAGACATCGGCATGAAGAAAAAGTCTTTCCATGAGGACATAGGAAAAGACTTGAAGCCAGTCATGCAATACGTGTCAGAAGAAGACGTAAAACAAGCAAAAGAACTCGTCATAAAATCAATTTTAGGCGAGAAATAAATCATCTACACATCAGGTATGAACAGTCGCAAATACCTTCAAGAAATAGTTGCCTTTTTCCTCTCTTTTTTCTTACACTGTCATTTGTTCGATTGCACGTTTTGAAAGGGCATTCACCAAATCTAGCGTAACCGAGTCGATTAATTCGAATATTCTCGGGTCTGTCACTGAATAGAGTCGCCTAGTTCCCTCTCTTCCTTGTTTCACCAATCCGCCATCTCTTAGAATTTTTAGATGCCGGGAAACAAGGGACTGCCTGATTCCAAAGTACTGGGCAATATCACCTACGCATTTTTCTTCGTCACGCAAAAACTCCAAAATCTCCAGCCTGCCAGTGACTGAAAGGGCCTTGAAAATTCTGGATCTGAACTTGTTCACATTGCCCATATCAGCATGCACGTTTAAAGCTTAGACTATAAGAATATTTAAATATTGTTATTGTATTTTCTAATCACACGATCCGATGTAGAGAAAGCGCGTGAGAACATTGCCCCCAAAAAAACAAAAGAAGAAGGAGTGGAAGGAGAAACAACGCGAACGACAGAGGGCTCAGGAGGCGTACGAGACACGAAGGGCAAGAGAAGGCCAGAAGAAGCCGCGAAAATATCCGAAAGGCAAAATACTTGGCGCATTCTGTCTCATTCTCCTGATTTTCGGAGCCTATGGCGCATGGCTGTACACCCAACCCTCAACGGCGCCACCATCCATCAATCCCACAAATCCATTACAGACACCTTACGAATTTGCCATGAACGACGTCGATGGAACCACGTTCTCGTTGGCAAGTTTCAGAGGAAGAGTTGTTGTCATCCATATCATGGCAGTTGGCTGTCATGGACAAATCAACCCTATTAATGAAAACCAGCTCGAGCAACTGAAGACTGTTTGCAATAGTTTTTGTGGGAATGAACCTGTGACCTTTGTCACAGTTGCGGTCGCGACTTGCCCCAGCAGTGACCTTGAACAGATCCGTACCACGTATGGAGTCACATGGCCACTTGGAAACGACTATGACGATGGAACAATGGACATAGCGCAGAAATATGCGTCACAAGGCGATGGAACAATAGTTCTCATAGACAAGACATTTCACATCATAAATTCGTACACATGGATAACGGCTTCGACACTGTCGTCGAAGATCAGTCAATTACTGTGAGCATGATTGAATTGTTCGAAGAACCTCTGAGCCTATTCTTTCTAGGGATCGCAACTTTCCTTTCGCCCTGCTCAATCTCCTTAATAACAGTTTACCTAACATACTCTGCAGGCACCAGCAAAAGCGTGCGTAAAGGACTTGCTGTCGGTTGTAGCTTCGCTGCGGCAATGTGCTTAGTATTCTTCATTTTAGGATATGCCATATCCTCTTTAGTCCCCATGAACATGATAAACACAAGGTTCTTCTTTGGCATCTCAGGTGTTCTTCTAATCCTCTTCGGAATCAGCAACATAGGTTGGCTTGGAAAACTGGGACTGACTACTCGTAGTCTCTTTACTGAGCGATTGAATGCTGCAAAGCTGACTGCGTTGACGCGGTTTTCTGCATATAACTATGTAGTGGGCTCATTCTTATTCGGCCTGATTATTTCCATCGCTCTAGGACCATGCACGCTATCCCTGGTCTTACCAGCTATACTGCTAACATTATTCACTGCCCCCTCACCTTTTCACGGAGGCTTCTTGCTTTTCATGTTCGGTCTAGGACATGCCTTGCCAGTCATTTTCTTAAGCACATTGCTGGCAACTGCGCGCAAAGTGGCAAGCGATAAGATCACCAGCGCAGGCGAATGGCTGACAAAGATTTTCGGATTGGCCTTTCTTGTCATAGGCATAATAGTCATCATATATGCCTTGGGAGGTTGGTGAAAACGACGAAAACTAAAGTGAAAATCGAGGTTTTTGTCCCTTTAAGTTCATGTATATGTACCTTCGCACCCTTCATGGAAAAAATCGGACGTGTAACATCAAGGTTTAAAGACGTGACAGAAGTCCAAATGAAGTCGAACAAATCATCAGAAGCTTCCAAGTACGGAGTTCAAGATATGGGAATCGTCATTAACGGGAAGATCAAGCTTTCAGCAAGTTTTGAAGAGAAAGAACTTCAAGATGCAATATCTCAAGAAGAGCAGAGTCAACGATAGAATGCGGGCGGGCAGGTCGTTCATCATGGAAACGAGCTTCGAAGAAATAACCAAAAAATATCGTTTGGTGAAAGCTGGAAAGATCAATGTTGATCTTCTATCTCTGAAGTCGGAAATTGAGTCCTACATAAAGAATCGACAGGGTGCAAAACGAAAAGATGATGACTCGATGGTGGAAGCACAGGACATGTTACTGGATGTAACGCAGATGATCGAGGAGGGCCACTGTAACCCTTTTAGACCCAAGATACTCTAATTATACTTCTGTCTGAGGTGGAAACTACGAAGAAAATTCTGTTTGTGTGCGTTGAGAATGCCGGTAGAAGTCAAATGGCAGAGGCCTTTGCTAAAGCCTACGGTACAACTAGAATTGAGGCCGCAAGTGCTGGCACCATGCCCTCAAATGAAGTCAATCCTATCGTTGTT
>Ga0315291_10001017_pt1 | contig 37824 bp, 31 predicted proteins | sample YL17G12_20_MG_FD_203070 | JGI IMG/M metagenome (GOLD analysis project Ga0315291, IMG submission 203070) | Sediment microbial communities from Yellowstone Lake, YNP, Wyoming, USA - YL17G12_20 | ecosystem: Environmental > Aquatic > Freshwater > Lake > Sediment | place: USA: Wyoming | collected...
TCTCATGTTATTATCTAATTGTTAAGCAAGTTCAATAATTACATTCGTAAAATAATACCATTAAACAATTTAACTGCCATTTTAGCAACATTTTTTGAACATTATTCCCGCAATGACAACTCAAATCTACTTCGTCTGCTCCATCAATCAGGTGTGAATGCTCCTTTCCGGGGTCTTATAACATACCATAGAATCAATAACATCCCTATCGTTACTGCACTATCTGCTATATTAAAAACTGGCCAGCGGTTAAGATAAAAACCGGAGAAGTCTATAAAACCAAATTTAATCGGGGGTATCTGAATATTCATAAAATCACAATCTAAAAAATCCAGTACCTCTCCATACCTGAAGCGGTCCAAAAGATTTCCTAACGCCCCTCCCAGGACCAGAGAGAAAGCCAAGTGCAGAAGCTTTTCCTCTTTTTTGCTCTTGAAAAAAAACCAGACCGCTACGATTATTGCTAAAACTGAGAGGATAGTATAGAAGATGTTGCTACCTAATTTGGTCCCAAAAGCGCCACCAGGATTTAAAACATAAGTCAACCTAAAAAAATTGCCCAAAACCGAGATGGATTCACCCATTTTCATAGATGAAGCCACCAGAGTCTTGGACAATTGGTCCAACACCAAAACCAACAGGCTAACCCATAAGATTTTGTTTTTCAATTCTTAAAAGCTAAAAAGACTATTCGCTCTCCACCAGTTTCTTCTTCTCTTCCTTAGCCTTGCAATTGATACAGAGCCGGGCATGAGGGACTGCTTCTAATCTGGTCGTATTTATCTCCTGACCACATTCCTGACACTTGCCGTAAGTTTTGTCTTTTATACGGCGCAGAGCCTCGTCGATGTGATAGAGTAGTCTTCCGTTCTTGGAGGCGAAAAGAAATGCCTTTTCCCTTTCCATGGCATCGGTTCCCTGATCAGCCATATGATAGGAATAAGAGGAGAGGTCTCCGGTGGAGTCCTTAATAGTGGTATCCAGAGTCTCCTTCTTCAAAAAGCCCATCTCCGCTATCAGCTCAGCCCTTTTAGCCAGAAGGAGCTTCTCGTATTTTTCCAGATCTTTTTTCTTCATAATTTAAATCCTGGCTACAGAGATTTCTGTTTTTTCTCCATTTATATCCCATTCTAAGGAGAGTTCTCCTTTCTCTCCCTTGTGGGATATAACCTTTGCTAAAGTCTCCTTTTTGATATAATCCTCAAAAGATTTTACAGCCTTTTCTAATCTTTCGGTTCCAATTATATTAACTTTAATCCGATCCATAACCTGAAATCCAGCCTGTCTCCTCATATTCTGTATCTTGTTCACTAACTCCCGGGCAAAACCTTCATCCTTTAAAGCCTCACTCATATACGTATCGATTCCTACTTTATATCCATCTCCAGATTCAACCAAAAGTCCTTCTTTCTCTTTTTCTTCCAACTCTAAATCCTCTAAGGAAAGCTCAATCCTTTCACCCTCTAACTTTACCTGAATTTTTTCTTGAGTTTTTAACTCCTTTAGTTTATCAGAACTTAAAGACCGTATAAGCTCTGCCACCTGATTTGCTTTCTTCCCAAACTTTGGACCTAAAGACTGGAACTTAGGCTTGGCTTTATAATCGACCAGAAACAGCTCATCCTGAACCAGGTTTATATGTTTAATATTTATTTCCTCAGAAATCAAGGGTAAAATTGGCTCAAGCTCATCTTTTTTTGCCCGTAGAGGGATTAATACGAACATCTTCTCTAACGGTTGTCTGACCTTTATCCCGGCCCTGTTCCTTCCGGCCCGGGCCAAGGAGGCGATAATCCTTGCTTTGTCCATCCTCTCCTCCAACTTGAGATCGATTAACTCCTCCTTATAATCCGGATAACCCTCTAAATGGACGCTTTCATGGGAGTTATCAAATCTTCCTGCTAATTCTTGATAAAGCTCCTCTGAGATAAAGGGAACAAAAGGAGCAATCAATTTAGTTAAACTTACCAGAACCTCCCAAAGAGTTTGATAAGCATAATATTTATTTGAATCCAATCCGGATTGCCAGAACCTTTTGCGGTTTCTTCTCACATACCAGTTAGATAAATCCTCGATCACAAACTCCTGTATCTTCCTGGACGCTCTGGTAATATCATAATTATCTAAATTTGTTATTACCTCTTTGGTCAACGAATTCAACCTGGAAATTATCCACCTATCGATCTCCGGACGGTCTTTCACCTCAACTTTTTCTTTTAAGGGCTCGAACTTGTCTATATTAGCATAAAGGGCAAAAAAGGAATAGGTATTCCTTAAGGTGCTTAAGAATTTCCTTTCCACCTCCGTAACCCCATCCATATCAAAACGAGTAGGTAGCCAGGGCTGGCTCACCCAGACCAGATACCATCTTAAGGCATCTGCTCCCTGATGATTTAAAACATCCCAGGGATCAACCACATTCCCGATGTGCTTGCTCATCTTCTGCCCTTCTTTATCCTGTATGAACTCGATAACGATAACGTTCTTATAAGCCGGCTGGTCAAAAAGGAAAGCAGATATAGCTAAAAGGGAATAAAACCATCCTCTGGTCTGGTCTATGGCTTCGCTGATAAATTCAGCCGGGAACATCTCCTTAAAATATTCTTTATTCTCAAAGGGATAATGGAACTGGGCATAAGGCATAGAGCCAGAATCAAACCAGCAATCAATAACCTCAGGTGTCCTTTTCATTAAACCCTTACATCTCGGGCAACTGAAAGTTATACCGTCTATCATCGGCTTATGCAAATCTAAATCCTCGAGAACCTCTTTGCTCAATTCCTTTAATTCCTGAATGCTGGAAACAGATTTCTCCTCTCCGCAATTCTGGCAGATCCAGATATTCAGAGGGGTTCCCCAGAACCTCTCCCTTGAGAGTGCCCAATCAACGTTATTTTCCAGCCACTCCCCAAACCTCCCTTCTTTGATCTCCTCCGGATACCAGTTTATCTTCTTGTTATTGTTGATAAGCCTATCTTTATAAGCTGTGGTCTTGATATACCAGGATTTACGCGCATAATAAATTAAAGGGGAATCGCATCTCCAGCAGAAAGGATAGGTATGAAGATATTTCCCAGAATAGTAGAGTATCCCTCTTTTTTTCAAATCTTCTAAGATCAATGGGTCTGCATCTTTAACAAAAAGACCTTTCCAGGGAGTAATCTCATTTGTGAAACTTCCAGTAGAATCCACTGGCTGAACTAAAGGCAGATTATATACAGTTGAAAGGTTATAATCATCCGCTCCGAAAGCAGGTGCGATATGCACAATCCCGGTTCCGTCTTCAGTGGTGACAAAATCAGCTAGGCAGACATAAAAGGCTTTTTTCTTATCCACTTTAGCATATTCAAACAGAGGGATGTATCTTATCTTTTCTAAATTTTTCCCCTTGAACTCCTCTAAGATTTTATATTCACCTCGAATAGCTTTATCTAATAGAGGTTTTGCTAGAATTAACTTTTCTCCTTTATGCTCGATTTTAACATAATCGACATCCGGATGAACTGCTAAGGCGACATTGGAGATTAAAGTCCAGGGGGTGGTTGTCCAGACCAAAAAATAGGTATCCTCAGCCTCTTCCAATCTTATTTTCACAAATACTGAAGGATCTTCTACTTCTTCATAACCCTGGGCAACCTCATGACTGGAAAGGGTTGTGCCGCATCTGGGACAATAGGGAACTATCTTGTGCCCTTTGTAAATCAACCCCTTTTTATAATATTCAGATAAAATCCACCAGACCGATTCAATATATTCATTGGTATAGGTGATATAAGCATCTTTTAAATCCAGCCAGTAACCGATCCTTTCAGTCAACTCATCCCAATCTTTTAAATACCGGAAAACGCTTTCCTTGCATCTGGCATTGAAGTTGGCAATCCCATATTTTTCCACATCTGCTTTGGACTTTAAACCAAGCTCTTTTTCAACCTCTATCTCCACTGGAAGCCCGTGAGTATCCCAGCCAGCTTTTCTGTCAACTCTATAACCCCTCATGGTCTTGTATCTGCAGATTAGGTCCTTAATAGTTCTGGAGATAACATGATGAACCCCTGGCTTTCCATTGGCTGTAGGAGGTCCCTCATAGAAGACAAACTTAGGAGAATCCTTCCTTCTCTGGATACTCTTTTCAAAGATTTTATTCTCCTTCCAGAAGGATAAAATCCTTTTCTCCATCTGTGGGTAGTTGAAATCGTCCTTTATCTCTTTAAAAGTCACTTTGTATCACCTCAAATTTATTATATACGCATTTTTCATTGCTCTAAGTTGCATAAGGGAAAATTATTACAGGGTAACGTTCCTGCCACAAAAGAAGGGCGGAGCCTTTGGATGATAAATCTTTTGTGGCGTGTTAACCGCCGTATTTCAGTTTCCATTGTATGTAAACGCTCATGCACATCATCAAATTTATTTTCGGTTATTTTGATAATTGGCGCTAGATAATAAATATTTCTTACACTGTTCTATTAACCATTGCAAATCACTTTTTCCCTTTGCCTGAGCCGTTCTAAGCTTGGCAAGAAACTCTGATAGAATTTTTCGCCCTTTTGAATTATCAATCTTGATGATTGCTTCCATAGCGTAAACGACTATGTTCTGATTATTGCTAATCGACCAATTAAAGTTTTCATTGATAGAATCAAAAAGTGCTCCTATTTTGTCGACGTATTTGATGTTTTTTTGTTTACCTATTATCTCTATGATATTCATTAAAAGGGTGTATTTTGATGCATCTAAAGGGAATGCCACAAATTGTGAGTCTATTAGAGGATCTTCTTTGTCAATCAATATGCCTAGAAGATCGGCAACAGAATATATATATGCATCGTCATTAAAAGATGACCTTTCTGTATAATCTATATAGAGAAACTTATCAAACGTTTCATGATTTGCCTTTTCTTTTTGTATATATTTATCAATGAATTCATGAATAAACTTTATGGCCATATTGGGTTCAAGCAGATACAATGACTTTAATTTATGATAAGTATTAATTGATATTCCTTTTTTAAATTCTTTTTGAATTTCTGCTTCTAACAACTGTGCTGCTAATTTACGCTTTTCACCTTGGAGTCCCCTATCGATTAAATAAGAATTTATATCGTGGTTCAATATAAAATTATAAAATTCGTCAAATGTATATTCGGTTATGAATATTTGATTAACTTGCGTCCCAACAATTCGATAAAATTTATCAGAATAGGCAAAACCTCTTTTCATATTTGAGAAATAGTAAGGAATAACAAATCTGCAATAAATTACAATATTTCGCGGTGGCACTTTTAAGGATTTCCGCCAGTAAGAATCGAAAGAAACACTATAAGTTTGTTCATCGTTTTCAGCTAGTTTTGTTTTTTTGTTTTTGATAATAATGGGCGTTTCTCCCATAATTTGATTTTGGATAAAATTTGGTAGCGTAGACTTATTTAAAAAGATAGTTTCATCATACAAGCTGTAATTGCCCAAATTTTTGATCTCTTCTTCCATACCTCCAAGATAAACATCATATTCATTGAAACCTAGAACATCAAGATAAATACTATCATAATAAATATCATGTTCACCTAAATTTCTTAGCACAAATTGAAGACTAACCTTTATATTCTCTCTATCCACTAGAAAAGCAGGAATTTTCTCATTGTTTCTAAAGAACGATTGAGTATCAAGTAATTTGTAGTATCTATCTAATATTGGCCCCGAATATCTAAAAGGATCGAGGATAAGCCGCGACGAGGACATTTTTTCACTATAAAAAAGAAGAGGTGCAACTTCATTTTTTAGAAAATCTATAATCTTTATAGATTCTTGATTTTTTAATGCCCCCTTCAAAGTCTCTATGTTTTCATGATTCAACTGAAAATCTATTCCATGTCTTTCTACATATTGGCTAATTGTGTTGAAGTCGATATTACCTTTATCTAATTTTGATAAAATATCTGATATAGTATCTATAGACAAAGGTTTATTTGATATTTCTAATGTATTGATAACAGTTTTTTCCGAGAATTTCCTTGTAAACATTTGTGTCAAATAAAATATAGATGTAACAAAGGCAACTAATAAACACACCAAGATGAATATCTTGTTTTTAAAAACCTTTTGATAATTGTCCCAGCCATGGAATTGTTTTATAATCCACATAGCTACAATAATTATTCCTAGAGCTATAATTATTGGAAATGGAAGTTTATCAATTATTTTATTTATGACTTCCATTAGCAAGTACCTCCTGAGATATTACAAATCTGTCAAAGGCATATATGCTTAACAGATGTCGATGAAATATGGCGGCTAACGTGTTCATAGACGAATTGGTTCGTCTATACCACCTAATATCTGCATTGCGGATATTATCCCATTTTAGGAGTTTATACGCATTTTTCACTGCCCTAAGTTGCAAAAAGGAAACTTATTACAGGGTAACGTTCCGCGGGCTTGCGAAGTACTCGGCTTTGCCGAACACTTCGTAAGCCTGCTGTTATCGGAAGTTTTGCGGATATCAGACAGTATCAAACAATGTTTCCTGTTTTGTGGATTCAACTTTTATATTCTTTCTTATCTCTGATACTTTACCATCCAATCTCTTTAGTATAACATCATAATAATCTTTTGAGATTTCTATCGTCATATAATCTCGTTTTAGTTTTTTGGAAGCCGCTGCAGTAGTTCCTGTTCCTCCAAAGGGGTCCAAAACTAAATCACCTTCATTAGAACTTGTTTTTATTATTAATCCTAATAAATCTTCAGGCATTTGACATGGGTGTTTTCTTATACGTTCTTTAAAGGTGCCACAGACTCTTGAAAATTGCCAGACATCATCAGGAATTTTTCCAATAGGGTTTGCTCGTTTGTCCTTATAAATGAGTTGTCTCGCAGAATGAATCCTTATATGCTTATCATTAAATACAAATTGTTCTTTGTCTTTAGTAAAATATAATATATGAGTATGAGCACGATTAAATTTTTTTCTCTGATTTTGCCCAAATGTATAATACCATATAATCCAATTTCTAAAATAAAATCCTGCCCTTTTTAAAATTATATTTATTTCCGCTGCGAACTCATCACCGATAGCAACATATATCGTTCCATTATTTTTAAGTAATCTATATACTTCTCCTATCCATTTTTTAGACCATTTAAAATATTCTTCATATGGCATGTTATCATTATGAACATCATATTTTAGACCTATATTGAAAGGGGGATCTGCAAAGACTAAATCTATAGATTTGTCTGGTAATTCTTTCATAATCTCGATACAGTCACCTAAATATACTTTGTTTATTTCCATTGTTATTCTCCCAACTCAAATAATTGACATGGTTTAACCTTGAATTGTAATTTTGTTGGGTCAGGAGTTCCACCTTTTCTTTGCATGGTAATTTTACCTATATACAAACTCTTTTTTGGCGATATTTTTACCTCGCCACTTCCAAAAAAATTCATAGCAGTATTAATATCTTTAAGTATCCATGTAGTAGTATTTTCAATCTTGTTATATCTTGTAACTAACATCCAATTAGCTGAAAGTCCTCCTCTCCCTTTCAAAATATCACTAACAACAATTATCTTATTATTGTTAAAAAATTCTACAATTTTATTTCTAATATTTTCTGGCATTTCATCTAAAAATAATCTTCTTTTATCTCTTAACTTGACTTTTCCTACAAGATTATAAAATAATTTAGGGTTACTTTCACCTGTAAAAAGTTTTAACCAACAATTTATCTCATCATCGAAATTCCACATTTCCTGATATGCATCAACTGATCTTTTATCAACCTGATTATAATCTGCATCAGAATTGGCTTTCTTTAATGATAAATTTTCTATTTTTAATATATTTCCAATAGTAATGACTACTCTTATTTGGGCATCTGCTTTTTTAAATCTAATCAACTCGTTAAATTCTTCTTCTCCTATTTTAAAATTTTCCATTTCACTCTTTTTAATTCTTGTTGGGATTTGAACAGCTTTTACTGAATCAATTTTTTCTATATTATATCCCATAATTTCAAGCCAAATTTGAGCCTCTTTATCCTTCTTCCAACTATTAAACTTTTTACAAATACTTTTCTCGTTTGCAAAACCACCTTTAGCTGTCATAGAGCCTATTTCTTTTTTATTCATATTGTTACCTCTCTATTAAGCAAAATTTCCGATAACTCGTTCATATCTGCCTTGCCGATAAAAGCCTTACGGCTCGTAGAGCGGATATTATCCCATTTTAGGGGTATCTACACATCTTTCACTGCCCTAAGTTGCATACCGGAAACTTACTACAGGCTAAACATTCCATCTGTAAAGTTGTATGGGTTATGCCAAACTTCTCCTGCAAAATTCTATTTGCCTCCTTTAATATCTGGTCGCTTTTGCTCACCATCTGGTCCTCTATGACCAGATGCCCGGATAAAGCGTAGATCCCTGAAGATATAGTCCAGAGGTGAAGGTCGTGCAAATCCTTTATCCCCTGAATCTTTTTAAGCTCCTCAGAGATTGTTTCAATCCTCAGATGTTTGGGAACCGCCTCCAAGAGTATATTACTTGACTCGGTAATCAAACCTATAGCCCCTCTCAAGATTATTCCGCCGATCAAAATTGCAACAATCGGGTCAATCAAATAGAATTTAGTAAAAAATATAATTATCCCTGCCACAATTACTCCGACAGAGGATAAAGCATCCCCTACGATATGCAAGAAAGCACCTCTAATATTCAAATTACCCTTACTTGAACCTTTCAATATGAAGATACCAACTACATTAACAATGAGGCCCAGACTGGCAACCCCTAACATCAAAGGTGCTTTTATCTGGGGAGGAGATAGGAATCTTTTATAAGCTTCATAGAATATGTATCCGGAAATAAAAATCAAGGTTACGCCATTTAAAAGTGCCACTAAGATCTCGGTTCTGTGGAACCCGTAGGTCCTCTTGGCATCAGCCGGTCTTCTGGATAATTTTAAAGCAAAAAAACTCAAAGCAAGTGCCAAGGTATCAGTCAGCATATGCCCGGCATCACCGATTAAAGCCAAACTTCCGGATAATATTCCACCAAAAAACTCCACTAAGGTCATCAGTGCAGTTAATAATAGAGGAATTACTAAAACCTTTGGCTCAGGCTTGAAATTATTATTATGATGCTCGGACATATGATTGATTTTACGTAACGTCATTACTTTTTGTCATTGCGAGGAGTCCACAGGACGACTAAGCAATCCGTCCCTCACAGAGTAAATAGATTGCTTCCCCCGCCAGAGGCGGGGTCGCAATGACATCCCATATCTGCTTAATCCGCCCAATCAGCCTCAAGGTCAAATTCGACTGTGAATATTCATTACCACTTCAACTCCTCAACCACCTTAACTATAATCTTCTTCAAATTCGGCTCTGCCTTATTGGCTGTGGCGATTATTTCCTCTAAATTAGTTGGCTTTAAGGCATCCGGGAGACCCATATCCGTTACAATTGAAAAACCAAGGACCTTCATCCCCTGATGCCTTGCCACAATCACCTCCGGGACTGTTGACATCCCAACCACATCTGCACCAGTTCCTCTTAAAAATCTATATTCTGCCGCAGTTTCCAGATTAGGCCCGGCAACTGATACATAAACCCCTTTTTGCAATTTTATGCCTAATTTCAATGCACAATTTTCTGCTAAAGCAATTAAATCCTTATCATAGCAGTTATACATATCCGGAAACCTGGGACCTATAGATTCATCATTCGGACCGATTAAAGGATTATCCCCTAAGAGATTTATATGGTCGGAGATAACCATTATATCTCCAGCCCTGTATTGTGGATTTAAACCTCCGCAGGCATTGGAGACTATTAGCAATTCTATCCCCAGAGCCTTCAGAACCCTGATTGGAAAGGTTACTTGCTGCATCGTATAACCTTCATAGTAATGAAACCTCCCCTGCATCGCCATAACCTTTTTATCTGCGATTTTGCCAAGTAAAAGCCTACCCAAATGGCTTTCTACAGTGGAGACCGGGAAATGGGGAATGTCCTGGTAATCTATTTTATGTTCAACCTTTATCCCTTCAGCTAAGGAACCCAGTCCAGTCCCCAGGATAATACCTATCTGGGGCTTGTAATCTGCCTTATTCAGAATAAAATCTTTTGCTTCTCTTATCTTTTCTTTAAGATTTTCCATTTACTTTTATCCTTTCTTGTGTAGATACCTCACTCCCCTGAGGAGAATCTATTTTTCCTCGAGCTTCATAGCGCGTTCACCTGAGTGACCCTAAAAGGGTTGTACTACGAATTTGTAGCGTCCTCATTTCTATGAGGACGATCTTTGTTTCTTCCCTCCCTTGACGGGAGGGAACAAAAGGGAGGGTGAACCTAAATTACTTTTTTACTTCCCCTCTCCCTAACCCTCTCCCACAAGGGGAGAGGGAACTATATCTCCGCTGCCAGAGCAAGCCCCCGCAGGGCTGGAGTGGCAACGCTACCATCAATTTACTCTAATCTGCCAGAGGCGGATTTTTTTCAAACTGGTTTATCACCTTTTCCATCTCCTCATCTGATAACTCTTTTCTCCTTTCAGTCCGAGACCCGCCAGAGACGGACTTTTCATAACTTTCCAAAAGATTTTTATGCAGGTCCAGCATTGACTTGAACCTTAAAATATACTCATCCTTAAGATTTTTCAATTCATAAAGTTCTTTCTTCATTTCGGAAAGCTTCAAAACTGGCTCCTCTAATAATCTCTGGCTTTTAATTTTCGCCTCCCGGATTAAAAGCTCAGCTTCCTTTTCCGCATTTTTCTTAAGCTCATCTGCACTTTTCTGAGCGGTGAGGATGACATTCTGAAGAGTCTCTTCCATATTCTTGTATTCTGAGAGCTTATTCTCCAGGGAGGAAAGTTTCTCCTTCAAAAGGTTTATCTCCTTTGTCCCTTCCTCAATCTCACCTGCTAAAATCTCTAAGAAACCATCCACCTCTAAGGGGTCATACCCCTTAAATTTCTTTTTAAACTTCTGATTCTTAACTTCCCAGGACGTTATCTTCATATTTCACCTCCAGATTGGAGTGCACCAGCTTGTCGAAGTTGACCTTGAGGCTGGTGCTACTGCTTTGCAAAAGCGAGCTTTGGCACTCCAAAAAAGAATTCAAAAAATTCTATTTTCTGGGACCAAAAATTGCAGTCCCGACTCTTATCATATTTGCTCCTTCTTCAATCGCCATTTCAAAATCTGAGCTCATACCCATAGAAAGATATCTCATCTCTATATTTTCCCTTTTCAAATTCTTTAGCGACTCAAATATTTTCCTTAAATCTACAAAACAAGGTCTTACTTTTTCTAAATCATCTGTAAATAGCCCAACGGTCATTAGTCCTTTTATCTTTATATTTTCTAACTTCGAAACTTCTTCCACTAATCCTGAGATCTCATCCGGTTTAACTCCATATTTAGATGGCTCATCTGAGGTATTAACTTCAATTAAAACCTCAGCAAACTTTTCTTTCTCATTGGCTCTTTTTGATATCTCCTGAGCCAAATGCAGGCTATCTACGGACTGTATCAGGTCAAAAAGCTCCAGCGCTTTTTTAACTTTATTGGTCTGCAGATGCCCGACTAAATGTTTTTCGACATCTTTAGTAATAAATTTAAATTTATCTGTTGCCTCCTGGATCCGGTTCTCTCCGATAATTTTTATGCCGGCATCAATTGATAGATTTACCTTTTCCGGTTCAACATTTTTTGTAACCGCCACTAAGGTTATATCTTCCCTTTTGCGACCAGTTTTTATGGCCGCATTCTCAATCCTCTCCTCTAACCTTTTTAAATTCTCAACTAAAGAGTTCATCGAATTAAATTATTATAATACATATTTTTAATAAAAAAGCAACTGAAATTAATGTTTTAGGGATAGGACAGTATCCTGTCCTCTAAGTATTCCCTCTCCTTATTAAGGGGAGAGCAGGGCGAGGTTTACGTAGGGGAAACCTTAAGGTTTCCATTAAAAACAATGGAAGGTTGAAGCCTTCCGCTACAAACAAAAAACGCTTAGGCGGGATCGGGCGTTACGATTTTTTTCCTTTAAACCTTTTAACCTTTTAACTATTGAACATTTATTTTGGCAGCCATTGGATGCACTTCATAGTTTGAATAACTAATACCTTTTCACTGCTCTCTTCTTTTTAAGGAGAGGAGGAATGCGTAGAGGCGACCCCCTCCTTCGGCTCTGCTCAGGACGGTGAGCTTGTCGAACCGTGTGGTCGCCCATTGTCAGGGCAGGCCCGGGGGCCTGCCCCTACAATATACTTGACCTCTCCGCTCACACGGATACCTATTGGGAAAGACCCGTTTTTCGGGAAAAGAGTGGGTAAAAAATTTTTGTAGCGTGTCCCTTTCAGATTCGTCTAAAAAAGAGACGCATTGCCATGCGTCTCTACCTCTGATATTCACAGAGGGGCGGGTAGTTTGAAGCCCACCCTTACTCCTCTTTCCCTGCGATATACCAATCATGCATTGTCACGGACGGTGCACTCCGTATATTAAAAAACTGTTGACATTTTTTTTCTAAACGTTACTTTGCCTTCAAAAGTTGGGGTGAACGAAGCGCAAGGATTTAGTCTTCTCCCCTACGGGGAGGGAAAGGGAGGTGGGGTAAGGTATGGAAAAAGATTTTCCAGAATGCCTTAAGTGTAACAAAGGAATTCTTTTGCCTCTCTCTGATTATGGCAGAGAGGGTGCCAGCATAAGATATAAAGCCTGGGTCTGCTCTAACCCAGCCTGCGGATTTTCCATCCGCATAGACAACGGTGAGATAAGCTTTGGCAAGACCATAGCCAATTCTAATAAGTAAATAATTTTTTTAGTCTTTTAAATGCGCTTCGTTCCTTCTCAACTTTATTAAGTTATTTCGGGAAACGGATCCTTCCAGTCTAAAATGGATCCAGAAGATAGGGCAAGATGTGGGAGAAGCTTTTAGATAATCTCTGGCTGAAATTGGGGGCGATCCTTTTAGCTTTCCTTTTGTGGTTTTATGCTTCAACTGATAAGCCTTATGAATATACTTTCAATTACAATTTGAGATTGATTAATCTTTCCCCGGAGCTAATCTTAGCTGAACCTCTGCCGGATATGGTGAAGGTGAAAATCTATGGCAAGGGGAAGGAGCTTTTAAAGCTATTTGTTTTAAAAGAGAGAAGCTTGAAAATCGACGCTCAGAAATATTCTGGTGGAGAGTTTGAGTACCAAATTAAAACTGAGATGGCAACTATTCCAGAGGGATTAAATCTATCAGCCATTGAGGTCATTTCACCTAAGATCCTGAAGATCAATTTACAAAAAGTTGAAGAGAGAAAAGTTCCAATCATCTCTCAGCTTTCTTTTTCATTAGAGGAAGGTTATTTTCAGAAAGGAGAGATAAGATTTACTCCAGAGAAGGTCTGGATTAAAGGGCCGTTTGAGAATGTTCAGAAAATCAAATATATTCTGACCCAGAAGAAGGAATTTCAGGATTTAAGTGAATCTTTTACCGGAAAGATAGATTTAATTTCACCTCCCTTTTTTAATCTCAAGATATCGCCTCCGAGGGTTGATTTCTCTGTAGAGGTTCAAAAGGGAGAAAAGAAAAGGTTAGAAAATTTGCCAATCACACTCATAAATATCCCCAGGGGGAGAAAAATCCGCCTGACACCCAAGACTATCAATCTGGAGCTTTTAGGAGAAAAAGATTCACTTGCAAAACTCACTTTAGAGAAGATAAAAGTGAGCATAGATTGTCAAGGAATAAAAAGGGGAGAGACGAAAACTTTTCCTTTGATTCAGCTTCCAGAGGATATACTTCTTTTTAAGGCAGAGCCGGACAGTTTTAACTTAATGGTAAATTAGTATGCTTGTCTTAGGGATTGAAACCTCCTGCGATGAAACCGCGGTAGCTGTAATCGGGAATGGTCAGAAGATACTTTCTAATGTAGTTTTTTCCCAGTGGGTTCATAAAAGATATTGGGGGGTTGTGCCTGAACTTGCCTCCAGAGAACATATAAAGACCATTCTGCCTATTCTCAAGACTGCTCTGGATGAAGCCAAGGTCACTCTAAAGGAGATCGAGGGTATAGCGGTTACCTGTGGTCCGGGTCTGGTTGGTTCCCTTTTAATCGGGCTTTCCTTGGCAAAGGGCTTAGCTTACAGTTTAAAGATCCCGTTTATCGGGATAAATCATCTTGAAGGGCATATCTTCGCCAATTTCTTAGAATATCCTGACCTTTCACCCCCTTTGATCTGCCTTATAGTCTCAGGCGGGCACTCCACTCTGGTTTATGTCAAGGATAAGGGGGATTATAGGATTTTAGGTCGGACAAGAGACGATGCTCCAGGGGAGGCATTTGATAAGGTGGCAAGGGTTCTGGACTTAGAATATCCAGGGGGACCTTCTATTGATAAATTAAGCCAGAGTTGCAAATCTTCAAAGATAAGGTTTCCCAGAGCTTATTTGGAAGAAGGGAGTTTTGATTTCTCTTTTAGCGGATTGAAAACTGCAGTAGCGATTTATGTTTCTAAATTATCTATTAAGGAGAAGGAGGAGCAAAAGCCCTGTATAGCCAAAGGATTTCAGGAGGCAATCGTGGATGTACTCGTAGAGAAATTTTTCAAAGCTGCCCTGGAACTTAAAGTAAAGAAGATCGCTTTAGCCGGAGGAGTGGCTAATAATAGTTACTTAAGGCAGAAATTGAGTCTGGAATCCAGCAAAGAAGGGCTAGAGCTTTATGTCCCCTCACCTATCTTGTGTACGGATAATGCGGCAATGATAGCTGCGGCTGGAGATTTTCATCTTCAAAGAAAAGAGAGCTCTTCTCTTAATCTAAACGCCTTTCCACATCTTTCCTTAGATCAAAAAGTATAAACTAAAATTTATTTTAAAGAAGTTTTTCGTGAGGGATATTGGGATGTAAACCTTCAGGGTTACTAAAATTAACTTCATTGCTCTTTTTCTCGGATTTTTCATTCCACCAAGAGCAAAGAGGTAAAGTTATCCCGCCGATGACGGGATACACTCCAGTTTTTTATAAAGTATGACGATAAAGTATATATAAATTTCTTGAATTGTCCAAAAGGGGGCAGAAAAGAGTTTATCTATATGGATGTGGCTATCAGGGAACGAAAGCAGGCGGAAGAGGCTTTGCGTATGTCTGAGGAGAAATACCGATTTCTCTTTGAGAAAAGTCCTACCTTAAACATTATAATTGGCGAGGATGGGTTAATAAAAGACTTAAATGAAGGTATGATCAAACAGTATGGTTATTCAAAAGATGAAATCATCGGCAGGCCCGCGTTAGATTTTGTAATTCCTGAACAAAAGGAGGGAGTGGCCAAGATATTGGAAAAGGATTTTAAGGGGGAATATACCCCTGAAATCAATGTAAGTATAAAAGCTAAAGATGGGTCGATTCATAGTGTATTGTTCATGCCCGGTAGTATAATATTCTATGAAAAGAATCAGTCTACCAGCATACTTATCACAGGGATTGACATTACCGAAGGCAAGAAAGCAGAAAAGGTTTTGCGGGAAAGCGAAGAGAAATTCAGGAACCTTGCGGAACAATCACCAAACATGATCTTCATCAACAAAAAGGGTAGAGTAGTCTATGCCAATCAAAGATGCGAGGAGATTATGGGATATTCAAGAAGTGAGTTTTACTCCCCTGATTTCGACTTCCTTACTTTGATCGCACCAGGATGTGTAGATTTAGTAAAATCAAGTTTTAACATGCATATGAAGGATGAAGAGATCACTCCATACGAATATACGCTCATCACCAAAGAAGGGAAAAAAGTAGATGCCATACTCACCACAAAATTGATAACCTACGAAGGAGAGAACGCCATCCTTGGAACAGTAACAGATATCACCGAGCACAAGAAGATGGAGCAAAAGATGATCCAAGCAAATGAAGAGCTTAAAGTTTTAAATGCCATCGCCTCCATCGCCAACCAAACTTTGAACTTAGAGACGATCCTAGAAGAGACCATAGATAAAGTTCTGGAGGTAACTGAATGCCATGCTGGAGGAATTTATATACTAAATCAGGCCACCAAAGAGTTGGAGTTAAAAACCTGCAGAGGTCTTTCCTCTGAAGCAGTTAAAGAGGTTGACAAGTTAAAATTAGGAGAGGGGTTTTCTGGAAGGATCGCCTTAAACGGTGAGCCCATTATGGTTGAGGATATAATTCAAGATCCCCGGTTAACCCGCTTAATGAAGAAAGAAGGGGTTCATTCTTATCTGGGAGTTCCACTGAAATTTAAGGGAAAGATACTGGGTACCCTTTTTGTCATCACCCAAAAGAATAGAAAGTATAACTTAGATGAGGTTCAGCTTTTACTTTCTATAGGGAATCAGATCGGTATGGCCGTAGAAAATGCTCACCTTTTTAAAGAAGCTCAGCAATGGATTATTCAATTAGAGGCTATAAGGAATATCACCAATAGATTGAATAAGTTAAATGATGTTAAGGCTGTAGCATTTTCGGTTATGGATGAGATAAAAAGAGTTATAGAATTTGATAATTGCAGGGTTTTCCTTTTGAGCGATAGTAAAGATGAGCTTATCCCGGTTGCCTTCGGGAGTGAAGTTGAGGAATACCAAGGGGAGACCGAAGAGATTTTACGTCTGAAAATAGGGGAGGGAATCACAGGTTGGGTTGCTCAGACAGGGGAAGCCCAAATAATTGATGACGGGGAAAGGCATCCCCGTTCACGGCATATCCCTGGCTCTCATTATGTGGATGAATCGATGCTTGTCTCACCAATGATCTATGAGGGGGAGGTTAGAGGGGTTATCACCCTCTCTAAACTGGGATTAAAACAGTTTAATCAAAACCATCTGGCTCTGCTGAATATACTGGCGAATGAGGCGGTAGTGGCAATTGAAAATGCAAAACTTTTCCAGAGCTTAAAACAGGCTTATGCCAAGTTGAAAGAGGCACAGGAGCAGTTGATTCAGTCCGAGAAGTTAAGGGCTTTAGGGGAGATGGCCGGAGGAGTGGCACATGATTTTAACAACCTTTTAGGTGCAATCTTAGGAAGAGCTCAACTCTTACTCCTCTCCACTCAGGAGAAAGCGACAAAGAAAGGTCTGAGCGTGATAGAGAAAGCGGCATTAGATGGGGCAGAGACGGTCAGGCGAATTCAGGAATTCACCCGTTTAAGAACGGATGAAAACTTCAAGATGCTTGATCTAAACGAGATATTAAAAGAGTCCATTGAGATAACTAAACATAAATGGAAAGATGAGGCTCAGAAGAAAGGGATTTTAATCCAGGTCGAAACTAATTTAAACCAGAACCTTGCTCCGGTCGCTGGCAATCCTTCAGAACTACGAGAGGTTTTCGTCAATATGATCTTGAATTCGGTCGATGCAATGCCTAAGGGAGGAACTCTTAAAATCTCCTCACAGATAAATGAAAATCATATTCTCGCCACGGTAACGGATACGGGTATAGGGATGTCCGAGACGGTTAAAAGAAAGGTTTTCGATCCCTTCTTCACCACAAAGGGTCCAAAGGGGAATGGATTGGGCATGAGCTTAGCTTACGGGATAATCGTACGACACAGTGGTAAGATTTCGATTGAAAGTCAGGAAGGAAAAGGGACCACCTTTACGGTGAGACTCCCTAAAAGGAAATTAGATGATCAGAAAAGGATTAAGGAGAAAACATCAGAGGAAAACCATCCTGAAAACATTTTGATAATCGATGATGAGCCCGCTATTCGGGATCTGCTTTGTGATCTCATCCAGTCAAAGGGACACCAAGCTATGGCTGTAGATAACAGCTTAAAAGGGATAGAGTTATTTAAAAAAGGGGAATTCGGGATTGTCTTTACTGATCTGAGTATGCCGGAGATGTCCGGCTGGGAAGTAGTTAAGCAGCTGAAAGCTTTAGAACCGGAGGTGGTGATTGTGATGGTAATTGACTGGGGAACTCAGGTGGATAACAAAAAAATAAAAGCTAATTCGGTAGACCTTTTAATGGATAAACCATTTGAGGTAAAAAAGTTTTTTGAAATCTTAAACCAGGCACTTAAGATTAAAAAGGATGAAGGGGAAAAGAGGTTAGAAAAAATTTCTTCTCATTAAAATGATATTCTGCTGATAAACTTAATTTTCATGGAAAGCCGTGGCAATAAATTGCATCGGCTTTTTTTATTGACTTTTAGTCATTCAAAGATGAAATTAAGGACGAAAAGAATCTTTACAAAAAGAGACTATATGAGAAAAAAAGCTGAACATCAAAATACAGGTTATGAACTTCAAAAATGGCATCATCCTGGTGGTAAACTCAGAGAAGTTGGCGCCAAAAGCCTTTCAGATGCGGAGTTGCTCTCAATTCTGATCTCCGCGGGTATCAAAGGGAAATCAGCAGAGAAGATTGCAGAAGAAATACTGGCAAAGTTTGGTTCATTCAAGGGGATGTCAAACCAGCCACTGGAGAAATTCTTAAAGATAAAAGGGCTTGGTGATGTAAAGATTATACGGATTGCTGCAGCTTTTGAAATCGCCAAGAGGTGCGTTGATTTAATTGTCATGGATTTAAAAGAGGATAAAGAGTTGCGAAAAGAGGTTCTTGGGGGTAAGGAAGATGAATAAATTAAAAGGAAAGCAGACCAAAAATCCCAGTCCTTTTGAAATGAAAACGCACAAAACTGAGCAGACAGCGGTTGCAATTTTGATGCACTGGATGAGGGAAATTATTGAGAAGAAGAACTTAGACTTGGGAATGCCTGATGTTGAAACTTCAGGTACTGATAGGAAAAGACCTGATACTGTCATCTATGAATCACGACGAAGCCAAAATGTCCTATGCGTGGTTGAAGCCAAACAACCTTTTTTCGATGTTTACGATGAAACCTTAAAAGATGATGCAAGAAAGAAAGCCAATAAAAGAGGTGCACGATATTTTGTTACAACCAATTTCAAAAAGTTAATATGGTGGAAAACTCAAGAAGCTAACAATCCTAGCATACCTGAACCAAAACAAATCGTTGATACATATTACCTCTCAGAGATTGAAAATCTTGATGATATAGAACAGATAAGATACACTGAACCTATAAAAAGGAAACTTGAAGAGTTTCTCACCAAACTCTACGCGGTTTATTCTGGTAAAGAACCTGAGCCCAAAAAAGCGATAGATGAGCTTTTAATCTTTACCCTTCACGAGAAGATAAGAGTTCTTTCAACTTATTACCGAAGGATTATTGATGACCAGTGTCATAAGGATACAATTTTTGCCAAAAAACTAAAAAACTGGTTTTTAGAACAGGGTTGGGGTTTTGCCTGGCAACCGCAGGACTTTGATAAGGCTGCTAGACAAACAGCATACCTTCTTGTCAACAAGATTCTTTTCTATAACCTCCTTCAGACAAAAAGACCAGGTGAACTTGACCCCCTCGAAATACCTGAGGGTCTTACCAAAGGCGCAATGCTTCAGACAACCTTACAGGGTTATTTCAACCAGATTTTGAAAATAGATTATGAGACCATCTATACTGCGGACTTTATAGATACAACTGCTTTCCCTGAGGCAAAAGAAGTTGTAAGGGAAATTAAGGAAATAGTAAACATCTTCAAAAAATATGATTTTTCCACACTTGGTTACGATGTTCTCGGCAGAATCTTTGAGCGTCTTATCCCGCAGGATGAGCGCCACAATTTAGGTCAGTATTTCACCAGCCCCGATGTGGTTGATTTAATCCTCAGGTTCTGTTTACAGCATGAGGATGACAAAATCCTTGACCCAGCTTGCGGAGCTGGAACTTTTCTGGTGAGGGCTTATCAACATAAAAAACTGATGAACCAGAGACTTGGGCATGAAAGAATTCTGAATACTCTCTGGGGTAATGACATTGCCAAATTCCCAGCTACCCTTGCTACGATTAACTTGGCTATTAATGACCTGGGTGTGGATAAAAATTACCCTAATATCCTACAAGAAGATTTTTTTGCACTTCTTGTGGGAAGGGAAGGTTTTGACCCTGATAAGTGGAGAAAAGCCAGAGCAAAAACTCTTAGACTCGAAGAGCGAGAGGTTACCTATCCTCGATGGTTTGATGCAATAGTTGGCAATCCACCATATACAAGGCAGGAAGAGATAGCAGAAATATCTCCTGAGGATATTGAGTATAAGGAAAAACTTATAAAGAAAGCCCTCTTAGATTTACAAGGCAAAAAAGTTGCTGAAATTGGAAAAAGGGCAGGAATTCATGCTTACTTCTTTGTTCACGGAACAAAGTTTTTAAAAGAAGATGGACATTTCGGCTTTATCGTCTCCAATTCCTGGCTGGATGTGGATTATGGCAAGGGGTTACAGGAGTTTTTCCTGGGGAATTATAAGATCATTGCCATCATCGAATCTAAGGTGGAACGCTGGTTTGAAGCCGCAGACATAAATACCTGTATAGTTATTCTTCAAAAGTATAACGATAAGAAAGAGCGTGACGAAAATATCGTTCGCTTCGTTTATCTTAAAAAGAAACTCCGTGATTTTATACCTCCAGCTCAGGATATGTGGGAAAAACAGGTGGAAAGATTAAATGCCATAGACAAATTAAAAAAGACAATTCTTGCTCATAACAATCTTTATGAGAATGAAGAACTGAGGATATTTCCTAAGAGTCAAAAAGAGCTATGGGATGAAGGATTTGATCCAGAAGTGGACAAATATACCGGAGCAAAATGGGGGAAATATCTGAGAGCACCGGAGATTTTCTTCAAGATTTTGGAAAAGGGGAAGGGAAAGCTTGTTCCATTGAAAAAAGTTGCTAAAGTGCGCTTTGGAATCAAGACTGGTGCCAATGAGTTTTTCTATCTAACGGAGGAGGAGATAAAGAAAAAAGGGATTGAAAAAGAATTCTGGATGCATAAGGGTAAAAAGGGGAATTGGGTGCCGAATTATGTGATAAAATCACCTCGCGAATGCAAATCTATAGTTGTCAATCGAAAAGATTTGAAATATCGAGTTCTGTTGATTCACAAGGATAAGAACGATTTGAAGGGGTTGAGGGTTTTAAAATACATTGAAGATGGCGAAAGAAAAAAATTTCATAAAAGACCAACTTGTGAGAGTAGAGAAAGATGGTATGAACTGCCAGAGATAACAGATTCTATTCTTTGTATGATGAGTATAAATAATAGACATATCTTCTGGCTTAACCCTAAAGGATGTTTTATAGATGCACGACTTTATGGAATAAAACCAAAAAAACACTCAGATAAAGTTTTAACATTCATTTTAAATTCTACCTTGATGTGTCTAATGGTCGAACTCTATGGTAGACTAAACTTAGGTGAAGGAGCCTTGGATGTTAAAGTTTATGAGTATGCTAACATTGTAATTCCTAACCCACGACTTGTAGGAGATGGAAGGTCAAAAATTATTAAGGATTTCTTGTTTTCTGATGTTGGTTCTGTTTTTGAAGAACTTGGCGCATCCTCTCCTGAAGAAGTCTCTCTTGATAAAGTCAAGCCTGACCGCAGGGAACTGGATAAAATTATTATGGGTGAAATCTTGGGCTTAACAGATGAGGAGCAACTGGAAGTTTATCGGGCGGTGGTGGATTTAGTGAAATCAAGGATTGAGAAAGCGAAGAGTGTGGGTAAAAATAATAAGATAGTAGAGGGAATCAATTTATATGCAATTAAGAAAGTGATTATGGATAATATGCTAAGTGATGGAGATTGATGAGGAAACTAATTGGAGAAATCTATAGAGAAAAAGTCCTGTCTTTGCCTAAAAGGTCGTTGCGTAAGGTGGAGCTGGAATATTCTCCTGAGAATTTAAGGATAGAGAAAGACCTTTTCGGCTGGAAACTATTCTATACAAGATATGGACGGAAAGCTGAATTTTTTTTAGAATGCCGTTCAGAAGAAGAGGCTCGTTTTTTGAAGGTATTTTTTGAGTTAGGGCTAAAGGATATACGCGTTCCCAAAGATGAGGAATATTTGAAAAACATTCTACCAGAGCTTGAGAAAGAAAAGAACAGAACAGATGAAATCCTCAATTCTTATCTCGAAACCATATTGAATCGTCACGCCAGAGAACAGCTTAAACATGAGGTCTATATGGAAGTTCTCGAGAGGGATTCATCTTCAGTTTCTAAGAAATGAAGGATACCAAAATAAAGCTAAATCGTCATATTGCCACTCCTGTGACAACGAAAGTCCTATCGTCCTCACAGGAGTGAGAATGATACATTGATAACTCCTGTGGTAATGATTACTCGTCCTCATCCTAGAAACGGAGACTACGTCTGGCGGAGCCACCGTAGGACAGGAGTGAGGACACTACAGGATAAAAATATAATATGGAAAACATAACCCAGTTACTCTTCATTTTATTTCTAATCTATGCCTCAGCTAAGCTTTTAGGTGAGCTCTTTGAGAGGTTCAAGCAATCTGCGGTCATTGGTGAGATTTTAGCCGGGGTTATACTGGGGCCGCAGGTTCTTAATTTAATTGGTACCTCAGAGATATTTCCGGTTTTAGCTGAGATCGGGGTCATAATTCTGCTTTTCACCGTAGGACTCCAGACCAGAACTGAGGAGATAATGAGGGTTGGGTCAACCTCCCTTCTAGTGGCAGTTCTGGGTGTTATCTTCCCCTTTGTGTTCGGTTATCTTTATACCCTGATCATACATCATCCTACAGTTGAAGCTATGTTCATCGGTGCAGCTATGGTAGCTACAAGCGTGGGGATAACTGCCAGGGTCTTTGCAGATTTAGGGATTGTGGAGACTAAGGTTGCCAGAGTCATTTTAGGTGCGGCAGTGATAGATGATGTCATCGGGCTTTTGGTCCTTGCTATTGTTACTGGCTTGGGAAAAGGGACTTTATCTTTTGTAAAAATAGGTCTGATCACCTTAGAAGCAGTCGGGTTTATAATCTTTTTGATAATAATCGGTAGAAGGGTAGTTCATCGTATGGTTCCCAGAGTAGCGTCTTTCAGGACGAAAGATGCGGTCTTATCCGCAGCTATTATTCTCTGTCTTTTCCTGTCCGCAGTTTCCAGTTATATAGATTTAGCTGCCATTATCGGAGCTTTTTTAGCGGGGATGATACTCTCGGGATTGAATTTAGAATATAATTTATCCATCAAGACAGAATCGCTATACAATTTTCTAGTCCCCTTCTTCTTCGTTATCCTGGGGTCCTGGATTGATCTCTCTATTTTCTCTCAGCCTACTCTTTTATGGGCTGCTCTGGTAATTACCATATTCGCTATTATAGGGAAGCTTTTAGGGTGTGGACTGGGTGCACTTAATCTGGGTAAAAAAGAGGCTTTAATGGTGGGATTTGGTATGGTTCCTCGGGGTGAAGTGGGAATGATTATTGCCTCGATCGGTTTGAGTATGAAGGCTATAACCTCAGACCTTTACACGGTGATTATATTTATGGTGATGGCAACCACCTTTATTACCCCTCCGATATTGAGGAAACTGGTTAAGAAAGTGAGAAGTGAAACGTAAGATGTGAGATGGAAGAAGATATTTGTGGTCGTCGGGTCTCCTGACCAGGCACAATATCTCTCCGTACTGGAAAATTTAATTATTTATGGAAGCAGAAAAAAAACTTAAAATAGCTTTTGTCGCCTTTCTAATCGTTATCGCAATAGGAACCTTTGGATATAGTTTGATAGAGGGATGGGATTTTTTTGATTCCCTGTATTTTGTTACAGGCATTGCATTTGTAGGATTTGGAGAAACCCACCCTATTACCACAACCGGAAAGGTATTCACTATCTTTTTTATATTTTTCGGGGTAGGAATTACAATCTTTGCAATTACTGCTGGGGTACAGTTGATATTAGAAGGACAGATAAGAAATATCTTAGGGAGGAGAAAAATGAGCAAGAAAATTCAGGAGATAAAAGACCATTATATAATCTGCGGATACGGGAAGGTAGGTCAGCAGATATACCAGGAACTGGCTGGCAGGCAAATCCCTTGCACAGCGATAGAGAAAGACCCTGTAACCGTGGAGAAAGCTATAAAAGATGGAGTGCTGGTAGTGCAGGGAGACTCAACAGAGGATTTGGTTTTGGAGGAAGCAGGGATTAAAAGAGCTAAAGGGCTAATCTCGGCAGTAGCTTCAGAGTCGGATAATGTTTATATCTCACTTTCAGCCAGAGTGCTTAATCCAAAAATATTTATTGTAGCTCGGGCTGAAACCGAAGGTGCCGAAAAGAAGCTTTTAAGGGCAGGAGCAAATAGAGCGATTTCCCCTCATACCTTAGGTGGAACCAGGATGGCAATGGCGGCTTTGAGACCTCATGTTGTGGATTTTATGTCAGTTGCCACATCATCCGAAGGTATGGATATCAGGATAGAGGAGGTAGAAGTAAAAGAAGGCAGTTCTCTTTCAAATTCAACTTTGAGGGATTGTGAACTAAGGCAGAAGGTAGGGGTGATCGTATTAGGCATTCATAAAAAAGATGGACAGATGCTATTTACCCCCCCTTCTGATTCAAAAATTGAACCAGGGGACATCTTAATCGCCATAGGTAAAAACGAAGAATTAGAGGAATTAGAAAGATTAGTTAGCAGTTAAATTTGGAGTGAATCCCACCATAGACGGGATATTGTGAGTTTCCTCTCCCCTTGCGGGAGAGGATTAAGGAGAGGGGTAGATAAAAAGATGTTTCGTAATCACCCTCCCCTTACCCCTCCCATCAAGGGAGGGGATAACAAGAAAATAATATGCCAGAGATAAGACAGAATCGAGCCACCAAGGAGTGGGTGATTATAGCCACTGAAAGGGCTAAAAGGCCAGGTGATTTTCAACCCAAAGAAAAGAAAAAAATCGTTTCAGCCTTTGAGAGCGATTGTCCCTTCTGTCCGGGAAATGAGCACAAAACCCCATCTGAGATTTTCTCTTACCGAAAAGAGGGAACAGATAAGGATAAACCCGGCTGGTGGGTCAGGATATTTCCAAATAAATTTTCAGCACTTGCCCCTGAGGTAGAGCTTACCCGGGTGAGCGAAGGATTTTTCAGAAAGATGGATGGTTATGGAAGACATGAGGTTATAATCGAATCTCCGGAGCATAATCTTACTTTAGGGAATATGAATTTAAAACAGGTGGAGGAGGTTTTTTTAGTTTACCGGCAAAGATATATTGAGCTTTCCCTGGAGAAGAATATCAAGATAATTATCGTTTTCAGAAATCATGGTCTGGCAGCTGGAACCTCTCTTATCCATCCTCATTCCCAGCTGATCGCTTTGCCCTTAGTTCCGACTCATATCAGACATCTTTTAGAGGAAGCGATGAGATATTATGATGACCATGGAGTTTGCGTTTTCTGCGATATGATAAAAGAAGAGATGGAATTCAAAAAGAGGGTGGTCTTAGAGACTGAAAAATTTATAGCTTTTCACCCCTTTGCCTCTAAGGTTCCTTTTGAGACATGGATTTTGCCTAAGAATCATAATGCCGGTTTTGGTAATATATCAATAGAGGAAGCCAAAGGATTGGCCTTCATCCTCAGGGAGATTTTAGGAAAGCTATATTCTAAATTATCTGACCCGGACTACAATTTTGTCCTGCATACGGCACCGGTCAAAGATTCGAATGAGGATTATTATCACTGGTATATCCAGATCCTTCCCCGGCTTACTACCCCAGCCGGATTCGAGTTAGGCTCTGGGGTCTATATAAATACCATCCTGCCTGAAGAAACCGCGAAATTCCTTAAATGAGGAGGTGATAAGTTCGTAGGCTGGCTTCCCAGTACCACAAAAGGAGTTTTTCAGAGCACTCTATGATCGGGAATAATGTAAAGAAATTTCGTAAGAAAAGGGTTTTACACAAGATGGTCTTGCAAGGAAGGGTAATATTTCTTATATTATTTTATTAATTAGATCCGAACCAGTTAGGTGATAACTAAGTTAGCTAAAATATTTAATTTGTAGAGATAACAAATGGAACCAACAGATTTACGACGATTGGCTTTTATTAAGTACTTGTTTTCGATTGGATTGTATCAATCGCACCAGCCAGAACCACTATATGGGGTATCAATTTTATCTTTCCATGATAGTGTTGAATTATTTTTACAATTATCTTTAGAAAAACTTAATATTAGTAGTAGGACAGACCCAAAGTTTATGGAATATTTTGAAATAATCGACAAGGAATTAAAAAATACGACATTATTTCAACAAGAGAGTATGAAGCGACTTAATAAAGCGAGAGTTGGTTTAAAACATCATGGCAATATTCCATCAAAGTTAGACATCGAATCTTTTAGAGCTATTACTTTAGCTTTTTTTAGAGATAACTGTCCAATTATGTTCCAAATTGAATTTGATGATATTTCATTAATTGATATAATCAAGTATGAGAGACCGAGAGAATTGCTAAAACAAGCAAATCGCAATTTCGAGGAAGGTTCAGTTTATGAAGCTATAAAAAACCTCATACTCTCATTCGAGTATTTAATCCAAGATTATGAAGATTCTAAAATAGATAGATTTCATGGGTCACCTTTCTTTTTTGGCAAATCTAAGCCTCTTAGCAGCTTCCATTTGGGGTCTCTATCCCAGTCTGTCGAATTCAAAGACTTTGTAGATAAAATGACAGAATCAATTAAGGCAATTCAAGATGCAATAAAAATACTGAGCTTTGGTCTAGATTACAGGAAATATGTGAAGTACAAATCCATTGTTTCATCTGTTGAGGTTTTAATTTCTGACGGTGGTCAAGTAGCTTCTTACAAGCACGGAGAAGTGAAATTAAGCAAAGAGGATTTGGAGTTTTGCATAAATTTCATAGTCGAATCGGCTTTGAAGCTACAGGAATTTGATTTTGAGCTTAAGATATAATAAACACTTCGGCTAACATGGTGTTTGTGGCTTGCTTTGCTCACCCAAGTGCTTTTGGCACTTTTATTGGTGCGGGAATTGGATTTCCCGCAGCTAAGCGACACATTCGGGAATTCCCCCTCCTTTGACGGGTTTTTGATGACAATTCCCGAATGAACTATCAGGAGCACAAGGCTCCTTACCTACAAACTAAATAACGACCAGCCCAGTGAATTGGGCGACTACGAATGAAAAACGGAGGATTTATGGAAACAAAAATCTATAAGTTGAAAGTTCCTGAAGGAACAAACGTGATTTTGGGGCAGACCCATTTCATTAAAACGGTTGAGGATTTGTATGAAATTATGGTGAGCTCTGTGCCGCAAATAAAATTTGGTTTGGCTTTCTGTGAGGCTTCAGGTCCCTGTCTGGTTCGCTCTGAAGGGAATGATGAGGAACTAAAGAAATTAGCTGAGAATTCAGCTTTTGAAATCGGTGCAGGGCATAGTTTTATCATCTATATCAAAAACGTCTTTCCTATAAATATTTTGAATGCTGTGAAGAACTGTCCTGAGGTCTGTAATATCTTCTGCGCTACTGCCAATCCGGTGGAAGTCATAATTGCAGAGACTGAGCTGGGAAGAGCTGTTTTAGGTGTTATAGATGGTTTTAAGCCTAAGGGGATTGAAAAAGAGGAGGATAAGAAACATAGAAAGGAGTTTTTGCGTAAAATCGGCTATAAGTTATGATCGAATATAAAAACGGAATACATATCCAGAATACCCTTTTCTGGTTAGATGCCCGAAAAAAGAGCGATTTTTCCTTTATCTCTCATGCCCATATAGATCACATTGCCCGGCATAAGGAGATTTTGGCAACAGCGGAGACAAAAGCTTTATATGAGCATCGCCTGGGAAAGATCAAAGCCATAACCTTAGGTTATCATATTCCTAAAAGAGTTAAAGGGGTAAAAGTTGAGCTTTTTCCATCCGGGCATATTTTGGGCTCTGCTCAGATTCTGCTTGATTTAGCCGGGACGAAGATAGTCTATACTGGTGATTTCAAGCTAAGGAAATCTCTGACTGCTAAAAGAGGGGAGATCAAGAAATGTGATATCCTGATTATGGAATCAACCTTTGGATTGCCAAGGTATGTCTTCCCACCAGTTGAGGAAATTTATAAGAAGATTATAGATTTTGTGGAAAAAGCTTTAAATCAGAAAAAAGTACCGGTAATCTTAGCTTATTCCCTGGGCAAAGCTCAGGAAGCAATAAAGCTCTTAGGGGATAAAGGTTTTAAATTAAGTTTGCAGGGAGCAGTTTTCAATCTGGTCGAAATCTATGAGGAGTTCGGGGTGAAGTTTAAAAATTACGAAAAATATGAGTCTGAAAACCTTAAAGATAAAGTCCTGATTACCCCTCCTCACACCCGGAAATTCAAAATGGTGCAAGAGATACCGCAAAAAAAGATTGCTTTTTTAACGGGCTGGGGAATAGATAATGGAGCAAAATATTCCTATGGTGTGGACGAGGTTTTTCCTTTATCAGACCATGCGGATTTTAAAGAGCTTTTGGAATATGCAAAAGAATCCAACCCTCAGAAAATCTATGTAGTTCACGGCTTTAAAGAATTTGTGGAACATTTAAAAAAATTGGGCTTTGATGCAGAGGAGCTTAATGAAGGAACGAGATTTGATAAAAGATTGAGTAAGGAGATTTTGTTGAATTATGATTTGTTTAGATAAAAAGACAATGACAGATGATAAATAACAGATAACAGATGTAAAACGGGTATAGGGACGGAACATTGTTCTGTCCTGTATTTAGATAGTTCAGAATCTCTACCTTGCCCCCAAGGCAGGGAATCTGATAGGTCAGACATTCTTGTGGTTGTGCTAGGCTTCACTCTCTGACCAGAACAGACAGGAATGTCTGTTCTACCGAATAGTATTCCTATCTCACCCTCAAGACGGGGTAAAGATCATATCTTAATAATAAATTCACATTCATTATCGCCTTTTATTATGGATTTTGTTAGAATAATTTCTACTTCTTTCTGCAAGACGTTTTCCCAGAAATGTTTATAATGGCCGCCACCACAATGACAGATTAGGGGAGATATTTCTATTTTATTCTTTATGGCATATTTCAACCAATAACAATGACAATAATGATATCTTTTTTCTTCTTCATTTTTTGCCTTATGATATTCTTTCGAGGCACAGGGTACTTTTCTCACCATGATATTCCCGTTGTCATTTAGTACGCCGGTTTCTACAATTCTATGCTGCTTGATCAATTCTATAGTTTCTTCATCCACATCCCAAAAACCCTCTTTATAAGCTCTTTTGTGTAAATCTACCATTAATTTATGCCTTAAATCCAGAGCCTCATTAATATCTTTATGATTTTGATACGCTTCGGTTATATGTTTATAGATATCAACAGGGAAAACATGTGAGCATTTTTCCATAATAGATTGACATTTCGCTTGTGTGGTCTCTTTTTCTAATCGTTCAAGTGCTTTTTTTATCCAGATAGATTTTTCTCTTTCATCTGAACTATCAGAGATCTCAATATTATTTTCCAGGAGATCATTTCTGCTGATATGTTCTTCGATACTTTTTCTCAGCTTGTTTATCCAGCTCTTGACATCATCATATTCAGGCATCTTTTACCTCTTTAGATTGGCTCTTAAACTTCTATGTGCCCGGCGTCCACCTAAGGCGGGTAGACGCGATTCGCCATAAGCGAACCACGTTATGGGACGTAGCAAACAATAGAATCACCCTCCCTTTGTCCCTCCCATTCCTACGGATCCATTTAGGACAAGGGAGGGAGACTATGCGGACAGGACAATGTGCTGTCCCTACAATTTTTTCCAGAGACGCATTCAATGCGTCTCTACCTACTCTTTCTTTTTGAGTTCGTATTCACCCGAAGGATCAATCTGTTTTAAGGCCTTAACCTGTCCATTTTCCACCATGAATACGAAGGTGTAGTCAGCGAATTGTTTTATCCGGAAGGTATGGGTTTTAACGGGCACCAATTCATACACTGGCTGGCCCGGTACAGACAGGTAAAGACTGTTGTCCGTTTTTAGTATAACTTCGATGGTCGTGCCTGCAATTTCATATTTCCCAGCATATTGTTTCAGGATATCTGGGTTAGTCAGCGAGGCATCTGTTTTGCGGACAAATGTGGCTTCAGATTCATCCAGAGAAAATACTGTCCGGTCAATGTCACCTTGAGGATTAGTGTAGAAGTTTAGCGACCATAATCCGTATTGCTCATCGTTCGGGGTGTCGAATCTGTCGTAGTGATAATGATAAAGAGGAAGCTTGATCTTGTGGAAATCAAACTGCAGGGCGGTATCTTCTGTAGATATGGTCAGAATTCCATAGGCGGGATGTTCATATTGCCCGGTATAATCGGACAGCGGGTGCGATGGTTTGGTATTGGCAATACGATCCTGTCCGGCTTTTTGTCGTCCTTCTCTGCCTACTTGTTTTCCTTTAATACGGTCCTCCAGGCGCCTTTCACTCCAGGGTGTCTGTTTCAACCCAAGAAGCCGCTCATAGATATTGTAGGAAATAATGTTGTATAAAGGAGCACCGTGATCACCGATAACGAAGACGATAACGCCAATACTGTCATAGGGCATGCAGGAGATCTGGGAATGGAAACCATCGATGTCTCCGCCGTGATAAGCTAAATAATGACCTCTATAGGAGGCGAACCATCTGCCCATACCGTAAACCGAATTCAGCAATTCACCATAGCCCTTGTTTTCCAGATTGGTATTGGGTAGTGCAATGGATGGCTCCAGGGTTGCTTTGACCACGTTCTCCGGAATGACCTGTTTCCCTTCATATTTTCCACCATTCATCAGGGCTATTAACCAGTGTGACATATCCTGAATGCTGGAGATGATGGAGCCGGCCGGACCCATTCCCTGAACATCCTCATAGTATGGAATTCTATAAAGCAAGGTAGTATCTCTTTTCTCGTTAAAGGGAACTCCAAAGTCGAGTTGTTTGGTCATTTCCTCTATGGAGAAAAGGGTACTTTTCATATCCAATGGTTTGAAAATCCGCTCGCGCACGAAATCCTCCCAGGTTTTTTGAGTCAGATACTGGATGATATACCCTGAGGCGGCATACATCATATTATTGTATAGAAAACCCTGCCTGAGGGGCTGGCTGGGCTCCAGATATTTCAAACGGTCAAATAACTCCTTGCGTGTGAAGTCCGATTTGTACCAGATCAGATCATGACGGGAGATGCCGGTGCGGTGGGATAACATATCGCGGATAGTGACAGTGTTGTTTAATTCGTCATTATAAAACTCTATGATCGGCACATACTGGCGGACTGGTTTGTCCCAATCTAATTTCTTCTCCTCGACGAGCAGCCCGATGGCTGATGATGTAAATAATTTTGTATTTGAAGCAATCTGGAATAAGGTATTAGGTGTAATCGGCAGTTTTTTCTCATAGTCCCGGTACCCATAACCCTTGGCGAAAACTAACTGGTCTTTGACAACAACACCAACTCCGATACCTGGAACGTTCCAATCTTTAAGCACTTTTCCCATATACTGGTCAAATCCCTTAAGCTTTTTCTGAACATCCTGGGCTTGAGTGAAAACTGTAAATGGAAGTTGAAAACAGAGCAATACGAGAATTGTTATGCTCAGCTTAGTTTTGATAAATGAACGCATATTACCTCTCCTTTGTAAAGGTGTTTTTTTATTGTGTCTTCATATTTCAAGAAAAATAAGAGAAATCTCTCCTATTATGCAACTGAATACTCTTCTGGATATTCTACTACTCCTGAAACACCTTTTAATCCACCTTCTACCAGTTCCATTGCCATAAAGACTTCATCCGATGCTTCAAAAGGTGGACGAATGCCCCATATACTTGCCTTCTCAAATCCAAACCTTGGATAATACTCTGGATGCCCCAGAACGATTACGGACTGATATCCTTTTTCCCGGCATTTTTCTAAGCCATACCGAATTAGTCTGCCACCAATCCCTTGTCGCTGGTATTCCGGATGTACTGCCATGGGTGCAAGCGAAATCGACTGGTAACTTTTGTCTCCTGACTTTATCTGGACAGGGAAGAAGAGAACATGCCCTACAATCAGGCCATCTTTTTCTGCGACAATTGATAATTCAGGTAAAAAGTCTCTGTTTTTTCTTAAATGCTCAATGAGAATTCCTTCATTTTTTTGCCCAAAGGCAAGATCATTAATGCGGGTTATATCCTTGTAATCTCTACTTTTTTCGAAACGTAATGTAATATCCAAAGTAATTTCCTCTCAGATAAGCCCGTTCATCCTTTTAATTTGACGTGATAAAATCCAAAAGGTTTCATTATTCTTTTCCTGCAGATTTATAAATCGGATTGTAATCTAGCTCTTGGAAAATATTTAGCAAGGAATTTTTTGGGGGAAAATGAATAATTGAATGACTCATGTTGAGGGCATCGTGGGTTTACTGGTTTGGATTGCATTGACGATAATGTAGCGTCGGGCTTTATGCCCGACGAAATAAACGTCAGGGATAAACCCTGACGCTACGAACTGATTGGAGAATGAACGGACAGAACACTGTTCTGTTCCGAAAAAAACATAAGGGCTGGGAGAGCCTGAGGATTCCCAGCCCTTCAGGAGGGGGGCTGTTGGGTTGAAGAATTTATCTTTTCAGCTATGGTGAGCCATAATTTTTCACCATAAACAAAATGCTCTGCAAGGCACCGCTGACATTGGATAATATTTTGGAATATCTTTTCAAAAGCTCACTATACTGCCAGCGTATGCTGAACGCTTTTTCCGGGAACTCGAAAAGGTCTAAAAGGGTTTTCTTGTAGATCTCATCCAAATATTTTAAAACGAAATAGGGATAATCCGGGACATTGGGATCCTGAACCTCACCTTTAGATAATCTCTCTTTATAGGTCTCCACCTTCTCTAAGATAACTGTACCAAAGCACCAGGGAGACATGATCACCTCTAAATCAGAAGAATCTGCATAATAGGTGTAGATATATTTCAGCACCTGATCAGCCAAAAGCCTTTTAGCTCGATAATAGGAAAGACTCTCGATTTTTTTAGGATCACACTGGCTGATTTTATTATCTAACTCCTTTTTCTCCTCCAGACATCTGGCTTCCACCCTTTCTAAAAACTGGTAAAAATCCTCAAAATAGACCTTTACATTTTCATTCAGGGTTAAAATGTAAGACCCTCCCTCATCCCTCTTTATCCTGGGCTCCTTAAGTGAAGAAACCCTTTCTTTTGGAAAACCTCTTTTTAAACCAGCTTTAAGCATCAATTCCCCTTTCCCAAAAGTCATAAAAACCTGAGAAATAAACACACTAAATACAAAAGCAAAACTTATGCCGTTAGGACTGGTAACCCCTTGAAGTATAAGCTATTATTGAGGTTGACCTTGTATTTATGGGAGAATTCCTATAATAAGTTTCAACCTTATATTATGCAACCACATTCATATTTGGTGCAAAAGATATTCTTTAATCTTAGTTTGATTTCAAGGGAAATTATCAGGAGAATAAATAGTGTAACGAAAGCTGGACAGTTATAAATTTTCTCTAACTTTTTTATGATCTTAGAGTTAATTTAATTTTTCTAAAAATTCGATAAGAAAAATGTTTAAAAATTGAACAATCCATACAATCCACTAATAATACTTTTATGGTTAAGTTCAGAAAAACATACGAGTTATCAAATTGGCAAATCGTTTGCTTATATTTTCTTAGTACTCATTAAAAAATTTTAATGAGGGAGGATGGATAAATGAAGAAAGTTTTAGTCGTATTATTCTTTTGGGGAATCTTAGGTCAAACTTCTCACTCTCAGGCTACACTTTTTGATGGGTGGATATCTTTCTCCTGTAATTATCTGAGTGATAATATCTATGAATACAGTTACCAGTGGGGTGCAAGCACAACGCTGAGCCAGGAGGAGATTGATAATCTATTTCCTTATGAAACTGGACCATGTATGAACGATGGATTATATAGAAGATCAATTACTGGAATAGGCACAGATTTTGGATTTGACCTTTGGTGGACCAATACGGTTAATGTACTTTATATCTCTTCAATTTTAGATGATGAACCTGAAATAGAAAATAGAACAGATATCGGTTCTGTTTTTCATAGCTGGTGGGAGAGAGCTACCTGGAATAGGAATAGGGAACTTACCTTTAGAACAAGGGGAAATACCGGGAGACAACAGATGAGGGTTAATATAGATTACTATGCCTGGTATGATTTAATATCCGGATATGATAGGCCTGCCCTTTGCCTTACTGCAGGAACCCCTCTACAACTTACTGGAAGTTTCGAACCTGCACCTGAGCCAGGAACTCTTCTTTTATTAGGCTCAGGTCTATTAGGTCTGGCTGGGGTGGCAAGGTTTAAATCGAAAAAGAGAAGTTAAAAATCTGTTCTATCAGATAGGAATGTCTGACTTACCAAGTCTATTAGGTCAAGCAGGTTTCGCCGGGCTTGACCTACAGGTTGATTTTTTTAATTGAAGAATTTTTCTTTTACTGGGAAAAGGCCAAATCCTCCCCCGGTATGCAAGAATATAACATCTTTATTTTTAGAGAACTCACCTTTCTTCATCATATCCAAAAAGCCAAACATCGCTTTACCAGTATAGACTGGGTCAAGAAGTATTCCAGTCTGAGAGGTAAAAGCTTTAATAAATTCCAGTTCCTCTTTTGTATTCAAGGCATACCCTTCTCCTACATAACCTTCAATTATCTTAATCTCTTTTTCTAAGAATTTTATCTTCAACCGGTATTGTGAAATGGTTTTTTCCAAAAGAGTAACTATTTTTTCAATAGGATAAGACGGGAGGAAACGGACATTAATCCCTATAACCTCTGTTTTCCATCCAGAAAGTTTTGCTCCCAAGAAAAGCCCGCAATAGGTCCCGGCAGAGCTTAAAGCAGTAAAAATTTTGGTTGATTTCAGATTCAATTTATCTATTTGTCTTTTCATCTCGAAAGATGCTCTAATATAACCCAAGACCCCAAGCGGATTTGAGCCACCCTCAGGTATAATGTAAGGATTTCTACCTTTAGATTTTAAATCCTTAGAGATTTTCTCCATTACTCTGTCCACATTTTCATACTCACTGGATGGGATAAACCTTATCTCTGCTCCACAGAGTCTATCTAAAAAGAGATTTCCCTCAATTAGAGGAACTTCATCCCCGAAAAGAACAAGGATTGACTTTAATCCCAGCTGAGCAGAAACTAATGCTACAGCTCTGGCATGATTAGACTGAAAACCTCCACAGGTGATTAAAGTATCAGCTTTTTTCTTCAAAGCATCATAAGCTAAAAATTCCAGTTTTCTCACTTTATTACCCGAAAGCCCGAACCCGGTTAGGTCATCTCTTTTAAAATAGATTTTATAACATGAAGGGATAAGCGGAATGTCTTTGAGTTTTTCCATAGGAGTGGGAGTATTTGCCAGTTTTAAAGATTTGGGGATTGGTAAATTCATACTAATCATAAATTAGTTTATCTTATCTTCAAAAACAAGAAAATTCCATTAATGAGCTTCTTTAGGGGCGGGGTCACGCCGCCCCTAAAATTTTGCGATCCTGAAAGGATCGCACTACGAAATAAAACCTCTTTACAAATTTAGGGCTTGGTTTTAAATTGGTTTTGGATTATTCCCCGCCTTGAGGGCAAGTCGGGAATACCTGGTGGTAGAATAGACATTCGTGTCTGTTCAGTCAGAGAGCAAAGCCTGTCCTACGGAGGCGTAGCCACGTAGCCACAGGAATGTTTGACCTGCTAAACGGGTAAACCCAGGTTGCCCTCAACCTGGGTCCATATCCAAGTATATAGATGAAACGTATTTTAGGAATAGATTTCGGGGAAAGAAGGATCGGGCTGGCACTATCTGACCCTCTGGGCATAATCGCCCAGCCCTTTTTGACCTTTGACACCCAGAAAGATGGAGACATCTTCAAAAAAATAGAAGAGCTAATTGAAGAGAAAAATATTGAAAAGATAATCCTGGGGATGCCTAGAAATATGGACGGAACTATAGGAGAGAAAGGTAAGGTGGTTCAGGAGTTTTCCCAGAAACTTTCCATCAGATTGAAAATGCCGATAATTTTACGCGACGAGAGGTTAAGCTCAGTTGAATCCTTAAGGATTTTGAGGGATGCAGGAGCAAAACTGCACAAATATAAAAAATCTGTGGATAAACTCTCAGCCGCCTTGATCCTTCAGGGCTATCTGGAAAGCTTAAAGCGAAAGGAAGATGAAAAATCAGAGTCTTAAAAGTTCAATTTACCAGTGGGTAATCTTCATTCTATCTGCTGTTCTTATTTTCCTCTCTTCAATTCTACTTTTCGTATCAGCTTTGATAATCAACCTCTTTTTCCTGGTGAAAAAAATGACCTATCATTTCAGAAAGAAAACTCTGGTTAAAACTCTTGTATCTTTCTGCATAATCCTGCTTGTAATCGTTTTATACATCTTCTTTTATCCTCTGAGCTGGAAAGCTGAGAAAGACAGCTTCTTTATCGCAGTGGATAAAGGCGATAACCTGCCAGTTATCTCGCAGAAACTGAAAAGCTCGGGTTTGGGATTTAACTCTTCACTTCTCTTTCTTTCATCAAAACTGCTGGGCATCGACCGGAAGATTCTTCCGGGGAGGTACGATTTTCAAAAAGGGGTAACCCTTTCTAATCTCCTAAGAAAATTCTACAAAAACGAAACCTCTTCTATCGACGTTACTATCCCCGAGGGATATAATCTCTATCAGATAGCCGGGCTTTTAAAAAAAGAGATAGGGCTGGACTCTGTTCTTTTTGTTAAGACCTCCCTGAATGATAGTCTGATTCACAGCTTGGGACTGGACACAAAAAGTCTCGAGGGGTATCTTTTTCCCAATACCTACCGGCTCTTCTGGAAAATGGAACCGGATAAAATCATCGAGATGATGGTGCAGGAGTTCAAGAAAATCATCGATGTTACAGTTCCTCAGCAATTAAAGAGCCTGAACCTGGACCTTTCAAAAATAGTAACCTTAGCCTCTCTGGTAGAATCTGAAGCAAAAATAGATGAGGAAAGACCTTTAATCTCTGCGGTCTATTATAATCGCTTGAAAATCGGAATGCCTTTACAGTGTGACCCCACGGTTATCTATGCACTCAGTGGGCTAAATCGACCCTTAACCCACGAGGATTTAGATATCGATTCCCCGTATAACACCTATAAATATCCAGGACTCCCTCCCGGACCTATTAATAACCCTGGAAAAGCCTCCGTCTTAGCTGCTTTATTCCCGGCTAAGGTAAATTATCTTTATTTTGTGGCAAAAGGGGATGGCTCTCATATCTTCTCTGTTAATCTGGAAGAGCATAATCAGGCAATTGCTAAAATAAAAAGGGAAAACAAAAGTTGAAAAGGATATTACCGGACAGGAGTTCAACTCCTGTTCGAGCGGTAGCGAAATTAGAAATGAAAAGTTATCAGGCAGAAGTTCAACTCCTGCCTAAGAGGTAAGAAGAAAAAAGTTTGCTTTTCATTAGTCTCCTGACCAACGACCTTTTCTTCGTTGGTGAGGACACCAACGAAGAGTAAGAGTTCTATCAGAAGTAAGTTGTGGAACAGGCATTTTGCCTGTTTATCCGGATCAGAGAGCAAAGCCTGGCGCTCAAAGGGCGGGCTGGCTCGTAGCCACAGAAATGTCTGACCTACTGTCTAACACCCAGTAAAACAGACATTCTTGTCTGTTCATTACAATTTCTATGCGAACTGGAATAGCATATCTCCCTTTACACTATGGAAAAGCACCCGTCTGGCTTTTCCAGAGGATGAAGAAACTTGCCCGGGAGATAACCATAATTATCGTTTCCGATTTTGGGACAGAGGAGTTTTTAAAAAGGGTATCAGACCCTTACTGGTTTCAGTCCTTTGGCTGTGTCTTAGGT
>Ga0315291_10001018_pt1 | contig 37812 bp, 28 predicted proteins | sample YL17G12_20_MG_FD_203070 | JGI IMG/M metagenome (GOLD analysis project Ga0315291, IMG submission 203070) | Sediment microbial communities from Yellowstone Lake, YNP, Wyoming, USA - YL17G12_20 | ecosystem: Environmental > Aquatic > Freshwater > Lake > Sediment | place: USA: Wyoming | collected...
AATAATTACATTCGTAAAATAATACCATTAAACAATTTAACTGCCATTTTAGCAACATTTTTTGAACATTATTCCCGTGTTGATGGTAACAGGAGTTTCTGATTAGTTATGTAAAAGATAGGTTGATACCTCATATCTAACTCTTAAAATGAACTAAATCTGTTAATATATAATAACTTTGACCTTTAAAACGCATTGATTGTAGATTATAAACACTATACCAGACAATATAAATATTTATAATTACAAATATTACACTTGACAATTATTTACAAGGTATTATTTTAAAAGCGTAAAGGGAAAATAGCTTTAAGGGATAAGAAAAGCAATAGTCGTACGATTCTGATTACACTATAATATTAACCCACAACAATCCAGTTATGGAGAAACTCATAATAGAGAACCTAAGACTTACCAAGCCTCTCTATTTAAGCTCCGTTTAAAAATAACCTCATTCTCCTTACTGGAAAAAGCCCTCGTATCTGGGGGGCTTTTTTTTGATTATAGATTTTTTTCATAATCTTTAGCGAGTCTAAAACGATTACTCTACAGATTTCTCATTTTTTTCAATCAGGGAGACAGGAAATTAGGAGTCTGGGTGGGTATTGATGATATAACAACTTTAGGTAAGCATGGAACCGGGGCAGAAGTAGCCTTACCGATCTGGACGGAATTTATGAAATTCGCCACTTCAAAAATGGAAGCTTCGGGTTTTCAAAAACCTGAAGGGATTTTCTTAAGAACTGTTTGTCTGAAAAACGGGCTTTTAGCCACAGGCAGATGTCCAGATACCGCTACAGACTATTTTACAGATAAATCTGAACCGAAAGAGTATTGTAACCTCCATCCCTGGAAAGACCTTCCCCCGGCTGAGGATAAGATAAGATTTCCTAAAACCGATTAATAGTAGATATATATAACAACAGGTCAATACTGACAAGCCGTTGAAGTAAGGTATTATTTTTAGTACGTAAGGTCTATTGCTTATCTAAGAGTATTTACTACGTATATATTTAATTCATATTAGGTATTGTTACTTATTGCTTGTCCGACTTTGAGTTAACCCAACCTGGTCTTCAAATCTGATCGTTTTCCGGTAATTAACAAACACTCCATTCCATCATTTTAGAAACTATAAGGCTTTGATATTATTACAGTTAGCTTGATTCATTATCGATTCGTCAAATATAACAAACTATATTCAAAAAATACAAAGCCTAATAGCGATAATGATAATATTGTATATGAAACAAAAAAAGATTTATAAAAATGCATTTTTCTCTTGACAATAAAGATATATGATATATATTGAAATTGTAAAATATCAGGAAGTGAGACTAAAAAGAGGATTGATTAAATTTAGTATAGTTTCTCTTTCCGGATAGTTTAGAAAAAGATTTTGAAGTGTTAATTTATTTTCATTCCGTTAGTGCGGGATGAAAAATGGTTGGTTTTACCCTTCAGATATAGCATACACCAATTTTCTCGCCAAAATTGGGAAAAGGGATTTTTCGACCCTTTTCACCAAAGTTAGCTGGAAACAATCCCACCTTACAACCACGGTTTCCAGCTAACTCCGTCTATTTTTCTCGGTTTTGGAAAAAGAGTGCATATTAAGGAGGTGATGCAGTGACTTAACAGATTGCTAAACTGTAATTTCTTTCAATTTTGATTTTTCTAAGGAGGAACACAAATGAAGAAAAGTATTTTAGTAATATTGTTAGTAATTTTAGCCATTATGGTATGGACAGTACTGGTTACAGCTAAGGCGACCAATAAAGAGAATCTACAGCAGCCGACCCAGATTCAGAAGACTGAAGCGATCCCAGGACCGGAGGCATTTCCAGCGGTAGTATTACCCAAGGCAAAGCCAACTAAACCGACTACGGAGGATTTCCAGAAGCTGATGTTGGAAAAGAAAGGGATAACTCCGGAGATGCTGGAGCAGAGGAATTTAGATAATGTGCCGGCTGAGGATTTAGAGGCATTAGAAAAGGAGCCTTTGACCCTTTGCACCATAGGCAATCAGGTGTTACCTTGCTGCTATAGAAGCACTCCTGATAATCTCTATTTAAGGTGCTGGGGTGCGGTATCGACTGCTACCTTTATGGACCCTGACAATAACGGCTATGGTATAGCTGTATGTCCCTACCCGATCTATCCTTTTAATGCAACTAAGGTGATGATGGCACTTAACACTAATGATACCTGCACCGTGGTTTTCCGGCCGGAGATCTGGAGCGCAGCCTATATAGACCATTCACCTTATCCTGATGCTCCGATATGGATTGGTCCAGAGTACACGGTTAAAGCTCCTGGTGGCACTTGGCAACAATATTTTAGCTTAGGTGCTGATGTCTGTCTTTATGATCGCTGGTTTGCGGTGATGACTTATGTGAATACTGATGACCGTTATGATCCGGACTATTGTCCAGCCGGTAACACTATACCTGATTATCAATCCTGGATATTCGATATCGCAGGCAGGCTTGAACAGAGCTATTGGGCTCCTTATGCTGAATATGGTTACCCCTACGGCTTTTTTGACGTAGTGGAAAACGGGATATGTTCTGGAGCGATAAGGGTCAGAACTCAGGGTTATAACAGGCCAGAGAACGCCTGCCCAATTCTACCAGATGACTATTGGTACAAGGTAGGTATGCCTGATTTTACCCAGTATTATCCGGGAGTACCAGGACCAGCATATTGCGGACCAGCCGCAGGTGCTAATTCAGTCTGGTGGTTTGCATGCGTGGACGGTAAATTTCCACCTTCCTGGGGTGGTTGTAATCCAGGGGATGAGATTGCGCTGATCAATCAGATAGCAGCAGCAGCTGGCACAGACCCGGTTCTTGGAACTGACTGCGATGCCTTAGAGGCAGCTCTCATTGGGTTGATCAAGGCTGCGGGTGGCTGGTGGTTTGAAGAGACCACAGTTTATGCACCTGATTTCTGGTATCTGCAGTATAAGCTGAGAACCTGTGAGGATATTGTTCTGCTCTTAGGTTTCTGGCAGGAAGATCCTCCAGGCACCTGGAACAGGTTTGGTGGACATTTTGTCACCTTAGCTGGTGTGGATTACACCAATTTCGCTTTTGCCTTAAGCGATCCAGCTACTCCTGAAGGTTATAACAACTATTTTGTAGCCTGGCCTTCAGCCAGTCCGGGAGGAATCGTTTGGATTCCGGATTACTACTTACCCTGGCCAGATTTCCAGGGCCAGAACGCCGGACCTTTACCCAATACTGGACCTTACAATCCAATACTGCCAGTTTATGTAGAGGTGGAGCAGGCGATAGTGATTTCTCCTGGTCTTAAGGAGATGAGCGGAGAGGTGACAGGGTCTCTTTGCTATGAGATTCTGAATAACCATGGCGGAATCGATGCCTTTGGAGTTGACTTTGGAGCAGGGATTGTGGATGGGCTCTATAAGGGAAGCCTTGTGGTTGGCACTGAACAGGCTGATTTGAACTGCGACTACGGAGACTACTATCCAACAATGACCTTTGACCCATTAGGACCGCCGACCAACAATACCTTTACCCGTTATGAGACAGGCCCAGGTGAAACTGATACTATGACCTTCAACCAGCTCACCAATCATTTTGCTCATCGGTTTATCGATGGCCTGGAGATCTACAATTATGCTTTCGGATTCTGGGTTTCAGAAGGAGTAAACGATGAAGCTGAGTATATGATTGAGGAGGTAAAGATCTTAGTCAACAACACTGCCACTCCTATTGACGTGGAGATTGCCAAGTGGAAAGACATCGATAAATCCGCAGGCGGAGTCGGTGACTTATCTGATTTTAATCAGCTGTATCAGTCGATCTGGATGTATGATGTAGCTGTCCCGAATGAGGTCTTTGGATTGATTGAAGTCCCGCATGTGATTGGAGATATACCTCATACCGGTTACGCATTTAGTCAGGCAGTTCGGGTTTACGATGGTCAGTATATGGATTCTCTGTTCTACTGGATGGAGAACATAGGCTGGGGAGGCGATAACCCTGGAGTGCCGGAGGATAAGTCGATTATCGTATCTGAGAAGATTACTGTTCCTGCAAATGGAATTGCAATTAAGATCTGGAACGACTGGGGTTATCCAGATGTAATCGCTGTGGGTGGAGATGCCAATTGGAGGATTTTCACCTACCGTCTGTTGCATTTCTTAGGATACTACCGTGGCGATGTGAACAAGGACGGTAAGTTGACTGTAACGGATGTCATCTATACGATCAACTACCTGTTCAAAGGTGGAGTCAAGCCGGTAGATTTTGTGGATCAGGGTGATCTTAATAACGACACCAAGACGAATGTGACTGACGTAATTTACCTCATCAACTACTTATTCAAGGGTGGACCTGCTCCGATTGACAGCTACCGTCCGGTTATGTATTCGCCCTTTGTTAATCCAGCTCATCAGGCTTTAGGAACAAGAACTCCTGGACTGTTTGGTGATCCTAACTGGAGAACACTTCATCCATAACTGAACTTGAGATAGTTCGACAAGCTCACTATCCTGAGTCTTCGACCCTGAGACTCAGACCCGAAGGGCAAAGTCGAAGATAGAGATGGTTAAAATCCCTTCCCCCTACGGGGGAGGGGATTTTTTTTGGTAGGTAGAGACGCATAGAATGCGTCTCAAGGATTTAGATAAGGGGAGAGAGTATATTTTCGTAGTGCGAACCTGCTTGTCCCGTCGCAGGCGGGATCAGGTTCGCTTTGTTGTAAAGAACTCACCCCCGCCTTTGGCGGGATTTCCAACCTTACCCTCTCTTGGAAAGAGAGGGGAAAGAATGTAGCGTCCCGCCTTTGGCGGGACGTTTTTTTATTTCGGAGTGCATTGAGCGTGTCAATGCTGTATGGATACAATTCTCGTAGGCTGGGCTCCCAGCCCAGCAATATAAGTCAACGGATTGCTTCACTCCTCTACGAGCCGCAAGGGTGTAGAGACGCATGGCTATGCGTCTCTACAAAAAAAAATAAACAATCTCGTATACCCGCCTTGCCCTCTCCGATTCTGGATCCGCAGGAAAGGCGGGTAAAATTCACCCCCGGGTTGAGGGCAGCCTGGGGTTACCGGTTATGATTTTTTTCTATGCCGGGATAGGGGTTGCACCCCCATCCCTCTCATTAACGAGCAGTCCGCCTCTGGCGTGACTGCCTCCGAGCGAGATGAGATACAGGGATTCAAAATTTTGAGCTTCTACTATTCTCTTTTTTCCGTATATTAGTTTAGATTAATAAGGATAATATGGCTAACTTCAGACTGGTTTCAAATTATAAGCCCACTGGTGATCAGCCTCAGGCAATCGAGAAATTAACTGAAGGTGTCCGGAGATGTGAAAAATATCAGACCCTTTTGGGTGTAACCGGCTCAGGCAAGACTTTTACGGTTGCTAATCTCATCGCCAATGTGGGTAAGCCAAGTATAGTGATTTCCCATAATAAAACCTTAGCGGCTCAGCTTTACGGTGAGCTAAAGGGTTTTTTCCCGCATAATGCGGTGGAGTTTTTCATAAGCTATTATGACTATTACCAGCCAGAGGCTTATGTTCCGCAGACTGATACTTATATAGAAAAAGATACCTCGATGAATGATGATATCGACAGACTGCGCCTGCGGGCTACCTCATCTTTATTGGAAAGGGAAGATGTGGTTATCGTTGCCAGTGTCTCCTGCATATATGGGTTAGGCTCTCCTAAGGATTACAAGGAGCTGCTCTTGTTCTTGGAGGTAGGAGAAGAGTTCGAAAGGGACCAGATTTTAAAATCTCTGATCGATATCCATTATTCCAGAAACGATATCGAATTTGCCCGGGGAACTTTCCGGGTAAGAGGGGATACGATTGAGGTTCATCCGGCTTATGAGGAGACCGCAATCAGATTAGAGCTGTTCGGCGATAAACTCGAGAGGATTTCGGTTATCGATACCTTAAAAGGTGATCTCCTGGAGCAGAAGAAAAGGGTTGCGATTTATCCGGCTAAACATTTTGTTACTACACCGCCTCAATTAGAACAGGCCATAAAGAATATCGAAATAGAATTAGAAGAGAGGCTGAACTGGTTCAGGGATCAGGGAAAGCTCTTGGAGGCGCAGAGGCTGGAATCTCGAACTAAGTTTGATCTAGAGATGATGAGGGAAATCGGGTATTGCCCTGGAATCGAAAACTACTCCCGACATCTTTCCGGCAGGAAACCAGGCGAAAAGCCTTATTGTCTTTTAGATTTTTTTCCTCAGGATTTTCTGATGATCATAGATGAATCTCATCAATCAATCCCTCAGATAAGAGGGATGTATGCCGGGGACAGGTCCAGGAAAGAGGTTTTAGTTGAATATGGATTCAGGCTTCCATCCGCCTTAGATAATCGCCCTCTTTTTTTCAAGGAGTTCGAATCTATGATTAATCAGGTTGTCTTCGTCTCAGCCACTCCTAAAGAATTTGAGTTAGAAAAAAGCAAAGGGGTAGTGGTTGAACAGATCATCCGGCCTACTGGACTGATCGACCCTCTAATCATAGTTAAACCTTTAAAAAATCAGGTGGATGACCTTTTAGAGGAGATAAAATTAAGGTCAGAGAAAAAGGAAAGGGTTTTAGTCACCACTTTAACCAAGAGGATGGCAGAAGATTTAGCAGATTATCTTGCCCAGATGGGCATAAAAGTTAGGTACCTTCATTCGGAAATAGATGCGATTGAGAGGGTGGATATTTTAAGGGATTTAAGGTTAGCAGAGTTCGATGTCCTGGTAGGGATTAATCTATTAAGAGAGGGTCTGGACCTGCCGGAGGTTTCATTGGTAGCTATCTTAGATGCGGACAAAGAAGGTTTTCTTCGTTCGGAAACTTCACTCATTCAGATCGCAGGCAGAGCCGCCAGGAATAAAGCAGGTGAGGTAATTATGTATGCGGATGGGGTTACAGACTCTATGAGAAAGGCGATTGAGGAGACGAATCGGAGGAGGAAGATTCAAGAAGAGTATAATAAATCTCACGGGATTACACCTCAAACCATTTATAAAACCAGAGAGGAGATTTTGAAAACCACCACCTTTGCTGATTCCAGGACAGAATCAGTGGTCAAAGAAGAGAGGATGGATTATCTGGACCTTTTAACCTTAGAAGATAAGATCGAACATTTAGAAAGGGCAATGAAAAAGGCATCTCAAAACTTAGAGTTCGAAAAAGCGGCTATTTATCGGGATGAGTTGAAGAAATTAAAAGAAAGCCAGAAAAAAAGGTTCAGAAGAAATTGAAAATCTCAAGGTAGGGGCAGACCCCGGTGTCTGCCCAAATTATTTTGGCTTTTAACGGTCTACGGGAGAGTGTCAGGGTGAGGTTAGAATAAATATTATATAAGCCATATGGCAGATAGGAGCTTGATAAATCAAGCAGCTACAAATTTGTAAAGAAAAAGTTGACAAAATTAATTTTTCTTATAATTTTAAAGTTTGAGAAAGATTGATAAAAGAATCGAACGGCAAACAGCCAAAAGCTAATACCGAAACAAAATGTTTCTATTGACCATCGTAACACCGGAAAAAATCTTCTATGAGGAAGAAGTATCCTCCCTGATTGCACCAGGAGTGGAAGGATATTTAGGGGTTTTAACTGACCATGCTCCTTTGATCACTTCCTTGGTCCCTGGAAAGTTGACTGTGAAGAAAGACTCAAAAGATTCAGAGGTTATCCTGGCAGTAAGTGGAGGGTTTTTAGAGGTCTTAAAGAATAAAGTGGTGATCTTGGCAGATGCAGTGGAATTTGCTAAAGATATAGACCTGGAAAGGGCGGAAAAGGCTTTGGAAAGAGCAAAACAAAGGCTCAAATCAAAGGAAAAAGAAATCGATATCCCCAGGGCTTTAGCCGCCTTTAAAAGGGCGCAAAATAGGATTGCAGTCTGCGAGGAATGTATTAAAGAGAAAAACATGTAAGCTGGATGTAATTCAGCTTTTTACATCTCAGGCGGATTTAACTTTTCAAAAGTTTTGATATTTAAGTCTTGACAAAATGACATTTTATATTTTATTAAGTCTAACGGAGGTCGCCTATAAAGCTTTATAGAGGTTTTGGATTTAAAAGGTTTTAAGCGTAGAGGAAAGGATAGTTTATTTATGGGCGACAGCTTTTTTAGCCGAGATGATCAATCGGCTTTTTTTTTGAACTTCGTGTACCTTAATAATGGAGGGTGGAATGCGTTTTAAAAATAAAATCATCCTGCTTTTCTCTTTGCTTTTATCGGTAATGCTATTAAGCCCCGCCTGGGCGTATATTAATTATTCCCTGGATGAACCGTTTTCTGGATTAGCGGGTAACAGTGTAGTGGAGATTATCTATGATGGTAAAAATATCTGGGTGGGGACCGGGAATGGAATAAGCGTAAGTTCAGATGGTGGTTCAACCTGGGTATCTTTTGATCACACTAATGGCTTAAATCAGGATGGGGTTTCGGCTATAGGTTATAAAGATTCAACTTTATGGGTTGCTATTTCTTATAATCAGATAATAGATGGAGTTCCTATTCCCTATGGAGCTGGATTTAGCAAGACTACAAATTTCGGGATAGAATGGAGCTCGCTTTTTCCTGAGCAGGCAAGTGAGGTAGGGAAATTAGCTTATGACATAACGTTTTCTGATACCACAGTCTGGGCGGCTTGTTTTTATGGTGGGTTGATCCGTTCCAGGGACAAAGGTTTAAACTGGGAGAATGTGTTTGTGGATTCAACTGCTAAAGTAGATTATGATAGTGGATATTATGATGATTACCGGAATAGACTTTTCTCAGTGGTAGCGGATACTTCTAATGACACAACTTTTATCTGGGCAGGGACTGCGGCAGGGATTTTCAAGTTCGTCTATACAACTTCAGACACTGCAGATACGGTTATTGGATATGTACAAGGCGATACTCTTTCACCCATTTCAGGAAACTTCGTAGTTTCATTGGCAGTTCAGAATTATGGGAGCAAAAAGATTATCTGGGCAGGGACCCAGCCTACCTATTCGGGTTCTTATGCGGCAAGTTATACCACAGATGGGGGTGCTACCTGGATTCTGACTTTGGAAGGAGATAAGATCTGGAATTTCGATTTTTCCGGGAACGGATCCGGAGGACCGGACTCAGTTGTCTGGGCTGCTACCAGCTCAGGGCTCAAAAGGTGGTCGACCGATTTAGGAGCTTCCTGGAAAGTATTTAATTATATGCAGGATAAAGATCGACCGGACCAGCAGATCTTGAGCACTGAATTTTATGCAGTCAGGGTAGTGGATGATTCCATAATCTGGGCTGGAAATTTCGATGGGGTGGTGAAAAGCACTGATTATGGTAATACCTGGAAAGTATTCCGGTCCTTTGTTCCCATAGGCTCTCCTGAGACGAAAGACTCTTATGCCTACCCCAGTCCTTTTTCACCCCGGATAGCGAATGAAGCTACCAGAATCCACTACAAACCAAAATCGGATGGGGATGTTACTATAAAAATTTATGACTTTGAGATGAAATTAGTTAAAACCATCCTGGAAAATACCTATCGTAATGGAGGGGTAGAATACGACCAGGTCTGGGATGGAAAAAATGATAAGGGTGATGTGGTTGCCAATGGAATATATTTCTTTAAAATAGAGGGACCCGGTGGTCAGAAAGAATGGGGTAAAATCGGGGTTTTAAAATAAGGAGAAAATAATGACAAAGAAGATTTTTGTTGCCCTGAGTCTATTGGTTTTATTCAGTATCTCTTTAGCCTATGCAGAAACTGGTGAGGGTGGGTATGCGGGTGTTTTCTTAAGAATGGGTTTGAGCGCCAGAGCTTTAGGGATGGGTGGAGCTTTTGTCGGGGTAGCAGATGATGGTTTTGCTTCATATTTTAACCCGGCTGGTTTAATCCAGATCGAAAGACCTACCCTTAGCGCAAGTTACAGGTTTATGAGCTTAGATCGAAAACTTAGCTATGTAAGTTATCAACAACAGGTTAAAGGAGGAGCAGCCATCGGAGCTTACTGGATAAATTCAGGGGTGAAGGATGTGGAAACAAGGGATTACGAGGGACATATAACTGGTGAATTGACTAACTATGAAAACGCTGTTACAGTCAGTTTTGCTAAACAGTTGATCAAAGAGTTTTCTTTAGGGGTGAATCTGAGATATTCACAATATAACCTTGCCAGTTTGAACGTCTATACTATGGGATTCGATTTTGGTGTACTAATTTATCCAAGAGATAAGTTGAGAGTTGGGCTGGCAGTAGATAATTTGGGGATGAAATATTCCTGGGTCTCAACCAAATACTGGCAGGAGTTCGACCTGACAGGTACAGATACCGAGGATGAATTTCCAGTGAATTTCAAATTAGGCAGTTCGTATCTTTTATTAAAAGATAAACTTCTTTTGTCTTTGCAAGCGGATAAAAATAATAAACAGGATTCAAGGTTTCACTTAGGAGCTGAATACCGCTGGCTGGAATATTTTGCTGGAAGATTAGGATATAATGATGGTTCTCTTACCTTTGGTCTGGGGATCAAGCATAAAGTTAAATCCATAATTGTGGGATTCGATTATGCTTTTATCTCCAGCCAGGTAGAGACAGACCCGGACCATCTGCTCTCGATGAGTTTTGGATTTTAGATTTTGAGGAAAAGATGTAGGGGCGTCTCACCATAGACAGATACCCCTACCAAGTGAGGTATAAGATGAAAAGGCAATTTTCGATATTTAAGTTATTCCTGTTAATCTGTATAGTAATTCTATTAAGTCTGAAGGTTTATAGTTCGGATATCCCGGAGGAAGCAGGTACTTCAGGTTTGGCTTTTCTTAAATTAGGAGTTGGAGCCAGAGCTTCTGGGATGGGTGAGGCTTTCACCTCTATTTCCGGAGACATATTTTCTCTTTACTGGAATCCAGCCGGGATCGCACAACATAAAGGAGTAGAATTTGCTTTTATGCATAATGAATGGATTCAGGATGTCAGTTTAGAATATGCGGCACTTTGTTTTGGTTACAAGAAAAACGTTTTCGGAATGAGTTTGACCCTTAGTCAGGTGAAAGATCTGGAAAGAAGAGAGGGACCCACGGAAAATCCTTTAAGCTATTTTGATCAGCATAACTTAGCTCTTTCCTTTTCCTGGAGTAAAAAATTTAAGGAGAAGTTCGATCTTGGCTTCTCAGCAAAATTTCTGTACGAAAAAATTGATTTTTATTCAGCTACCGGATCGGGGTTCGACTTAGGCGGAATCTATTTTTTAAAACCCTTTCTACAAATAGGAGGAGCAATCCAGAATTTTGGTCCGAAGATGAAATTCGAGCAGGAAAAATTCAATCTGCCAACCCGGTATAAATTGGGAGTGGCATATTCGGGTAATGAAAACTATCTTAAGGGAGAGTATATTCTAAGCCTGGATCTAGTCAAACCAAGAGATACTGATCTAAAGGTTCATTTAGGTGGGGAGTATGTTTATAAACAGAAGTTTGTTTTACGAAGTGGTTATCAGATTGGTTATGATGATAAAAATCTTTCCTTGGGATTGGGCTTGAAAGTAAAAAAATATCAGATAGATTATGCCTTTGTTCCCTTTAGTTCAGATTTGGGTAATGCTCACAGGATTTCTCTTAATTTAAAGATATAAACACTTTTTTTTGTTCTGGAGGAGTTTGATTAATGCCAAAATATAAGATTGCCTGGCTGCCGGGGGATGGTGTGGGAAAAGATGTAATGGAAGCGGCTAAGATTGTCCTTGAGAAGATAGAGTTGGATGCTGAATATATTCTCGGAGATATCGGCTGGGAGTTCTGGTGTAAAGAAGGGAATCCTCTTCCTGACAGGACAATCAAACTTCTGAAAAATACTGATTGCTGCCTTTTTGGAGCGATAACCTCAAAGCCAAAGGAAGAAGCAGAGGCTGAATTAGTCCCGATCCTACGGGGTAAAGGATTGGTTTATTCCAGCCCAATTGTAAGGTTGCGCCAGGAGTTTGATCTGAGAACGAACTTAAGACCCTGTAAAGCCTATCCGGGTAATCCGTTAAATTATAAAGAAGGGATAGATTTAGTTGTATTCAGGGAAAATACAGAGGATTTATATGCAGGAGTGGAATTTCATCCTCTGCCGAAAGAAGTGATGGATGTTCTGGTCAAAAATCATATTAAGATGAAAAGATTCTCGAATACTTCCTTAGAGGATATTGCAGTGAGCTTGAGAATCATTACCCGAAAAGCTTCCCAAAATATCATCCGGGATGCTTTTGAATATGTTAGAGAAAATAAAAGGAAATCAGTTACAGTTGTTGAAAAACCGAATGTCATCCGGGAGACTTCTGGGCTTTTCATCCGGGAGGCAAGGAAAATCGCTAAAGACTATCCGGAGATTAAACTTTATGAAGCTAATATCGATGCTATCTGTATGTGGCTCTTGAAAAATCCTTTTGATTATGACGTCTTAGTAACCTCGAATATGTTCGGGGATATAATCTCAGATTTGTGTGCTCAATTAGTCGGTGGACTGGGATTTGCTTCCAGTGGAAATATCGGAGATGATTATGCCGTTTTCGAGCCGACTCACGGCTCAGCGCCAAAATATGCAGGGCAATATAAAGTCAATCCAATTGCAACTATCTTGGCAGCTAAATTAATGCTGGACTGGTTAGGGGAAAAGGAAAAAGCAGATAGGTTGGAAAATGCAGTAGCTACAGTAGTAAAAGAAGGCAAAGTCAAAACCTACGATATGGGAGGGAAGAACTCTACCTTAGAAGTGGCAGAGGAGATTGCGATAAAATTATAATAAGAGAAAATTGATGGAGTGCAATAGCTTGCTATTGTATTTTAGTTGTTTGGTGGGATAGACTTCCAGGCTGTCTAGAAGAGGAATAAATTTCGTAGCGTCCGGTCCTACGAATCCGTTTCTCGGAGTTTATCCCGGACGTTTTTTTCTTTTCAAAAGATAAGTCAGAAAAAGCTTGACAGGTTTGGGACCAAGAAGTATTTTACAACAAATTGTTAATCACAAGCCAATATTTGAGATGAGATAGTTTATATGTTAGGCTGGATAATCTTTTTACTTACGAGATGGTAAACTAGATATAATTTTAGATCGCCTAACGTAGAACGTCATTTTAAAATTATAAAAGAGAAGGGGATAATTTTATGAAACTACGATTCTTACACCTTTCAGACCTTCATTTTAGGTATCGTCAAATGATTGGTGATAACTGGCCAACAGAAGAATTTAACCGAGACATGGTTGCCCGTTCAATGCTGGAGTATATTGAAAAACACATCGTATCAGAAGAAAAAATAGATTTCATAACAATCACAGGTGATCTGGCATATGCAGGGAAACGCGAAGACTACGAGGTAGCAGAAGTTTTCTGTAAGCGTCTATTGATAGCCACAGGAGTACCCGAAAACAGATTTTACCTTGTTCCCGGCAATCATGATGTAAATCGCGACGAAGTCCCTGAGATCCACTCAGAAACGTTTTATAAATTTGAGACTCAGGATAAAGTTTCCATGATTCTGGGTGATCCTGTCTTATTCCCAGCTTTGATGAAAAAATTTTCAGAGTTTAATCACTTTGCGGAGATTATGATGGGTCGTCGCTTATACGACGAGAAAGTTTATCATCTGGTTGAGAATCTGAATCTTGAAAAAACTGGGCAAACATTCAAAATTAATTTAGTAGGGCTTAATTCTGCACTCTTCGCTGGTTATGATCACGACGATCAACAAAAACTTGCTTTGGGATTGCGCCAGGTCGATAGAGCCCTTAATCAAATGCCGAAAGAAGCACTCCTTTCTATAGGTTTCTTTCATCATCCCTTTTCCTGTTATCATAAATCGGATAAGGTCTGCCAGAATATGTTGAAAGAAAAGTTAAATCTAATTCTCACTGGACATTTACATGAGCCAACCAATGCAGTAGTCCAGGATGAAGCAGGTAGAGCAGTAATTATTGGGGCTGGAGCCTGTTATGAAACCCGCGAGACTCAAAATCATTTTGATACTGTGGAAATCGACCTTACAACAGGCGAGGGAAGGGTGCAGTATTACAAATACCTTACTAATCGAAACCGCTGGTATAAAGACTCTGATATTAATCCGGACGGAAAAGAGGGACAGTTTCCTTTTACGATAGAAGCTATTAGGGATAATCCTTTAGTGCTTTCGGAAAAGATTCCACCTAAATCAAAACTTGAGGTCAAAACGAATGGTAAAATTGAACCCGTTCCAGAACGCCCAACTCAGATTTTTTTCATTCATGATTTTCTATTACCGGAAAACTTCACTGGCAGGAAGGATGAACAATTTAGACTCCGCAATATCATTAAAGAAAAAATCGACCCCTCATCAAAAAAGTCAATATCTTTAGCAACTGTGCGTGCTTTCGCTGGTATAGGTAAATCCTGCCTTCTGCGTAAAGTTGTAGAAGAGTGCGGTGGTAATTCCCGTTTTTCTTTTATCATCTGGTTTTCTTTTTATGAGGCTAAAACTGAAGATCAGAAGTATTTCTTACAACAAGTATTATCTCGTCTGGGAAGTCAAGAAATCAACGATGACAAGCAGAAACTAAATGGAGCAAGTGAGGTAAAGCACTTAAGGGAAACCCTCTGCCGATATCTCGATAGCAATCCGGTCCTCTTAATTTTAGACGGACTGGAGGTTATTCAGTATACAGCTGACGAGTCATACCCTCGTTTTGGACAAATAACCTCGAGTTATCGAGAAGTACACAATCTTTTGACTCATATTTGTAATCAGGGAACTTCTGCTGCAATAGTCAGTAGTAGGACTACCTTAACTGAGTTTTCAGGAATTTCTGGATACCTTGAAATTACCCTAGAAGTCTTTACTCCGGAGGAAGGTGCGGAATTTCTGGGACGTATGGGGGTTAAGGGATCAAAAAAAGAACTGATGCACTGTTCTGAATTATTCAAAGGACATGCCTTGTGTCTCAAAGCTGTAGGTAGATACATGACTGACAAACGTATTTCTGCTGCACAGGTTGAAGAGATTACAGGTGATCCAAAAGTGTTTCAGCGATCGTCTGATGGGGAAAGATTGACAAAAATTATTAATACTATTCGTAAAGAACTTAAGCCGGAACAGGAATATTTTCTAAAAATGCTCAGTCTCCATACCCGTTCCGTCAGCCAAGATAATTTTATGGTTTTGATTGAAAATTATGGAGAATCAGGACATGACGCAAATTGGGTTTTTGATTATATTATTCTTCCACTCAGGACTAAGGGACTAATTGAGGAATTGAAGGATTCTGAGGGCAATATCACCTACAGTGCTCATCCCTTGATGAAATTAGCTTTCTCTACTTGGTTAAGTAAACTAGAAAAACGGCAGTCCCACGAGCGCTGGGCAGAAGCGGCAAAATCTTCCCCGGCTATTTCCTATTCAGCTTCCAAAGCCACCTCCTTAGAAGAATTAGGACCTTATCTGGATGCTGTTGAACACTACCTTAAAGCTGGTAATTTCGGAGCAGCCTCGGACATATATTTAGAAAAGGGGGTTGCTATAAGAACATATTTTCTTGGTTACGCAAATGTGGTTGAGCAAATAGGGAAGAGATTTGCAGAAGCCGTGGAAAGCAAAGTGTGGAATCCAAATAACGATGATCGTGGATTACTTTTTAATACACTTGGATTAGCATATAATGCACTTTCACTTGAGGAAAAAGCTCTAAAATACTTTAGGAAACAGTTTGATGCTGCCATAGCGAGCGGTGACGATAGAGTAGTACTAGGGGATGGAAGTATTTTGGCAAGATCACTAATCCTGAATGGACAAATTGACCAAGGGATAGATCTACTTGAGAGTTTAAAAAGAAAAGTAGAAAAACAGGAGAAAGAATCCAACAACCCAAATTATTTTTTTGCAAGAGCCACAGCGGAATTATATGGTGGGAAATATAGAAAATCAATTCCTTTTCTTAAAAAGGCTTTAGAAAATTTTTATGAGCCTTACGACTTAGTAAATAGTAAACTTGGCCTTGCAGAAATTTACTTACGCTTAGGAGAATTAACCAAAGCTGAATCCTTGTTAAATGATGCACTAAAACAGGCTGAGAACCAAAGGATAAGTGTATTAATTAGCCACATCTGTGATTGGTTCACTTATTTGGCTTTAAAACGAAGGGATTTAAAAAGTGCTCGTTATTATAATAATTTGGGAATCGACTTGAGGAAACAGTTAGCTTTGCCTGCTTTTGATGATGGTTTCCTTCTGGTGGCTGAGGGTAAATACAATCAGGCAATACGTGAAACGAAGCAATATATTTCGACAGAGGAGGAGGATAAGATTGATAAAAACTCTGAAATAACAGGTTTGATCATCTTGTCTCAGGCATGGTATGGAAAAGGCGATAAAGGAAAAGCTATTTTTTACCTTAATCAAGCTGAATCCTTGATGAAAAAAACTGGCTGCTGGCGACAAAAAAACCGTTTAAATGAGACGAGAGTATTATTGGGAATAAGAAAAAAAAGGAAGTGAAATCTGGTTTTTCAGTGTTATGTTTAACTCTAAAATAGGATTTAGATAAACCATGAAATTCTTTAGATCTTAGGAGGTTGTATTCCCAGTATCCTTAAATATTGATTTATCTGGCTTCGATGGTGAATGTCGTGTTCCAATAAATGGGTAAAGATCCAGTATCCATCCAGATTGTGAGTTTTACCCTCATGCTCTATCTTATAGATTTTACTTAGCACTTCTCTGGAGTCTGCGAAAAATCTTTCCATTCTTTCCCAGTGAAGCTTAAGATATTCTTTGATCTTTTCTTTAGACGGGCAGGGCTTGTCCGCAAATGCAAGCTCAGTTGATTTGTTCCCTTTTATAAGCTCATCATACCACCAGTCAGAGCATTCGGAGATATGCAGGAATATATTGCCCAGGGTGATCATCTTCTCCGCCGGTGCCCAGTTGAGCTTATCCTCAGGAGCAAGTTCTAAAGCCTTGTCCAGGGCTGGCTTGAGACTTTCTCTCCAGAATTTGATCTGATATTCAAGTAAAGGATTGTTTTCAGACAGCATATTTCCTCCTGATATTTTTGTTTTATTGCCAGCTGCTCATAATCTCTCCAAAACACTCCAGCCCGCTCCAGATAACTCCGCTATAGCCGTGACCCGGCCTGGTCCACGCTCCGGCAAGATAAAGGTTTTTAATCGGGGTGTTATGAGGTAATCGATTTATTCCAGAATTGTCCAGAGTCTGGTCCCATCCATATATCGCCCCGCGATAATTCCCGGTGTAGCGAACATTTGTCAAAGGGGTGCCGATTTCTTTGACTTCTATTGTTTTTGAGAGTCCGGGTAGAAGAGTCTTTTCTACCTGCTTGATAAGAATATCTGCCATTCGTTCTTTTTCGTTCCGATAGGCAGTCTTTTCATCTTTAAAGTAGTCAGCTTCATATTTTTTCCAGTGGTCATATCCCTGAAGAATTAAGATATTGAGGGTGTTTTTCCCTTCAGGTGAATAACCCGGATAAAGGTTATCATATAAGGTTAAACCAAAGCCCGAATTTTCAACATCCGCATTAAGAGCAGATTTGTAGCCTTCCTCAGCATCATATCCAGGTTCATAAAAGACCTCAGTATCTTTAATCCCGAGTTTACCAATCAGGTCATTTTTCAATCCTAAAAATATCTGGAAAGATGAGAAGCTGACGCTGAAATTCTCCATTTTCGTCAGGTAATCCTTAAGATATTCCCCTTCATCCATCATCTTGTGAAAAGTGTCATAAGCATTGGCATTTGAGACTACTACTTTTCCGAGATATTCTCTTCCATCTACTGTCTTTACTCCATACGCAGAATGCTCCTTCACCAGTATTTTTTCTACCCCGGATTTAAGCTTTACCATACCACCTTGACTTTCGATAAATTTTACCAGAGCATTACTAATTTTCTGTGATTTCCCTACCGGATAATAACCACCTTCTTGTAGATAACCTATAGTGGGGAGAGCATAATATATGCTGGCAAGTTTGGAAGGGGGCAATCCATAATATCCCCAGAGGGTGGAGATAACTGCCTTTAGCTTCGGGTTCTTGATCCGGGCATCCATCATCTCTCCCCAGGTTTTAGTGTAGCTTTGGAAAAGATACGGAAAATCGATGGGGAATTTGCTCATATCCACGTTTCCTCTGGCATCTGAAATCTTGTTAATGTCACCGGCAACTCCTTTCATATCCTCAAAGAGAGCAATAATCCCTTCTTTCTCATCAGGAAAGTAACCGGTGAGTATAGTAATGTATCCATCCAGATTTTTCTGCGGAACACGGATGTCATAATCCGGATAGATTACGCGGTAAAGATTGGGATGAGGGACAAATTCGACCTCAGTTATCTCCGGGAACCCGGGTATCAGGTTATGGATGCCATTTCTTTCTCCAACTGTGGTGGAATGTAAAGAGACGTCAAAAACAAAATCCTTTCGCTTGAAAGTCGTAGCATACCCTCCGGGAACATAATGTTGTTCCAGTACCAGGGGTTTAAATCCCTGCCGGGCAAAAGCAGCCGCACAGCTTAATCCCCCAAGGCCTGAGCCAATGATTATAGCGTCAAATTGGTTTTCATCAGAGTCAGCACTTTCAGCTTTAGGCAGGGAAGCCCAGTCCAGTGCTGTTGCGGAAATTCCTGCCAGTAAGGTTTTAATAAAAGCTCTTCTTTCCAAGATCTTTGTGGTCATTTTCTTTCTCCTCCTGATTTAAGTTATTTTTATTTCCCGTCAAAGCCAATATATCATTCGGGGCAGCACCTTCAAACTGGTTTGAGTATGACTCTAATCCCTGATATTTTTATCAATCTTATAATTTCCAGTCAGGAGCATCTGATTTTTTAGGCTGTAATCTAAACTGGTCAGGTCTTGATTTTAGAACTTCTCTGAGCCAGTTTTCAGGATAACCCTTTGCCTGTGCCTCGCCTTCTTCGTCCTGGACATATCCATCGTTATATTTGGTTATCAAATGTTCCCCTAATTCTTTCCATCGGGATACTACCATTTCTGCATTTGTAACGGAGTAATCGGTCAAATATCGAGTCATAAGTTTAGGGTCAGATTTTGAGAGTTCGACTGCTGTCTTTTCCACTGTCGACTGTAACCTTATAAAGTTTCCTTCGATATCTTTTTGCACAGCTTGAATCTCTGGCAGCATATATGAATATTTCAGGTTGGCAAAATTTGCCACGAAATTGAATACCCACCAGGCAGATTCCCAGGAAAACTTGTTTAAGCTGCCAACTGTAAAAGATTTCGGAACGGTATCAATACCACAATATAATGGTATATAGCAGGAGGTATAGGTATCATCTAAGCCATACCAGAGGACGCCACCTACTGGATCTGGTAACCAGGAACGGGATTGAGAGATAAATGAAAAAGCGGTCTGCTGGGTTGAGATCGCTCGCTCCCAACTATACTCAATACTATCGACTGTCCAATCCAAAGGACGCCAGCGATATGGAGAGCCATAAGGACCTGCATCGATTCCTTTGGTTATATCAAAGGGTGTCCCCTCATAATGGTCTCGCATTAAAGCAAAAACATCTGAAAGAGAAAGTTTTTTATCAGGTTTAATCCATAATGGATATGGTTCTGCTCCATCGATTCCTCTGTGGTAATCAGGGGAGAAATTTTTTGTAGGAGCAGATCGGCGGAAGATGCTCCAGACGCGTGCATCTGCATGCCGCTGGATTTTTGGAGTAGCAGGGCAGTAGGCGTCACAAAACCGGAAAGGCTTTCCTGATTTCGGGTCGTAATATCCTTTTTCTATGGCAAAAGATATGACGTTCCCGGAATAAAGACAGTTTTTAGGATCTTTTAAAGGGAATTCACCAATTCGGGATTTATTGGCGTGACAGGATATATAACCATCTGGAATCCTGAGAGCAACCCATTCTGCTCCTTTTCCACCCGGACCGGGTCCAATCATCTCCATTATCCAGGCTTCTTTAGTGTCTGCGATCGAAAAAGACTCACCCGTGGAACGATAACCATAATCAGCAACCAGTTGAGTAATCACCTCAATTGCCTCCCTGGCAGTTTTGGCTCTTTCCAGTGCCAGCTGCATCAGGTCCCAGTAATTTAAAAGGCCATCCGGATTTTCCAGTTCCTCGCGCCCGTCAAAGGTTGTCTCGCCAATAGTTAACTGGTGTTCGTTCATAAGGTCAACCACTGCGTAAGTATGTGATACCTGTTTGATCTTACCTCTTACTTTTCCAGACCAGTCTGTTATCTCTAACGAATCTTCCAGTTTGTGGTCCCTGGCAGGGGTATATTCCAGATGTGGATGAAACTCACCATCGCAGGTATAGGTAATCATTACCGAAGAATCTACAGAAGCACCTCTGGTTACCAAAAGGCTGGTGCAGGCTTCCGCTGGTTGGCTGGTTGAAAGGATATAAACAAATAGATAAATAACTACTTTTAACAGTTGATTTTTCATAGTTCCACCTTTCATTTTTATGATTTTTTTCTTAGGGTTTCTAAGCTTGCTCCAATCTCAGCTCCAATCAAAAGGATGAATGCAGAATAGTAAATCCAGAAAAGCAGAATTACAATCGTGCCAAAAGAGCCGTAGATTTTTTCTATGCCAGCATAATTCCTTATATAGATATCAAAAAGATGTTTGGAGAGCTCCCATAAAAGTGCGGCAAAGAGTGCACCGGTAAGAGCAGGGGAATTGGGTATTTTTCGATAAGGAATGAATTTGTAGAGTAAAAAGAAAAGAAATAAGCCTAAAATAATCGGGATAAATATTCCTAAGAGATTTGCCAGGAATGGAGCATCTGTGAGTCTGAAATTCAAATAAGGTATATTCTGGTTTTTAGCAAATGTATATATGCTGGTTAAACCTAAAGATAAAAGTAAGATTAATAAAGATATGGGAACCAGGATAACAGAGAGAAGTTTGCTGTGGAAATAACCCCTTCCTTTGGTTACTTTCCAGACTGTATTTAAAGCCTGTTCGATAACACTGAAAATCCGGGATGCAGTCCAGATTAATCCTAAAAGACCAAATAAGCCAAAGACTTCTCTTTTCTGGATAAGATGGAAAATAAGCTTAAAGGAGGAGACTGTAGAGATAGGCAGAGATTTAGCTAAGAGGAAATAAGCCCAGGAGGATGCTTTCTCCGAAGAATGCAATACGAAACCTAAAAGGGAGATAAGTAATAAGAAAAAGGGGAATAAAGATAAAAGAGAATAAAAAGAAATTCCTGCCGCCATCAAGGGGCAGTTATCCTTAGAGAAGAAATGAATATAGGTTTGTTTAAACCAGTTCCATAAAAAGATTATGTTTTCCTTGAGTTTCATATTTTTCTTTTTCGTAGCGCGACCATTCAGGGGCGCTTTATTTTTCAAGGTTAAAGCCTTACTATATGATTAGATTAATTCACCTGCTAGGGCAGGAGTTGTACTCCTGCCCGTAATTTTTTTTGAGGGGCGTATTGCGTACGCCCAAAATATTTTGTAGAGACGCATTGCAATGCGTCTCTACCTGTTTACTCTGGTCAATTCAAAAACCACACAGGACTCCGGGTCCGGGCAGCAGACAACAGCTTTATCTTTGTCTTTTTCCCAGGGAAAACTTCCTCCGAATCTTAAGACCCTCCAGTAAGGAAATATAACGTCAAAAGCTGAACCGCATATACCTTCTACGGTTTTCCCTCCTTTTAAAATCCAGGTATCTCCAGCCTTATGTCCAAAGGAACAAGGCTTTTTCTCTACCTTGATTACCTTTACTCTAACGGGAAAATCTTTTGTTTTTCTTTTTTTCTTTTTCATCCTGGCTTCCTTCTCTTAAAATTATTTTCTATTGAGACGCATTCGATGCGTCTCTACTCTGTGACCGTAAAGGATTCGATTACATCCCTAAACAAGTTTGGGGATGGCACCCATCTAATCATGCAGGTAGGGGCACGTTGCAACGTGCCCCTACGATCATTCACTACTCTTTTTTACCTCCTATGATTATCCCTATCGGTTTTAAGGATTCAATATGATCGCAGACTACTTTTATGGTTGCAGTTATGGGGACTGCCAGGATTATGCCAATCGCTCCCCAGAGCCAGGCCCAGAATAAAGAAGAGATTAAAATCGCTAAGGGGTTCAGGTCTATTTTGTTCTCCAGAAGCTTTGGAGTTATAAGATTGCTTTCTAATAACTGAATTACCTCATAGAAGATGATTATCCAGAGAACAGGGAGAAAGGATTGAATCTGCACTACTGCAACCATTACCGGGAAAATCAAACCGAAAAAAGGACCTAGGTATGGGACCAAATTCAAGAAGCCAGCTAAAGGTCCAAGGATATAAGCATAATTTAATCCTAAGAGAATGAATCCAATAGAGTAGATTAAAGATAAAGCTATGGTGGTTGAAAATTTTATTATGACAAAACCTTTGATCTGTTCATTAATTTCAGTCAGGATTTTTCCGCTTAATTCCTCATTTGCTTTTCCGAAAGCTTTTATAACTTTCCTTTTCAGGTTAGGGTAATCGATCAAGATAAAAAGGGTTAAAAAGAAGACAAAAATAGAGCCAAAGATTATGGAGAAAAGGGAGCTTAAGCCACGGGCTAAGTATTTTGAGACAAAGGAGAAATCTTTTAGTTGAAGATTCTGAAAATCTATCCCCTGACCAGGTGGGATTAACCCTCGATCGATTAAGCCCTGTTTGATCTGGTTAAGAAAAGAAAGGATTTGATTCCAGTAGTTTGGTAATTGTTGAATTAAGCTTATAGCCTGGTCAAGCATTAGATAATTTAAAAATCCAACGATTACTACACTGATCAAGAGGACTAAAAGAACTGCAATAAAGTGAGGGGTTCTAAACCTTTTCAAAAAGAAAATAAAGGGGCTTAAAACATAAGCTAAGGAGATAGATACAATTATCGGTATGAGTATGGGGCTGGCGAAATAGCAGAAAGCAGTCAAGGCAGCTAAAGCTAAAAAAGGGAGAGCGATTGATTGTAAGGTTAAGTAGGTTTTGGGTTCGGTCATTTAAAAACAGTTTAAAGGTTTAAAAATTTAAGAGTTTAACGTAGTGCGAGGCTTTCAGCCTCGCTGGGTGCCACCCTCCGACTGGGTGGCACCCTCAAACTGGTTTGAGGGTGACTCATCCAGTTTTGTCGGGCAGTTTTCAACAGCCCGACCTACTGTCTGTCTATTTCCATTTCCAAATCAATACCTTAATCTTTATGCTTATCTCGTGCTATCCATCCTTGATTATCTATAAGAAGTTTAAAAGTATCTCTGGATATATCTTCTAGGACCTCTTGTCTTGTTCGTTTCATATCGAATGTTGCACTTACTCCAATTATTTAAAAGGGTCTTTTCACTATTTTATCTATTTTCCTCAGAAAGTCAAGCCTTGTTTTGATTTTAGTAAATTAAAAAAGTAGGGGCGGGTTTGAAACCCGCCCCTACGCAAAATATCTGGAGAAGATTTGGGTTCGATAAATCGGACCTCTACATTTTGGGTCTATAGGGGCTTGATTTATCAAGCCCTGCGAAGTTCATCCTAATATAATATACAAAGGACAGAACATTGTTCTGTCCCTACAATTTTTGCGACCCTGAAAGGGTCGCACTACGAAATCACTCCATAATCATTTCAAAACTTTCCTCAACTTTTCCAGAGGTAGGGTGTTTATTACATCCTCTGGCTCAAGCCAGCCCCTACGGGCTGTGGCTATTCCATATCTTGTCCAGGAAAGATGCTCGGTCCAGTGGGAATCTGTGGAGATGGCTATTTTTACCCCTTTCTCTTTGGCTTTTCTGCAGTGCAAATCGTTCAAATCCAGCCTGTCCGGATAAGCGTTCAACTCCATAATCTTTCCATTGGCTTTTGCCGCATCTAAGATTTTATCCATATCCACCTCATAAGGGTCTCTTCTGCCGATTAATCTGCCAGTGGGATGGGCGATTATATGCAAATAGGGATTTTCTATTGCCTGGATGATTCTTTTTGTCATCTCCTCTTTGGATTGAGTGAATTTGGTATGAACTGCTCCGAGTACAATATCTAACTCTTTTAAAATCTCATCTTCAAAATCCATTTTACCATTGGACCTGATGTCAACCTCAGCTCCTCGCAGAATTATAAATCTTTTGAATTTCTGATTAAGTTTCTCTATCTCCTCTTTCTGCTTCTGAATCCTTTCCGGAGTAAGTCCATTGGTTATCCCGATGGTGGGGGAGTGGTCGCATAAAGCTATATATTGATAACCAAATTTTTGTGCAGCTTTTGCCATTTCCTCGATTGTGCTTCTGCCATCGGTCCAATTGGAATGGATATGCAGGTCTCCTTTCAAGTCTTTTAATTCTACCAGATGAGGTAATTTCCCTTTTTGGGCAGATTCGATTTCGCCCCAGTCTTCTCTAATCTCTGGGGGGATAAAGGGTAATCCTACAGACTTGAAGATTTCTTCCTCAGTTTTTCCTGCGATACTCTTTTTACCTTTAAAAACACCATATTCGTTAATTTTCAACCTTTGATCTACTCCCAGAGACCTAATTCTTATATTGTGGGCTTTGGAGCCGGTGAAATAGTGCATCGCCGCACCATATGATTCAGGTTTAACCACTCTTAAATCCATCTGAAAACCATCTTTAGTTACAACGCTGGACTTGGTTGCTCCTTGAGATAAAATTGTTTGCACTTCTGGCAATTTAACAAAAGCCTCTGATACTATTTTTGGTTTTGAAGATGAAACCAGAATATCTACATCCGCAATGGTTTCCTTCATTCTCCTTAAACTTCCTGCAAGAGAAATATCTTTTACCTCTTTTACTTTTTTCATTTGCACAACAATTGACTCTGCCTTTGGCAATATGACTCCCAGAGGGAATCTTTCCTTGTGCCTTCTATCCTGCTCTATTCCTTTTAAGATATTCTTCTCGGTTTTTTCACCCAAGCCCGGAAGGTCTCTTAATTTTCCCCTGCGGGCGGCTTTTTCGAGCTGATCAATCGTTTTAATCCCTAGCTTATCGTAAACCAGTCTTACATGTTTTGGTCCCATTCCAGGCACATCCAGAAGAGCAATCAAGGAAGCGAATTCGGATTTTTTCAGCTTTTCATACATTTCCAATTTCCCGGTTTCTATTATCTCCTTTATCTTCAGTGCAATTTTTTCGCCAATGCCGGGAAGCTCTTTTATTTCCTCAGTATCTTTGATCTCTGAGAGTTCTTTAGTATAACTCTCCACGGTCTGGGCAGCCCTGATATAGGCTCTGATTTTGAAAGGATTTTCTCCCTGGATCTCCAGAATCTCTGCGATGTGATAAAATATATTGGCAATATCCTGATTGGTCATAATTAAAAATGGTTCAATGGTTCAAAGGCTCAAAAGTTCAAATGTTAAAGAATCTAAATATAGGGACAGAACAGTGTTCTGTCCTCATAACTCAAGGCGGATGTTATCATTCAACATTTTTTTTCTGGATGGTAACAACCTCAGAAGCGTAATGTTCATTTCCCAATCAGTTTCTTGAACTCAGCTTCGTTTATGGTTTTTATCCCTAACTTCTGTGCGTCAGTTAGTTTTGAACCCGGTTCTTTTCCCACTAAAACAAAATCGGTTTTATTGCTCACAGAAGATGATACCCTTCCACCCATCTCCTCGATTATCTTTTTGGCTTCATCCCGGGTAAGTGAATCCAAGCCACCCGTTAAGACAAAGGTCTTACCAGTTAAAACTGTGGTTTCTGCTTTCACCTTCATCTCCGGGAATTTTACCCCGGCTTTTTTCATTTTCTCTAAGACTTTTAAATTTTTGTTATCATGAAAGAAATTATAAATGCTTTCTCCCACAATTGGTCCTATCTCGAAAACAGAGGTTAAATCCTCAATCGACTGCTTTGCCAGATTATCTATCGATTTGAAGTCACGGGCTAACACAGTTGCCAGGTGTTCCCCTACATTCCTTATTCCCAGGGCAAAGATAAAATGAGGCAGGTCCGGGTTTTTACTTTTCTGTATAGCACCGATTAAATTCTGTGCTAATTTTGGTCCCATCCTTTCCATCTTATTTAATAAAGCTATTTCAGTTAGATAATATAAGTCGGCAGGGTCTTTGACCATATCAAGATCTACCATCTGCTCAATGAATTTATATCCCAGCCCATCTATGTCCATTCCACCTTTAGAAGCAAAATGGGAGATCCTTTCCTTTAATTGAGCCGGACAAGCAATTCCAGTACATCTATGAACAGCTTCTCCTTGAGGTCTTTCTACTTTAGAGCCACAAACCGGACACTTATCCGGGAAGATAAATTTCTTTTCTTTACCAGTCCTTTTGTTCTTTATGACCATCACCACTTCGGGAATCACATCTCCAGCTCTCTGAACTAAGACGATATCACCTATCCTCACATCTTTTTTGTTGATCTCATCTTCGTTATGTAGGGTTGCCCGGGAAATCTCAACTCCCCCTACTCTAACCGGCTCCAAAATGGCAACCGGAGTTAGAGCTCCGGTTCTGCCTACGTTTACAAGGATATCTTTTATCTTAGTGGTTTCCTGCTGAGGGGGGAATTTCCAGGCAACTGCCCATCTGGGGCTTCGTGATAGCTCACCTAACTTCTTCTGTATATCAAAATCATTAACTTTTATGACAATTCCATCCAGCTCGTAATCTAATTTATCCCTGCGAGCTAAAATTTTCTGGTAATAATCTTTTACTTCATCCAAGCTCTGGCATAATCTCACGTCCTGACTTATTTTAAACCCTAACTCTTTTAAAAAAAGGATTGTTTCATAATGGGTAGCAAGCTTTTTCCCCTGCACAGTTCCTATTCCATATATGAAAGAGGTCAGAGGACGGAAACGGGTTATCTTAGAATCGAGCTGTCTGACAGAACCTGCGGCTGCATTGCGGGGGTTGGCAAAAAGCGGCTCGCCAGTTTTTTCTCTTTGCTTGTTTAACTTCTCAAATTCAGATTTGGTCAGGATGATTTCTCCCCTTACCTCTAATGATTTAGGAACAGGAACCTTTTTAGAAAAAAGCTTGAGAGGAATGGCTTTGATCGTTTTTAAATTCAGAGTTACATCTTCACCCACATATCCATCTCCGCGGGTAGAGCCCTGAACTAAGGTCCCATCTTTATAGACTAACTCAATAGCCAAGCCATCGAATTTGGGCTCAATAGTATACTCGATTTTGAACTGGGGTAATCCAGATAACTCCGTTACCCGTCGGTGGAAATCTGAAAGCTCTTCCTCGGTGGTGACTTTGTTCAAACTCAACATCGGTAGGGAGTGTTTGACAGTGGTAAATTCAGTTAAGGGTGGGGCACCTACCCTCTGGGTAGGTGAATCCGGGGTGATAAGCTCGGGGTATTTTTTTTCTAATTCGACTAATTCATCAAAAAAACGGTCATATTCCGCATCGGAAATTTCAGGTGAATCAAGACCATAATAAAGATAATTATGATAGTTTATCTTTTCCCTTAGCTCCTGGACCTTTTTTTTGACTTTTTCATCCATCTTTTGCATAGTATTTTTTTTGAAGAGAAAAAATAGCTTTCAATGCAAAATTACAGTACTTCAGCCAGAGGTTTAATGTCGTGAGAGAGTTCTGAAAAATTTAATGTATTTGGCAGGCAAGGGTGCCCGCCTTGCGAGAAATCGATGGGGTAAAAATCGTAGGTATCCGCCATAGACGGGACAGCCCTGCAATCTTATGTTTTTTAGAAGTACCTGTAAACTATTTCAACCTCCCCTTCTTCCTTTGGTTCCGCCTAAGAATTTGTCTTTCCTTTTGCGATCGAAAAGGTGTTTCCCGTGCTTGACCATATCTTTTCTAAAATCTCTCATCTTCTCTTTGAACTGAGATTCGATCACGTGTTCTTGTTTTAACCTTTCGTGTTTTTCCTTTCCGACTTTCTCCTCTTTTAATTTTGGCTTTTCTTCTTCCACTTTTTCCTTTTCCTGGGGTTGCTCTTCCATTTTTTCCCTCCACTTAAATTAGGTTCGATGATAATCTATTCAAGATTTCAAGTAAAGTCAAATAAAAAAGTCAAGAGGTTAAAGGCTATAGTCTAAAGACTAAAACCGACTGAATTGTCGGGTTTTTCGCCAGACAGCACTTTTTTTATATAATAAAAAAAGATAGGTAAGACAAAGCTTCAGCCTTGCTTTTTTAAGAAAGCAAGGTCATATTGCATTACGCCTCTACAAAAGACCTCGAAGACGCGTAGCCGAGCCTTTAGGGCTCGGCAGCCGATAAAAGTTACGGTGGCTATACGCCCTTCGCTCCTCGTAGAGTGGTCTAATCCGTCTCAGGCGGACTGCTACGTGAATAAAAAAGGCAGTTCCGTTGAGATCGGAACTGCCATTTTTTCGGACTCGAAGATAGATTTTACTGTCCACCTCCGCCAGTAGTATCTGCAACAGTTGATTCTGCTGGTGCTGCCTGTTCAGTGGTAGTTTCCTCTTGCTTTGGCTCTTCCTTTTTCCCACAGCCGGCAAAAATTGCTAAGCTAAAGAAAAGGGCAATCAATAAGGCAATCAAACGCTTCATTTAGGTTCTCACCTCCCTTTGGTTTCTTTTTTTAAAATTTCAGTATCCACATAGATTCTCTCTCAGTTTTCTTTTTTTCTTGACCTGTCCTTCTGGTTTTCGTATTATCTTTAAACCGGTTTGAACTTTTAACTTCAGACAGGGTATAATATATTATGCTCAATTTATAAGATGTTTTACGATTGTCAACAAAAAAATCTTTGATTTTTTAAAGAAAGGAAAACGATGTATCTTTTGACCCTCTTATTATTAGTTCCTGATCCTGCTCCATTTAAGGGAAATATCATCAGGATGGTATTAGAATCAGGGGTTTTTGCTAAAACTATTTTGTTTATCTTGCTTGTTTTCTCAGTGGTCTCCTGGGGGATAATAATAAATAAACTCAGGGTTTTCAGGAAAATAGATGCTGAAACCAGAAGATTTCTTTCAGCATTCAGGAAGAGCAGGACTATTTCGGAAGCATATTTAGCCTGTTCCTCTGTGCGTCGAACCCCTTTATCCCGAATGTTAGAGGCAGGATTTAAAGAATTTGAGCAGTTCTCCAAAAAAGAATATTTAGATAACCCCAGGAAGGAAGAAGGGTTTACTTCTGAGAAAAAGACCGAGTTAATTAAGATGACCTTAGATAGAATAGGAGCGGAGGAGTTAAGCCGGCTTGAAAGGTATGTGGTTTTTTTAGCTACTACCGGGAATATCAGCCCTTTCTTCGGGCTCCTGGGAACTGTGTGGGGGGTTATGGATTCTTTTGCTAGCATAGGGGTGAGGGGTTCAGCCAGTCTGGCTGTGGTTGCCCCTGGAATAGCAGAGGCTTTAATTGCCACCATCTTTGGCTTAGCAGTAGCTATTCCGGCGGTTATAGGATATAACTATTTCAACAACCGTTTGAAATTCATCTCCACAGATATAGATAATTTTTCCTTAGAATTCCTTACCTCCGCCAAAAAAGAAGGGATTTTATGAAGAAAAGGCACTATCCTGCACTTTACGACATAAATGTAACTAATTTAGTGGATGTGGTTTTAGTCCTCCTGATCATATTTATGATAACTGCACCGATGTTGCAGAGCGGAATCGACATTAATTTACCTAAGACGGCTGCCAATCAGAAAGACTTAGGGGAGGGGATTGTAGTTACCATCACCAAGGAGAAAAGGGTTTTTGTGGATGACAAGATCACACCTCTGAATAAATTTGAACAGAGGTTAGGGAGTCTTAGAGCTAAGAAAGGTGCTAAAACGGTATATCTCCGTTCTGATTCGAGTGTTCCCTATGGATTTGTGGTAGAGGTCATGGGGAAGATTAAAGAAATGGGTATAACTGACTTAGGATTGGTTATTGAGCCTGAGATGAAAAAATGAGTAAAGATATTATAATCTCCTTAAGTTCTCATATCGTTTTCATACTATTGTTGGTTATTTTTGTGCCAGTTACCGCCTATTACCAGATAAAGGGGTATCCTCAAGTTTACCGGGTTGGATTGATAAGCCTACCTGCAGGTGGAATGGGGGTTGGAGAAGGGGAGGAGGTAAAATCTACATTGAAAGAATTAAAACAAGCAGAAGGGATTGGATTAAAGGAGATTAAAACCGAGAAGAAAAAGAAAAGTCAGACTCAAATATCTCAGAAAAAATTAGATCTAGCTAAAAAGTCTACTTCAGTCTTGACAAAAAAAGGAGAAGGAAAAGTTACTTCTGGTAAAGAAGGAATCGGAGAAGGTTATGAAATTTCCTTAGGTGGTGGATTGGGCTCAGCTTTTGTAGAAGGTGGAGATTTTGAGTCGCCATATTATCTGAATATTGCCTTTGGCAGGATTAGGGAGAATTTCACCAATCCTTTAAGACAGACTAACCTTCCGATCAGGGTAACTGTTTATTTTATTATCCAGAAAAATGGAAAGATAGTTGAGTCTAAGATAGAAACCCCCTCCGGGATTGCAATTTTTGACCAGTCAGCCCTTCGGGCAGTACTTTCCGCTGACCCTTTACCTCCTCTGCCACAGGAATATAAAGGCGGGTGGTTGGGGATTCATCTGGAATTTGAGTTTTTGCCTTGAGAGATGGAAATTAAGATCTGTGTGTTCGTTGGGTCCCCTGACCCGATTCGCCATAGGTGTACCAGGTCAGTCCCGCTAAAGGCGGGAGGTCAAGCACTTCGAGAAGTAAATATGATAAAACAAAAAATTCTCATAATAATCTTTTGCTTCCTTTTTTCTCTTTTCAGTTTCAAAGCTCTTTTTGCTCAAACTGAAATCTATATGAAGATGCCGGTGGGTGGGGCAGAGCCTCTGGACATTGCGGTTACCGATTTTTCCCCTAAGAAAAAAGGATTTTCGGCTGAAGAAAAAAAAATATCTTACCAGGTTCCTCAGATAATAAGAGAAGACCTGGATTTCTCACTTTTGTTCTATGTAGCGGAGATCGATTCTTTCACAAAAGAAGTGGTTGGGGATAATCCTTTGAATCTTGAAGGCTGGTATAAGTTAGGGGTGCAGATGGTTCTTGCCGGTGAGTTGGAATTGAGAGGTGAGGAGATATTAGCTGAGGTTTTTCTCTATGAGGTGATAAAAGGGAAAAAGGTCTATTCGAAATCGTATAAAACCTCGTCAGATAATTACAGAGGATTAGCTCATACTATTTCGGATGATTTAGTTTTGGAGTTGACTGGAGAAAAGGGGATTTTTAATACCAGGATTGCTTTTGTCTCCACTCGAAGCGGTAATAAGGAGATTTATATCTCAGATTATGACGGTTTTAATATTAAAAAAGTAACTGAGGATAAATCTATAAATTTATCACCACGCTGGTCTCCAAATGGGAAAAAACTAATCTATACTTCTTACAAAAAAGGGAATCCTGACCTCTGGATAAGGGATTTGCAAATTAACACAAACTCTGTTTTATCCTCTCAGGCAGGATTGAACTCAGCACCGGCCTGGTCTCCAGATGGTAAAAATATAGGATTGACTTTAAGCAAGGATGGGAATCCAGAAATCTACCTAATCGAACAATCCGGGAAAATCATCCGAAGATTAACCAATAGCTCTGCCATAGAATCCTCACCCTCTTTTTCTCCAAACGGCAAAGAGATAGTCTTCACTTCAGATCGAACCGGCTCTCCCCAGGTATATATTATGGATATTCAGGGAAGCAACATCCGCAGGTTGACTTATGATTTAGATTACTGCGATTCACCTGCCTGGTCACCAAAAGGGGATAAGGTAGCTTTTGTGGTCAGGACCTCTTCAGGATTTGATATATATACCATTGACGTTACTGGAGAGAACCTAAGAAGATTGACCTACGGTGGTAATAATGAAAATCCTTCCTGGTCGCCGGATGGGTATCATTTGGTTTTCAGCTCTAATCGAACAGGGAAGTATGAGGTCTACATTATGAACTGGGATAGCTCTGATCAGAAAGCTATTACATCTGGGGGAGGAAATTATAATCCTTCCTGGTCTTTTAGATGATGACAAATGACAGATTGAAGATGGAATATGGACGACAGTGTGGAACCCTCAGACTCGTTTGAGGGTGATATAGCACTTAATAATTTAAATGATATAAATATGATTACAGTTATAATTCCAGTTCTGAATGAAGAAAAAACAATTGGAAAAGTAGTGCGATTTGTAAAAAGTTCATCCTCTGTTGATGAGATAATTGTGGTGGATGATAAATCTATTGACAATACAGTTCAGGAAGCTATCAATGCAGGTGCAAGAGTAATTACCAGTACGAAAATCGGAAAAGGTGCTTCTATGCGTGAAGGGCTTCTTCTGGCTAAAAATACTATTATTCTATATTTAGATGGAGATATTGAAGAATATCCTCCAGATACCATAGAGAAACTTACCACCCCTATAATTAGAGATGAAGCTGACTTAGTAAAGGGTACTTTCGCAAGAGAAGCAGGAAGAGTTACTGAATTAGTTGCTAAACCCCTTTTAAATATTTTGTTTCCTGAGCTTTACATTTTCACCCAACCATTAAGTGGAATGATGGCTGCAAATAAAAATTTTCTTGATAATGTTACCTTCGAGGATGATTATGGAGTAGATATTGGTATAATGATTGATATGTATTTCCAGAAAGCAAGAATATTGGAAGTTAATATAGGAAAAATAGCACATAAGATGAAGCAATGGCAACAATTAAGCGGTATGTCTCGCGAAGTATCACAAGCCATTCTAAAAAGGGCAATTAAATATTCTAAAACTAATCTGGATGCCCTGGGAACAATTAACATCATTAGAGATCAGATGGAGTTTGCAATTAAAGAAACACTAATAGGTCTGAAGAAGGTGTTAATATTTGATTTAGACGACACAATATTTGAAGGGAGATTCATTGAAAAAGCTGCTGAAACCTTAGGATTTCAAAAGGAACTTTATGATATCATTACAAAAAACAATGAACCGTTCATAATCACCAAACTAATTGCACAACAGTTCAAGGGAGTAAACATGGCTAAAATTATCGAGATTGCTGATAATATCCCAATTGTTCCCGACATATCTGAAGTTGCAAATCAATTAAAAAAGAGAGGATATATTTGCGGTATAATCAGCGACAGTTACGACTGTGTGGCAAACCATATAAAAAACAAACTTGGCCTAGATTTTTCTCTTGCGAATGAATTAGAATTTTCACAAAGTATTGCAACTGGAGAAGTTAAAATCCCCTCCTTTTTCATAAGGTCAGATAAAAGCTTATGCAATCATAGCTATTGTAAAACCAATGCGGTTTTGCAAATAGCGGGGAAGTATAATATCGATTTGTCAAATATCATTGCTATTGGAGATAGTGTAAATGATATATGTATGATAAAAAATGTTGGAATAGGGGTCTCTTTTTGTTCAAATAATAGAGTATTGAACTACACAGCAGATAAAGTTATCGGAGAAAAGAGTTTTAAGCCACTACTTGAATTTACTTAAGAGAAGTGTTTCCTGCTGGGGTAGGAGTTGAAATCCTGACCCAGCTTTTTATGTTCTCAGAGGTCAAGCATGTTCACCAGAGGCGAGACTGCTTGACAAAATGGATTGTTATATTCGGTGATAGACCCACATTGGAGCAACATGGGTCTATGGTATTTGTAGGTGTTCAAAATTTTGAACCCCTACCATCTCAGGGTGAGGAAATTGACCTGGTTGTTTTTAAAATATATTAAAAAATATTTTTGTCCTTTTCGATTTTACTTGACATATTTTGAGAGTGTAAGTATAATTAAAAAAATTAACTTTAACCTTTTACCAGGAGGTGTAAGGTGAGAAGTGTTTTAGTGATTCTCTTAGGGGTTTTTATCCTGGCTTTCTTCTGGGGATGCAAGCAGGGTACCAAGATAAAACCCGCAGTTGAACAACCAGCTCCCAAGGAGGAGCCAAAAGCTGAGGAAAAACCGACCCCACCAGTTGAAGAGAAAAAGGTAACTGAAGAAAAGCCAGTAGAGATCAAGCTTGGGCCGATTTACTTTGATTTTGATAGATATTTCATCCGGCAAGATGCTAAAGAGGCTTTAAATCAGAATGCCCAGCTCTTAAAGGATAACCCTCAGGTTAAAATCAGGATAGAAGGGAACTGCGATGAAAGAGGGACTGTGGAGTATAACTTAGCCTTAGGTGAGAAAAGAGCCAGATCAGCCATGGATTATCTGGTGAACTTAGGGGTTGAACCTTCCCGGATCTCGATAATCAGCTATGGCAAGGAAAAGCCCTTGTATCCCGGTTCAAATGAAGAAGCCTGGTCTAAGAATCGAAGGGATGATTTTGTAATCGTTTCTAAGTAAAAAAAGTAAAAAGTTTTAGATAGATTTTGGAGGACTGTAAGGAGGTGTTTACTTATCTGTAAACAGATCCGCAGGATAAGATATTTTAAAGTCCGAATATGTCCAGAATGGATCCAATTGGAGATCCGGAGAAGTGGATTCTTATTTCTCCTTTTATTTCTTGTTATCTCAAGCTGTGTTTCAAGAAGGGAGATTGTAGGATTTCAGGAAAAGCTTGATTATCTGGAAGCGAGTAATCACCGACTGGAAAGAGATGTTGCTGCCCTGGATAGCCTGTTGAGGATACAGTTAGAGGAAAACCAGAAGCTCAAAGCTGACCTTTCCTCAAGTTTAAGCTCGATCGACGAAAGACTTGGGATGTTACAAGGGAGGGTAGAAGATTCCGGATACCGTTTCTCCGAACTGTTCCGTAAGATGGAAAAAGAAGAGCTTGCTCCAGCAGATACTACCGGAATCCCGGATTCTCTGAAAGCAAAGGTTAGCGTAGACCCTCAGAAATTGTATGATCAGGCTTATCTTGATTTTGCTAAAAAGAATTACGATTTAGCCATCCAGGGGTTCTCGGAATTTCTGAGCTATTTTCCCAAGAGTAAATCAGCAGATAAAGCTCAATACTGGTTGGGAGAGTGTTATTTTGCTAAAGAGGATTATAACCGTAGCCTGGATGAATTTCAAAAACTTTTACAGAATTTTCCCACCTCGGATAAACTTCCCAGCGCGCTTTATAAGATAGGGCTTTGCTATGAAGAATTGAAAAATCAGCTCCGGGCCAACCGATATTACAAAGAGGTGATAACTAAATACCCGGACTCGGCTGAGGCTAGACTGGCGAAGGAAAAATTGGGTTTAGAGAAGAAAAAGAGATAGGGAATTTTTATACCGTAGTAGGGGCGACCCGGCGGTTCGACAAGCTCACCATCCTGAGCAGAGCCGAAGGACGGGTCGCTCCTACACTCACCATTGATTGAGGTGTTTTACGTAGGAGCGTTCAATCCTGGAAACGGATCCGTGGGATTGAACGCCCCTACATTTTTTATTTAAGGGAGCGGATTAAAAGACTTCTGTATTTTTCCCCTAAATCCTGGGCTAAGGAATCCTGCTTGAAATATAGAAGGTAAGCGATGCGGTCTTTGATGATCCGTGGATAACTCTGAAGATTAAACAGAGTCCTTTCATCCTTGTAAATTTTTTCATCTGTAATACCACGCAGTTCAAGGTCCGGGTAAGAATAGGGATAGTAAGCAATATCTTTATGTAGACGAAAGATGATACCTTCTGGAAACTGAATCAAGGGACGAAGGAATTTCTCATCAGTAGAAAAGTCACAATAAAGAGGTTTTTCTGGATAGTTTTTCGAAAGAAAACTTGAGATCATATCCACGTAACTTTTTTCTATAACGTTCGGATCGTAAGGTTTTCTGTTCTCAAATAAATAGACCTGTTCTCGAAAACGGTTTATCTCTTGTTCGGATTTGTTGTATAGTTCTGAATAATTATTTTTTAGATAATTTAGATACCAGCTCCTTCTTGAAAGCTCAGTATCTAAAAATCTTACATCCGGTCTTTTATTCTCCACAAATCTCAAATAAAGCCAGGGGGAATAATGGTCCCAATTTTTGGTTAGAATAATCGGGTCCTTTTTTACTGATCGCAAAATATTATCAGCATAATCGTAAGCAAAGTAGCTTTTGCTCTGATCCTGTTTTGAGTAATTGCGGAAAAGGTTGAGTAAGGGGAGAATAAAAAGCAGAAAAGCTAAAACCAACCAGAGCGAGGAAAGGATTTTATTTTTTCGGTAAAGTGACTCGAAGAGAAACGCTATTCCGCATACTATCCAGATTGAAGCAACCAAAAAAGAGGGGAGAAAATACGGGTCTATATCTGCAATATCATAATTTATACCATAGAGAACATTGAAGAGAAAAATTAAAAGAAGAGATACAAAGAGTTTGGGATTTATTTTCAAAAGGAATACAAATCCTAAGAATATCCAGGGAACCAGATAAAAAGGGAACTGAGAATAAAATATATGTAAATAATTTCTGAAATTGTCCCAGAGCATCTGGGCTGACTCGGAGAACATCCATACCTGATACTGCCAGCCAGTGACATGCCTTTTGAAATTTGAAAGAGAGGATGGGTCTCCCCAATTTAAAATGGGGTTACAAGATGAACGTATAGGGAGGTAAATGTAGATAGACAAACCCAGAATAAAAAAATTCAGGAATAGTAAAAGTCTTTTCACCTGAAAAAGAGATTTCTGATAAATTACAAATAACATAAAGAGAAATCCGGGCATAAGCAAAAGAGTGGAAAAGTGATTGCCAAAACTCAAGCCATACAGAAAAAAGAAAAGATAAGAAAACCTTTCAGATTTCAGAGTTTTATCTTTATTTCTCAAATTTATCTTTAAGATGAGAATGTAAAAAAGAACTATGGTTAGAAAGAAATTCAATCCATAGACTTCATTGGAGGTTGCCTGTGACCAGAGGGTGGGGGTGAAGGAGAAATTAAGAACACCGATAAAAGAAAGATATTGAAGCAGATTGTTTTTTGCATCGGGGAAAAGAAGCTCCAGAATTTTGAGAAAAAGAAAAAATAGAATCAGGTTAGCAGAGATGATAAGAAGTAGAGATAGCAGGTTAAGGCAGCAGATTGGAGTTCCCAAGGGTAAAAGAGTGAAAATCCTTCCGATTAAAGTATAGAGAGGATAGCCTGTGGGATGGGCAATTCCCAGAGTGTAACAAACGGTGGCAAGCTCCCCGGTATCGATAAAAGAAATAGAAGGGGAAAGGGTTAAAAGATAAATAACACCGCTAAAGAAAAAAATCAAACCAACACACAGGAAAAGATAAAGCCTTGAGGGCATAATCTTAGAATTTAAACCAGAACCAGGAGGTTTGTTTTACCTGAGGGGTAAAGGTTCGTAGCTAATTTATGGAGCTTAGAAGGGTAGATCCTCATCTTGCGCTTCACTGACTTCTGCTTCTGTCTCCACCGGCTCTACAGAAGGCTCAACTTCTTTACGGCCCAATTTAAAAATCCGTCTGGCTATGATTTCAGTAATATATTTTTTGTTTCCATTACGGTCATCATAGGAACGATTCTGGATCCTTCCTTCCACAAAGACCTGATCTCCTTTTTTTAGGATGTCCTTAGCAGTTTCAGCCTGCTTTCCCCAGATTACTAAATTATGCCAGTCGGTTTTCTCCTGAAACTGGTCAGATTTATCTTTCCAGCGGAAGGTAGTGGCTAAGGTGACTGAGGTTACCGCTTGGCCGTTCGGAGTATACCTTTTTTCTGGATCCCGCCCTAAATTTCCGATTAAAAATATCTTGTTTAAACTTGGCATTTTCACTCCAGGTTTAATTATTGTTTTTTATATAATAGTATTTATTTTGACGATTGTCAACCCTTTTTAGTGGGAACAAAATATTTTTTGAGTAAAGGTAGGAGCAATTCATGAATTGCCCCTACCTTAAAAATTTGTGACCGTCAGGTTCCTTA